>Ga0194119_10003597_pt1 | contig 24765 bp, 23 predicted proteins | sample TA2MahC100mmetaG_FD_148620 | JGI IMG/M metagenome (GOLD analysis project Ga0194119, IMG submission 148620) | Freshwater microbial communities from Lake Tanganyika, Tanzania - TA2015018 Mahale Deep Cast 100m | ecosystem: Environmental > Aquatic > Freshwater > Lake | place: Tanzania: Lake...
TATTTTCTTGTAGTCTTTTTACAAAAGATTCTTATCAAGGAGCTTGGACTTTGACATTTTCTGGGGATTTAAGTGAGGTGTTTGATTTTATAATTGAAGAGGATTATTCATTTTCATTTGCCAAATCGATATATGCACAAGGAAGAGATATAGATGCTCAATTTAGTGGTAAAATTTCTGAAGACGGAACATTGAATTGTGATGTAAAAGTAATGGGGATGAAAGTAGGAGAAGTAAAGGGATCAATAAATTATGAAAACGGTTCGGGTATTTGGGGTGGTGGTAATTTAGCTGGAAAATGGACTGCGATAAAAAAGAAAAATTAAAAAGGCGGCTTTATGCCGCCTTTTTTATGGAGCTTAATTTAAAATTATTTCTTGTCCATATATTTAGCTTTAATTTCAGTTCTTCTATTCTTTGTTCTATCTTTTTCAGTATCATTTGAGAATGCTGGCTTTGTTTCGCCAAAAGCTTCTGTGCTAACTACATCTGCATTGATTCCTTTTTTAACTAAGTATTCTTTCACTGCATTAACTCTTTTCTCTGAAAGCTTCATGTTGTACTTATCAGAGCCCAAGGAACATGTATGACCGCTAAGATTAAGCTTTGCATCTTTAAGCTGACCGAACGATTCGTATACCTTATCTAAAGTTGATTTAGCTGTTTTACTAAGTCTTGAACTATTAATTCCAAACCAAACATTATCAAACCCAACTTCTTTTTCTACCCAGACTACTGGAATGTCGTCACTTGGATCAAGTGGATTTGTGCCATTCACAACTTCTTTACCATCAATAACGGTTCCGCCATCTGTATCAGCTTTAAGTGGATCTGTTTTATACTTTGTTACTTCTTCCCCGTCTTTCAAGCCATCACTATCTGTATCAGCTTTAAATGGACTTGTCTTGTACTTCAGCACTTCCTCACCGTCTTTTAATCCGTCTGCATCGGTATCTGGATTTGTTGGATCAGTTTTGTGTTTTAAAACTTCGTCAGCATCGTTTAATCCGTCATTATCGGTATCAACTTTATTTGGATTTGTTTTGTAGTTATTAACCTCTTCACCGTCTTTTAAACCATCACCATCAGAATCAGGATTTTTTGGATCGGTATTATATTGTTTAACTTCTGCACCATCATTCAATCCATCACCATCAGTATCTGGATTCATTGGATCAGTTCCTAATTCTTTTTCCTCACGAAGAGTTAATCCATCACCATCCTTATCAGAGTTTGGATTTTCACCAGCAAAAGTTAATCCAGCGCCTATGTTAAAGTATCCGTCATTCAAATCGTCGATTTTATAGAAGTTAAGATTTTCAGTAAACGAATAATTTACACCGGCACTTAAATCAAGAACTATTTCATCTGATAATTTTACTTCTGTACCTAATCCAAATGGGATTAATGCAGACCAGCCATCAGCTTCAACTGCTAAAGGAGAAACAACACCGGGTTTTGTGCCGACACTATAATTCATTAATCCAAAACCAGCATATAAATAAGGATTGACACTTTCTTCATTAAAAGGGGTTATTAATAGTCTTGCATCAATAGGAATAATTGAAGTGCCATATTCACCAGTTCCAATTTTCTTAAGAATATGATTATAATCATCACCGCTAAGTTTTCCAAAACCGGCACCAAGTTCTGCATTGAAAAATTCAGATAATTCGAACCTAAGGAAACCTCTCAATAAAAATGAAGATAAAGACAAACCATTGTCATCTTCAAATTCAGTAGCTGGCATTACACCATTTACTTGAATACCGCCTTTTAAACCAAAATCCTTAAACTGGGCATAAGTATTCAGACTTGTTAATAGAAATGCCAAAAACATTAAAACAATAGTAGTTTTTTTCATTAAATACTCCTTAATAATTGATTTTTAAATTATGTATCAGAAATTTAAGTAATGTAGATTTTATATAAATTATTATATTCACATTAACCAATAATAATAACGTAAATATGCATAAAAAGTTCAATATAAATTAATAATTCTTTCTCCAACTTCTCATTAGAAATCCAGTTACTATGAGAGCAAGTCCAATTAACGCTATTTTGATGTATGCTTCTGAATAAAAATAGTAACCGCCAATCGCAACTGGTACGTTTTGCATTTCGATAGTATTAAAGCCTTCGCCACGGACAATTTCAACTTTGTAATCAAAATGGAGCAGTGCGTATGCCATTATTACACTACCCTGAACAAAACAGACCACATCAACAAGGGCTGATACCATAATTGATAATGCCTTTTTCATAATGTACCCATTTTTATCAATAATTTAGTTATTTCTTTTTGGAAATTCTCTCAAATACTTTTTTGCAAAGTTAAATTGTACCCCGGAGAGGAGTTGAACCTCCGACCAACGGTTTAGGAAACCGCTGCTCTATCCACTGAGCTACCGGGGCGAAAAAAATTACATTTTCAATTGAAATATAATTATTCGATTTAGGCTTTACAACTAAAGCATAATTTGAAAGTATTTGTAATAATTTATAAACAAAATTCTATTCACAATTAATAAGAAAATAATTTTGTTTTATTAATATCAATTCCTCGCATTTTACTAAATTTGAATGCGCAAAAAAAGATTTTATGAAAACAATAATAGGAGAAAAAAATGACAACAATAGTTGATGTATTGGGACGGGAAATATTAGATTCACGTGGTAACCCAACTGTTGAGGTTGAAGTAATTTTAGAAAATGGAGTTATTGGAAGAGCCGCTGTTCCTAGTGGAGCTTCAACTGGTGAAAATGAATCAATGGAATTAAGAGATGGTGATAGTTCAAGATATTTAGGAAAGGGTGTTAAGAAAGCTGTTGATAATGTAAATAATAAAATTGCTAATGAACTCATTGATTTTGATGCAGTTGAGCAAGTAGCTATCGATAATATGTTAATTCAATTGGATGGCACGCCTAATAAATCTGAATTAGGAGCAAATGCAATTCTTGGGGCTTCATTAGCGTGTGCAAAAGCCGCTGCAGAATCTTTAGGGCTTCCTCTGTATCGTTACATTGGCGGAGTGAGTGCAAGAATACTTCCAGTGCCGATGATGAACATTCTTAACGGCGGAAAACATGCAGACAATAATGTTGATTTTCAGGAATTCATGGCTATGCCAGTTGGGGCTAGTACATTCGCTGAAGCATTGAGATATGGTACTGAAACATTTCACTCATTAAAATCAGTATTAAAGAAAAAAGGTTATAATACTGCCGTTGGTGATGAAGGCGGGTTTGCACCAAATTTAAAATCAAATGAAGAAGCAATTGAAGTAATTTTGGAAGCAATCGAAAAAGCCGGATTTAAAGCTGGTCATGATATTTTTATAGCTCTTGATCCAGCCGCAAGTGAAATGTGGGATAATGAAAAGAAAGCTTATCACTTCTTTAAATCCGATAAATCCTATATCTCTCCTGAAAAGATGGTTGATTATTGGACTAATTGGGTGAATAAATATCCTATAATTTCTCTCGAAGATGGTATGGCAGAATTCGATTGGGAAGGTTGGAAATTATTGACTGACAAAGTTGGAAACAAAATACAATTAGTTGGAGATGATTTATTTGTAACAAATACAGATTATTTATCTAAAGGAATTAAAAAGGGAGTAGCCAATTCGATATTAATAAAAGTAAACCAAATTGGTACATTAACTGAAACTTTAAATGCAATTGAAATGGCCAAGAGAGCTGGATATACTTCTATAGTTAGTCATCGATCAGGCGAAACAGAGGATACAACCATTGCTGATATTGCAGTTGCAACTAATGCCGGACAAATAAAAACCGGATCAGCTTCTCGTACTGATAGAATTGCAAAATACAATCAGCTTCTAAGAATTGAAGAAGAACTTGGAACAACTGGCTTCTTCCCTGGTATTGAAGCGATCAATTATCAGTATGACTAAAATCTTGTAAATAATTTTTCAAAGCCTCGCAATTAGTGAGGCTTTTTTGTCTATTGTAATTAAAAGAGGACTTTATGCCCAAACAAAACCTAAAAACAATTAATGCTTTGATTAAGAAAAATAAGATCGAAATAATAGATTTGAAATGTATTGATCTTACTGGCCGACTTCATCATATCTCTTTACCAGTGAAAGATGATGTAATGAATAAATTAATTAATGAAGGTGTAGGATTTGATGGTTCGAGTTATGGATTCAGAAAAGTTGAAAACAGCGATATGATATTAATTCCCGATCTTGATTCGGCTGTTGTTGATTTATTTCGCGTTGCACCAACATTAAGTTTCTATTCAAATATATTTTTAACTGATGAGAAACGATCTCGGTTTTCTCAAGACGGAAGAGCTTTGGCAATGCAAGCTGAATCACTTCTTAGAAAAACTACCGGCGCAGATAAATCGATGTGGGGACCGGAATTTGAGTTTTATATTTTTTCCAATGTGGATTATGATACACGAACTGCTACTTCATACTACAAAGTTGAACATGCCGAAGAGTTTTATAAAAAAGCATATCATGCTGCAAATCCATTTGATATTTATGATGACTTTAGAGACGAGGCTTCAAAACTATTACAGAAATTTGGTATTAGTGTAAAATATCATCATCATGAAGTCGGGGAACGCGGACAGCAAGAAATAGAAACTTACTTCAGCGATCTGCTATCAACTGCTGATAATATTATCACAGCAAAATATGTTCTGTTTAATTATGCTCGCCAAAAAGAATTGTTTATTACGTTCATGCCTAAACCAATGTATCAGCAAGCTGGTAATGGACTTCATCTGCATTTGTATTTAACAAAGCAAGGAAAGAATGTTTTTTATAAAAAAGGTGCATATGGAAATATGAACCAGCTTGGTCTTTATTTTATTGGTGGATTATTAAAACACGCACCAGCTCTTTCTGCTTTTACAAATCCAAGCACAAATTCTTATAAACGGTTGGTCCCTGGTTTCGAAGCACCAGTTGCATTGACTTATGGACAAGGGAACCGCGCATCTGCAATTAGAATCCCAAAGTATATTTCCAATCCAGAAGAAACACGATTTGAATATCGTCCACCAGATGCAACATGCAATCCATATTTATGTTTATCAGCAATATTACTTGCTGGAATTGATGGAGTAGTAAATAAAATTGATCCAGTAAAAGAAGGCTACGGTCCTTGCGATAAAAATTTTCTTAGTGATATAGATAAACATAGAGTTCAGATGCTTCCAAGAAATCTTGCAGAAGCTTTGGATGCATTGGAATTGGATAATGAATTTTTAAAACGCGGAAATATTTTTAGTGATGAATTAATTGACCAGTGGATTAAAATAAAATCTGAGGAAATACAAGCAATAGGCACAATGCCGCATCCGTTTGAGTACAAAATGTATTTTACTTTGTAACTAAATTTTGAGTGTTGAATGTTGAGTTATGATTTTCATTTCATAATTTAGCATTCAGCATTCAACATTTTTTGAACTCATTTGAAAATTCTAGTAGTTAACATAAAGTACCTTGGCGATTTGATAGTCTCAACTCCTGGTATTCGTTCACTTCGAAAAAAAAATCCTACTGCTGAAATTGTTTTTATGGTGCGAAAAGGTTATGAAGAAATATTTTCAAATAATCAAAATATTGATAGAGTAATTACATTTGATCCAGCGTTAAAAGAAAAATCCGGAAAACGAAGTCTCTTTGATGGGTTTCGTTTTGCAAACAAAATAAGAAAAGAAAAATTTGATGTTGTGCTTGCTTTGCATCCAAGTGATAGAATTGCATTGCTCTCTTTTTTCTCTGGTGCAAAAATCAGAATTGCACCTCGCAAACAAAGTTTTGGTTTCCTTTTCAATAAAAAAGTGGATGTGCTTGAAGATACAGTTAGTTATTTAGATTATTATAATAAAATTTTTTCATCATTCGATGTGCAAATTGATAGTGATAAAACAGAATTTTTTATTTCACAAGAAGCTGAAAAATGGGCCGCAGATTTCTTTAATGCCAACTCAATCGCAAATAATGATTTAATTGTTGGAATTCATCCATCAGCAAGTGAACCGACAAAGATTTGGCCTTCAGACCACTTTGTTGATCTAATAATAAATATAACCAAATCAAACAATATTAAAGTTCTACTTCTAGAAGGACCGCAAGACAAAGAAATATGCAGAGAAATTCAAAAAAAAATTGAACAAAATTCAATTCTATTTTATTCCTCAAATGACATTCATAAGTCTGCAGCTTTATTAAAAAGATGTAGAGTTTTTATTACACATGACACTGGTACAAGACATCTTGCTGTTGCGCTTGAAGTTCAAACAATAGCTTTAGTCCCAGAGGATAATATTAAGTGTTGGGATTTTTATGATTCAGTATCAAATTATCATAAAATTGTTGGCAAGAGAATATTAAATGGAAATAACTCTTATCTTGGTAACATCTCAGTTGAATGTATTAAAAATAAAGTAAATGAAGTTTTAGCATTAAAATGAAACAGTACAGAAATATTTTAATAATTAAATGGGGTGCACTTGGTGATTTAATTGCATCAACTTCTGCTATTAAAACAGTACGAGATAATTTTCCAGAGTCGAAAATTACACTCCTAACAAATCCTTTAATGAAACAAATTATTCCACCCGGATTTTTTGTTGATGAACATATTCTGATTAATACCAATCGAAATAAAATAGTTGATTCAGTATTAAAACAACTTTGGACAGTTTTGAAACTTAGAAAAAGAAAATTTGATCTTGCTGTTAATTTACGCTGGACTTCCGAACGTGCTGCATTGATAGCATATTTAAGCGGTGCAAAGGAAACTGTAAGCAGCGGTCCAAAAAAAATGATGAATCTATATACAACCAAAATTGATCACCCAATTGGGCGTTATCACGAAATTCACCGCAACTTAGATATTATAAAAGCAATTGGCGCCAAAGTATATGTCGAAACGCCAGTAGTTTATATTTCGGAAGCGAGTAATAATTTTGCAAAAGAATATTTTCAAAAAGAAAAAACATTTTGTATTCATCCTGGGGCAAGCAGAGCTATAAGAGCATGGATGCCGGAACGGTTTGCTGAAATAGGGAAACTCATGTCAGAAAAATTTGGAGTTAAAATTTTGATAACATGGGGAAAAGGAGAAAAAGAATTAGCAGAAAAAGTTGCTAACCTCATTGGAACTAATTCTTTGATAGCGCCCGAGACGCAAAATATTGGAGAGCTTGCAGCAATTATTAAAAATTGTAAAATGTTTCTCTCAAATTGTACTGGTCCAATGAATGTTGCGGTTGCAGTTCGTACTCCGGTCGTAGCGCTGCTTGGTTCATCAGATCCAACAGATTGGGGTGCTTATGGGGATAATCACGTTAATATAAAATCTCCGTTAGTTCTTGATCATTATACAGATGAAACAGAACAAAAAGCTATGCAAGCAATTACTGTGGATACTGTTTGGAATGTAGTTTCAAAAAGATGGGAAGAGTTGAATAATTAATTATATCCAATATTTATTTTATAATTCAGAATTTTTTATATGCCTTTACTTGGTGAAATAGCTGCGATTATTACGGCAGTTTTTTGGTCCGGAACATCAATTGTTTTTACTGAAGCTTCAGTGAGAGTTGGGTCACTTTTTGTGAATATTACCAGATTGCTTTTTGCAATAGTCTATTTAGTTGTTACTATTTCTGTATTTCAAATTGATATGAGTTTGTCAACAACTCAAATTTTTAATTTGGTATTAAGCGGTATTGCGGGATTAGTTATAGGAGATACTTTTCTTTTTATGTCCTTCCAGCATATTGGTGCAAGACTAAGCATGATGATTATGGCGCTTGTTCCAGGGATGTCCGCACTGCTGGCATTTTTCTTTTTGAATGAAATAATTTCTTTTATTGGAATTGTTGGAATAATAATTACACTTTCCGGAATTGGAATGGTTGTACTCCAAAGGAAAGAAAGCTCATCAAAATTGGATTTGAACTACAGTGGAATTGTTTATGCATTGATTGGTGCTTTAGGTCAAGCAGTTGGATTGATCTTTGCAAAGTTTGCTTTTAATGAAGGAGAAATAAATGGTTTTGCAGCAGCATTTGTTAGGATTGCTTCTTCAATTATTTTTCTTTATCCATTATTCTTTCTTGCAAAAAAAATGAAAAATCCTTTTAAAGTTTTTACAAATAATCGTGCAGCACTAATTTTTACTTTGATCGGCTCTGTTATAGGGCCTTTTTTAGGAATTACTTTCAGTTTGATATCCGTTGCTAATACAAAAGTTGGAATTGCATCTACATTAATGGCTACCGTACCGATAATAATGCTTCCGATGGTTCGATATTACTACAAAGAGCAATTATCGTGGATTTCAATTCTTGGCGCATTTATTGCAGTGGGTGGAATTGCAATTTTGTTTTTGAGGTAATTAAATCTATATCTTATCAATTATTGATTGATAAATCAAATAATCACTTTCACTAAAACAAACAAAAATTACTTTTTCTAAAGTTAAATTGTTTGATAAAAATTCCTTAACACTATTGATTGCAATTTTTGTTGCTCTTTCAATCGGAAAAGAATAAACACCAGTACTAATTGCCGGAAGGGCAATTGTTCTTATTTTATTTTCCACTGCAAGCTGCAAAGAATTTTTATAGCAGTTCGCAAGCAGATAATCTTCATTATTATTACCGCCGCGCCATATTGGTCCAACTGTGTGAATAACTTGCTTTGAAAGCAGATTATATCCTTTTGTTATTTTTGCTTCGCCGGTTTTGCAACCGCCAAGTGTTCTGCATTCTTCCAATAATTCTTTCCCAGCAGCACGATGAATTGCACCATCAACTCCGCCTCCACCTAACAAGGAATTGTTAGCTGCGTTTACAATTGCATCAACTTTTTGCTTGGTTATATCCGCAATTACAATTTCAATTCTATTTTTCAAGCTATTTTTCATTTTTAAAAAGAAATTTAAAAGGAATGTGAAGTCTCTTTGCCCAATCAATTTCTGAATGCTTTCCACCTTTTGCAAAATGACAGTAAAGATTATTTTTATTTATTGTACCTATTTCTTTAAGAAGTGAACACATTTTTTTGATATCATCTATTAAATCTTTTTCATCTAATCCGCAGTCAATATAAATTTTTTGTTTCTCTCGAATTCTAGTGTCAATTTTTACTTTATCAAAAATCTCTCTGTTGCTAACCCAGAATGAATTAGACATACATGCAGCTTTTCCGAATACTTCTGGTAAAAACCATGCCAATTGAAATGAAATCAATCCTCCCATGGAAGAACCCATTACTGCAGTATTAATTTTATCAGGTTTTGTTCTGTAATTTTTGTCAATGAATGGTTTTAATTCGCCAATTAAAAATTCTGAATATTTTTTCCCCTTGTCTGTAAAGTAATTATATTCTTCTAACCTATCCTCTGTGTTGCAGATTCCAACAGTAATTATTTCTTCGATCTTTTTTCTCTTAATTAATTTTGAAAGAGTTTCGTCAACTCGCCAGTCATAACCTATGTAAGAAGTTTTTGGGTCGAAGAGGTTCTGTCCATCTTGCATATAAAGAACCGGATAAGTTTTATCTGAAACTTCATAAGAAGGAGGGAGCCAAACAATTATGTTGCGATCGTTTTTTAAATAATTGCTGTGAAAATTATAGTGTAAATCTGTGTTTCCTACAATTTTGTCACTGCCAAATTTTTTCTTTGCAATCTTAAAGAGTATCATCAATTATTTTAAATTTTGAGATGCGAATATAATCTAATTTTCCAAATTGTAGTCCCTTGAAAAATAACATTTCACTGCTCAATAGAGTTTCTTTTTGATTGAAATAAAATTAATCCAAATTCAGATAAGCAAATAAAAAAGATTTTATCGAAACTATTCGATTGTATTAAAATATTATCAAATCTCAAGTTGGAACGCAGAAAGGAAATCAAAAGTTCGAATTAATCTTAAAAATTCGGTTTTAAATGGCATTTTACTTGCAATTAAGAGTCGAACAAAAAATACTGCTTATGGAACTTATAGACATTATTACCAGCATTTTAATATATGGGGGCGGGGTAGTCACTGTATTAATAATTGTGTCATATCTTTTTGCGAAATCAAAAGAGCAAGAAAACCCGATAATTACAAATGGAAAAAATATAATTCCACAATATTCATTAATTAAAAAGAAAAATGTTCAAAACGTTGATCAAGTAATTCAACGTCAAAATAGCACTCAACAGCAGCCCATTATTTTTAGATTTGAAAAAAATAAAGAACTTAAGATAGTTCGTAAATCAACTTATGATTCACGAACAAATGAAAGCAAAAATGATTCGATTAGGAAAACTAATGGTAAAAATGGAACAAGATATACAATTGTGAATGAAACAATGGAAAAGAATAAAAAAATAAACGTCGTTAATTTTTAGTTCACTAAAGAAGGAAATAAAAAAAGCTTGTCCCATAAAAAAGTCAGTTTATCGTTGCTACTAGAACTGACACAAACAAACAACCCAATACTGCAATTACCATAATAAAAAAAGTCCCTAAAGAGGGACTTTTATTTTTAGCTATTAAAATTAAGCTTTCATTCGTTCGCCTTTTTCTTCCTTAATAAAAATCCAACCTACAACTTTTCCAATATCAATAGTTTCAAAATTATTCCAGTATTTTTTTGTCCGCACATGCATAGAGCTGGTATCAGTAGGAGATATTGAATTTGATTCTTTGATAATTGTTTTAATTCTTTCTTGCCATGCTTTCATATTTGATTCTCTCAGATCGATCCAGCCGTCATTAGCCCACAAATTAATATTAGCGGGATTGATCTCAAGATCATTCTCTCCTCTAAATGGTGGAATTTTAATTTCATTTCCTCTCAGTAGTGATTTTCCGTCCGGCTTTAATATTGGAATTCCTATTGAGATTATTTCATTTCTAAGTTTTGAATTTTTTTGTAGATATTCTGTTACAAATAATGATAATTCTACTGGGGATTTTTCTAATACAGCTTGGAAGTTGCTGAAACACACTTTCAACAAATTAATTTCATGTAGAAGTTTTGACAACCGAGGCGGACCAAGTAATTCGAATGCAACACTATTTATGTTATGGATTTCTTCCAGCTCTTTTAATTTTTCAACTGCTGCATGCTGCATGAACCCGGCTCTGTAGGTTGGTTCTAATGTTGCATTGTCTAGTGCGTTAATAATATCATGACCGGTATTTCCACCTTTTATTTCATAAATAACATCAACAGCAATTTCTTCTGGAGTAACATATTCCATTTGTCCTTGTGTAGTAATAGCTTCAAATTCACCGCGAGAAAAAGTGCCGTTTTCACCAGTATCTATAAATACCGATTTTAAAGTATTGCCGCTGGATTTAAATTTATTAGGCAATTTTATTTCAAATTTATTTTCGAGTGAAACTGATTCATCATATGGAACATCCAATACTTCGATTGGCTTCCCATATTTTTTTATTTCTCCAAATTCAATTCTCTTCCAAGCAATTGCTGCTGTTGGTTTTATCTCTTTAGTAATTGGTCCTTCGGGTGTTCTTCCCATTAAAAATAATAGTAATGTATGTGCCCCGGCAACAGATGATTTACTTAGAAGAACTCTCGATGGTCGCTCTTCGCTGTGAGTGTAGGGGATATTTAATCCCATGCCTCCAGTGCCGCTAGTTCCAATTTTAATATAAATTTTTGTACCAGCTTCACTCATTGAATTGTATAAAATTTGAACATGTCGGATCAGCTGAGGAATATAGAGTGTGCAAATTAATTTCTCTGTCTCCACACTTAATTCTTCTCTTGATGATTTCTTTTCAATGGTCTTTTTGATTTTGTGGTAAGTAGAATAAAGATCTTGGTAGGCAATACCAGTTGCTGAATTAATGCTGTCAATAATAATTTCAGGTTTGAATTCCATCAGCATTTTGTAAATTGAAGAATTGTGTAAAATATCAGGAGTTAACTCTTCCATGGTATCTTTCATTAAAATTTGTCTAGATTCTGAATCGTCGAGCAAGTCAAATCTATTTTTATCCTTGAATTGATGTCTAACAAAAATATTTCCCCACCAAGGAATAAAATAGTCTTTCGGTAATTTTGAAAATTCAGTTTGAAGTCTTACAACTTCTTCTTCCGCTTCTTCCTTTTTTAATGATGTTACAATAATTCGTTTCGGATTTTCTGGTACAAGTTTTCTAATAACTGCATTACCAACTAGTCCCCATCCACCTAACACAAGTACAGTTTTGTTTTGGATATCCATTATTTCCTCTTTTTTGATTTTTCGTAATAACTTCATACGAAAATTAGTGTAACATAATTATGTCTGCAAGAAATAACGACACGAGTGTAACGAATTAATTCGTCTTAATTGCTAAAAGTAAACCCCTTTCTTAAATTTACATTCAGAAAAAAAAACACTTACGGAAAATCATGAGAATTTGTGAAATTCTTCAAAAAGAAAAAATAATTCCATCAATGAATTCTGAAACAAAAACAGATTTGATAAACGAATTAATTGATATATTAAAAGACGATGAAAGAGTAATAAATCTTGAATCGATGAGAGAATCTGTTCATGAAAGAGAAAAAATAATGTCTACTGGAGTTGGTAAAGGATTTGCAATTCCTCACGCCAAATCGAACAGTGTGAATGATATCATAGCAGCATTTGGTAAAGTTGATTTACCGGTTGATTTTCAAGCATTAGATGGACAGCCGGTTAATTTAATTTTTTTACTTGTTGGTAAAGAGAATTTGGTTGGACCTCATATTAAATTGTTAAGCCGTATATCTAGAATGATGAATAAGGAAGAATTTAGAGAAAGTCTTTTAAAAGCAAAAACAGCAGATGAAATTTTTGAACTTTTTGACACAGAAGAAAAACAATATTTTGATATAACTTAATACTGGTTATCATCTTAATGATAAAAGCTATTACGGGCACGCGCGATATTTTACCTCAAGATATTCCCAAATGGAAATATCTCGAAAATATTGTTAATGGAATTTTTTCAAAATTTAACTACAAAGAAATTCGCACACCCATTTTTGAAGAAACTGCTCTATTTGCTCGAAGCATTGGGGAAACTACAGATATTGTTAGCAAAGAAATGTATTCTTTTATTGATCGTGGCGGAACAAGTGTAACTTTAAAGCCGGAAATGACTGCGGCTGTTGTAAGAGCATTAATAGAACATTCTTTGGAAAAAAAACAAAGCTTGAACAAGTTCTTTTACATCTCTCCTATGTTCCGACAAGAGAGGCCTCAAGCTGGAAGGTTTAGACAATTTCACCAGTTTGGGGCTGAAGTGCTTGGCAGCAATGACCCACTTTTAGATGCTGAAATAATAATCATGGCTTATGATATTCTCTCTTCACTTGGATTAAAAAAAATAGTTGTTAAAATTAATTCTCTTGGTGTTCCAGAGTCGAGAGAAAAATATAAATTAATCTTAGCTGAATACCTTAAGAAATATCATGATAAGCTTTCAGCACAAAGTAAAAAGAGATTTGATTCAAACATTCTCAGAATTTTTGATAGCAAGGAAAACCAAGATCAAAAAATAATGGAACATGCTCCGCTTTTAATAGAACACCTTGATGATGAAAGTTTAGAGCATTTTGAAAAAGTAAAAGTAGCCTTACTAGGTGCAAACATTCCATTTGAAATTGATGCAAAATTAGTTCGTGGATTAGATTATTATACCCATACTACATTTGAAATTGTAAGCAGAAGTGTTGGTTCACAAAGCGCTCTCTGTGGTGGAGGGAGGTATAATTTACTTGTCAAAGAATTAGGTGGAGGTGATATTCCCGGAATTGGATTTGCAGCCGGAATGGAAAGGATTTTACTTGCATGTGAAAATGAAAAATCATTCTCAGTAAAAGAGGAAGAAATTGATATATACATTGTGACACTTGAAAAGGAATTAATCCAAAAAGCATATCAATTTGCTGTTAATTTAAGGCGAAGTGGATTAATTGTTGATCTTGATTATCTATCACGAAGTGTTAAGGCTCAAATGAGGGAGGCGAATAAAGCAGCAGCAAAATTTGTAATCTTCTTTGGCGGCAATGAATTTAATCAGAAAGAAATAGTAATGAAGAACATGAATACTGGAGACCAAATAAATATGAAATTTGATGACGTTGATAAAATTATATTCACAATAAAGGGGAGATAATTGCCTTTAAAAAAACCGACTAGAATACCCAAAATTCCAAAAACAAGAAAAAGAAAATCAAATACTGCACTTACAGCTATTCCAAATAAAAAACCTGATAAAATTGATTTTAACTGCAAAGCCTATTTTAAATATGATGTTAAATTAAAAAAACAATTTGTAGCCTTCAGTCTTGAAACAATAGCAGAGTTTACAAGTTTTTCGTACGAAATTTCTGTAGATGTTATTAAAGAAAAAGATGTTATTAATATTGTAGTAATTGGCTTGAAGGCTAAAATGAATGCTGTTCCAAAAGTTCAACCAGCAGTGAAAGAAGTATTATTTGAAGATCTGATCGGTCAGTTAAACATTAATGTAGTTAAACAAGATGGTGCGATTAACTCTGCAGAATATTATCTCAACATTTACAGTAAAGATATATTGTTAAGAAAAGAATTTAAACCGAGAAAGAAAAACAATCGTTTGTTTTGCAAATTTGAAGTTGATAGAGGGAAGTTCAGCTTTGGTCAGTAATATTAAAAAGAATTTTTAAAATAGATTTCATTCATGCGAAAAATATTTGGACGTAAGCCGGTACTGGAGGCAATTTTATCCAACGCAAACATCGAAGTAATTTATATTGCCTATGGACAGCATGGTGATGCTATAAATCAGATTTTTTCTGCTGCCAAAAAAAATCGGGTAAAAATTTCTCAAGTCTCTTCGCAAAAATTCAACCAAGTTTGTGATGCTGATAATTCTCAAGGTGTAGTTGCACTATTAAGCTCCCATTATTTCATTGACTCTCTTACACTAGTCAAAGAATCCCTTAAAAGTAGATATCCATTTTTACTTTTGCTGGATTCAATTCAAGATCCACATAACCTAGGTGCAATTTTAAGAACCGCAGAATGTGCCGGAGTAGATGGGGTAATTGTTACTACAAGTCAAAGCTCTCCAATTAATGAAACTGTTGAAAAGATTTCTGCTGGCGCAGTATCTCATTTGAAAATATCAAAAACTTCAAACCTTAATAACTTAATTAGAACATTAAAGGAATCTGGGTTTTGGATTGTTGGAAGTTCTTTACAAAACGCTAAGAATTACAACGAAGTTGATTATAAAATTCCGACTGCAATTGTAATCGGGAATGAAGAAAAAGGAATAAGAAGACTAATTGCAGAAAATTGCGATTACCTTGTAAAAATTCCTATGAAAGGAAAGGTTGATTCTTTAAATGCGTCCGTAGCCACTGGCATATTACTTTTCGAGATTAATCGACAAAGATCCTCCTGAAAATGAACGTAAAAGAGATTTCTGATGTTAACAGAAATAAATCTTGATAATTTTTTCAAGATTAATTACGTTTCTTATGGAAAATTTAGAAAATAAGGGAAAATGAGTGATTTAAAGGAAAAAAATGTTAAGTCAGACGAAGTCTCTGATGATATGAAAGTGCTTGATGATCTGACAAGTTCAGAGTATAAATGGGGATTTGTTACTGAGATTGAATCCGAGACAGCACAAAAAGGCTTGAATGAAGAAATTGTTCGGTTCATTTCTAAAAAGAAAGAGGAACCTGAATGGATGGCGGAATGGCGTCTGAAAGCTTTTAGATATTGGCAAAAGATGATAGAACCTCACTGGCCAAATGTTGAATATCAACCGATAGATTACCAGAATATCAGTTATTATTCTGCTCCAAAGCAAAAACCAAAATTAAATTCTCTTGATGAAGTTGATCCAGAATTATTGAAAACTTTTGAGAAGCTTGGTATTCCGATAGAAGAACAAAAAATTCTTTCTGGTGTCGCTGTTGATGCTGTTTTCGATTCTGTTTCTGTTGCAACTACTTTTAAAGATACACTTAAGGAAAAAGGAATAATATTTTGTTCCATTTCAGAAGCGATTAAAGAATATCCGGATTTAATAAAAAAGTATTTAGGATCAGTCGTTCCCTATACGGATAATTATTTTGCAGCGTTAAACTCAGCAGTATTTAGCGATGGTTCTTTTGTCTTTATTCCCAAAGGGGTTCGCTGCCCAATGGAACTTTCAACTTATTTCAGGATTAATGCACAAGAAACTGGTCAGTTTGAAAGAACTTTGATTGTAGCTGAAGAAAATTCATACGTAAGTTATTTAGAAGGATGTACTGCACCAATTCGCGATAATAATCAATTACATGCTGCAGTTGTGGAACTGGTTGCTCTTGATGATGCTGAAATTAAATATTCAACTGTTCAAAATTGGTATCCGGGCGATAAAGAAGGGAAAGGCGGCATTTACAATTTTGTTACAAAGCGAGGAGCTTGCAAAGGAATTAATTCTAAAATTTCTTGGACTCAAGTTGAAACCGGTTCTGCTATTACTTGGAAATATCCGAGCTGTATATTACAAGGGGATAATTCGGTGGGCGAATTTTATTCTGTCGCAGTTACAAATAACAAGCAGCAAGCAGACACCGGAACAAAAATGATTCATCTTGGCAAAAACACACGCAGCACAATCATATCAAAAGGAATTAGTGCCGGTAAAAGTCAAAATTCATATAGAGGATTGGTGAGGATAGGAAGAAATGCTGAGGGGGCACGCAATTTTACTCAATGCGATTCAATGTTAATGGGCGAAAAATGTGGTGCTCATACTTTTCCATATATCGAAGTTGATAATGAATCAGCAAAAGTTGAACATGAAGCTACAACATCTAAAGTTGGCGAAGACCAAATTTTTTATTTAAACCAACGAGGAATTTCTACTGAAGATGCGGTAAACATGATTGTGAATGGATTTTGCAAAGAAGTATTTAAAGAACTGCCAATGGAATTTGCTGTAGAAGCGCAAAAATTGCTTGCAATAAGTTTGGAAGGTTCTGTAGGTTAAAAAATTATTATACAAAAGGGAAAAAATGTTAGTAATAAAAAATCTAAAAGCAAAAGTTGAAGGAAAAGACATTCTAAAAGGAATTGAATTAGAAATCAACAAAGGCGAAGTCCATGCTATTATGGGACCGAACGGTTCGGGAAAAAGTACACTTGCAAATGTACTTGCCGGAAACGAAGGTTATGAAGTAACCAGCGGAGAAATATGGTTTGAGGGAAAGAATTTACTCGACATGGCTCCAGAAGATAGAGCACGTGAAGGAGTTTTTCTAGCGTTTCAATATCCAATTGAAATTCCAGGTGTAAGCAATGCAACATTTCTAAAAACAGCTATAAATGAGATAAGAAAATATCACAACCAGCAAGAATTAACTCCAAAGGAATTTTTAGACTTGATTAAAGAAAAGTCAAAAGTACTTGGAATGGATGATTCATTAGTTAGTAGAGCAGTAAATGTTGGTTTTTCTGGAGGGGAAAAGAAACGCAATGAGATTTTACAATTGCTTACATTGAACCCAAAACTTGCATTACTAGATGAAACAGATTCTGGACTTGACATTGATGCATTAAAAATTGTTTCAAGCGGAGTTAATGTTTTTAGAAACCAAAATAATGCAGTTTTATTAGTTACTCATTATCAGAGATTACTTAATTACATTGTGCCAGATTTTGTTCACGTTCTATCCGGAGGAAAAATTGTAAAATCTGGAGGAAAAGAATTAGCACTTGAACTTGAAGAAAAAGGTTATGATTGGATCTCTTCAAATGAATTTGAAAAAGCTAATGTTTAATAATGAGATGAGCAATCAGAAAATGAATAAAAATAAACAAAATCCAAATTGGTATTTAGAAAGTTTTGTATCATTTGAAGAGAGTTTAAATGGTCATTCAAAAACTTTTTTACATGATTTACGAAAAGAGACGTTGCCAAGCCTTGAACAGCTTTCGTTCCCAACACTAAAAGATGAAGAGTGGAAATACACAAATATTTCATCCATTAGCGAACAAAACTTCATCCCGGTTTCAAAACTTCCTCAAATTATTTTGAGTAAAGAAAAGCTAAAAGATTTCTTATTCCAAGGTTTTGACTATTATTTGTTAACCTTTGTTAATGGAATTTATTCGAATGAATTAAGTGATTTAGAACGAATTCCAGAAGGAATAATAATTGAGAATATTTCAACAGTTGCCAAAAACAATCCTCAAATTCTTCAAAAGTATTTTAGTAAACTTTCTAAAACTGAAAATATTTTCAATGCAATTAACTCTGTTTATTCTGTTGATGGAAGTTTCATAAAAGTAAGCGATAATATTGTATTGGATAAACCAATTCAAATTGTTCATATAAATGGAGCTGAAGATAACAAAGTTTTATCCGTTCCACGGAATATTATTGTAGTAGGAAAAAATTCTCAAGCAAGCATTATAGTAAATTATTTTGGACATGGAAGTGAACCATATTTTACAAACATAATTTCAGAGGTTTATGTTGATGAAGGCGGAATTGTTGATTTAATAAAAAATCAAAGTGAAAATGAAAACTCATTTCATATCGAAAAACTCCAAGCTTTTCAAGAAAAGAACAGTGTTTTCAATCATTACAATTTTGAATTCGGTGGAAGCATTGTCCGTAATGATATCAATTCAGTTTTAAACGGTGAAAATATTGAAACTCATTATTATGGTTTATCTTTAGCCAATGGTAAACAGCACATTGATAACCATACATTTGTTGACCATGCAAAGCCTAATTGTATGAGCAATGAAGTTTACAAAGCAATATTGGATGATGAAGCACACGGCGTTTTCAACGGAAAAATAATTGTTCGAAAGGATGCTCAAAAAACGAATGCTTATCAGCAGAACAAAACTATCTTGCTCTCTAAAAAAGCAAAAATTGATACTAAACCTCAGCTTGAAATTTTTGCTGATGATGTTAAATGTTCTCATGGTGCAACAGTTGGGCACTTGGACGATGAAGCTTATTTCTATATTCGTACTAGAGGAATTCCGGAAAACCTTGCTAAATCAATTTTGATTAGAGCATTTGCTAACGATGTTGTTGAATCAGTTAAAATAGAACAAATACGTGAGCAACTGAACCATATGATTTTTGAACATTTACACAGAGTTGAAATCATAAGTGAATAAATAATAATTCATGAAAAATTTCTATTTGTAAGTTAGACTTTTCAAACGTCTTTGTCAGAGGCGAAACAGCAAATTGGAATTATTCATAATTTATAAGTGATGAAATATATAAGACTGTAAATGATCAATACAATTTCCGACATCAAAAAAAAGTTAGACGTTCACAAAGTCAGAAATGATTTCCCAATCCTTTCGCGATCAATAAATGGAAAGCCATTAGTTTATCTTGACAACGCAGCAACAACTCAAAAACCCCAAACAGTAATTGATTCATTAAATCACTACTACACATTTGATAATGCAAACATTCACCGGGGATTATATTTTTTAAGTGAATTAGCAACTGATCAATATGAAAATGCACGATTGAAGGTAAAAGAATTTATTAATGCTATCAGTGCCTCAGAGATAATTTTTGTTCGTGGTGCAACGGAAGCAATAAACTTGGTGGCTTCTTCTTTTTGCCGTGCAAAGATATTCTGCAACGGAGATGAGGTAATAATAACTCACATGGAACATCATGCCAATATTGTTCCTTGGCAATTGATGGGCGATAGAAAGCAAATAAATCTAAAAGTAATTCCAATTAATGATTCTGGAGAAATTGATTTAAACAATTTTGCAAATGCAATTACTGAAAAAACAAAACTTGTTTCGGTTGTTCATATTTCAAATACACTTGGCACAATAAATCCAGTAAAAAAAATAATTGAAATTGCACATAGTAAAAATGTTCCAGTATTAATAGATGGTGCGCAAGCAATTCCGCATATGAAAGTTGATGTACAAGAACTTAATGCAGATTTTTATGTTTTTTCTGGGCATAAAGTTTTTGGTCCAACCGGTATTGGAGTTCTTTATGGTAAGGCAGAATATTTAGAAATGATGCCTCCTTATCAAGGTGGCGGCAGTATGATAAGAACCGTAGATTTTGAAAAAACTACTTATGATGATATCCCTGGAAAGTTTGAAGCCGGAACACCAAATATTGCCGGAGGCATTGGTTTAGGTGCAGCAATTGATTATATAAATCAATTTGATAGGTTAGAATTAAGTTTATATGAAGAGGAATTATTAAAATATGCTACGAATGAACTTCAAAAAATAGATGGATTAAAGATTATTGGAACTGCAAAGGAGAAAGCTTCAGTAATTTCTTTTGTAATCGATGGGATCCATCCATATGATATTGGTACAATAATAGATACTGATGGAATAGCAATTAGAACTGGTCATCACTGTACTCAGCCTATTATGAAAAGGTATAACGTGCTGGCAACTGCAAGAGCTTCATTTAGTTTTTATAATACTAAAGATGAAATCGATAAACTTATTCACGGTTTATTGAAAGTTAAAAAGATGTTTTCATAAGGTTCATTAAGGATAGAGTTAATAAATCAGATATCTCACATTGTTCGATATGACAATAGATGGTTATTTCGAATCAGTCGATAAACAAATGAGAAATCTGAATAACTATTTTTGAAATAGGCATATTTAAATTATATGATTGATAAAGGGAAATTAGAACAAGAAATTATTCAGAAAATTAAAACATGTTATGATCCAGAAATACCGGTAGATATCTGGGAGCTTGGTTTAATTTATGATATTAAAATAGATGAGGATGGAAATTCATATATAAAAATGACATTAACTTCACCTCACTGCCCAGTTGCCGAATCTCTTCCAAAAGAAGTTAAAGAAAAAGTTAAAAGTGTAAAGGATGTGAAAGATGTTTACTTAGATTTGGTTTGGGAACCGCCGTGGAGTATGGATAAGATGACTGAAGAAGCAAAACTTGAATTAGGATTTTTATAAAAATGTTGAAAAACTTCATATTGGGTTTATTGAAACATTACGTTATTTATTGATTTTATTTGTTTTAAAAACATATTAGTTGATAAGAAAGGGAAAAAATGTTCACTATAAATCAAAAACCGCCGATATATGATCCTGAAGCTGTTCAACCAATGAGGGATGAATTAATTTATGTCGGATTCGAAGAATTAACATCTCCTGAAAAAGTTGAAGAAAAACTTTCTCAGAAAAATGATGAAACTGTTTTTGTAATGGTAAATTCAGTTTGCGGATGCGCGGCCGGCACTGCCAGACCTGGAGTTACTCTCGCATTGCAGTACAATGTAATTCCTGATAATCTTGCAACTGTATTTGCTGGTCAGGATCGCGAAGCGGTTGATTATTTGCGTCAAAATTATTTATCAAATTTTCCTCCATCATCTCCATCATTAGCGCTGTTAAAAAATGGAGAAGTTTTATTTATGATGCCGCGTCACCATATTGAAGGAAGAAGTGCCGAAGAAATTGCAGATGATTTGAAAATGATTTTCGATAAATTCTGTTCCAAGCAAGGACCGTCAATTTCTAAAGAAATGTATGATAAATTAATTCATGCAAAAGCTTGTGGGTCTAAAATACCTTTGAATAAAGTGTAAGAGAAAGATTAAGAGCAAGTATTTTATTCAAACTGATCCTTGCTCATGTTCTAATGAAAAGAGGTAGTTATGAAATTTAATGCACAAGAAGAATATGGTTTGAGATGTCTTTTAAGGATTGGTAAATTTCACCATGTTGGTAAGTCTCTTACCATTCCCGAAATCAGCCGAGCAGAAGGAATTTCTGAACATAACACTGGAAAAATATTAAGAGTCCTGAGATTAGGCGGATTTTTAACGGCAGAACGTGGTCAACTTGGAGGGTACACTCTTTCCAAATCACCAGATGAAATAAAAATAAAAGATGTGTTAATTGTACTTGGCGGAAAATTATTTGATGATTCATTTTGTCAGTCACACAGCGGTGTATCAGATTTCTGTACTAATTCTATAGATTGTTCTGTTCGCTCACTTTGGAAAATTATTCAAGATGCAGTGGATTCTGTTGTCGAGAATTTAACTCTTAGAGATTTACTCGGTTCGGAAAATTATTTATTTGAAATAGTTAATTCTGGAAGTGATAATAAAGAATCACTTTAGTACCAATACACAATGGTATTTTTTACTCCTTTAGTTTTTTTGTGTAAATCGTTATCTTGAACAAGCACTTCAATGGGAAAATTAATGAATCACAAGAAATCGATCGTTTTTTTAATGTTGTTCATTATTCCGTTTATATTTGTTTCTTGCTGTAATTGCGGTTCAAATAATGAAACTTATTTAAACGGAAAAATAGTTGTTGTAGGTAATGAACCTTTTGCAAAACTCGCTTTAGAAATCGAAAACAATAAGCTGTATATTCTGGAAGGCGATGAACTGATTATTAAAGAACTTTGGAAGCAGCAAGGAAATAATTATTCTGTGATGTATAAACAAAGCCGCGTTGAATCAGGTCTTCCAATTTTAGTAATTGAAAAAGCTTTACCTTTATCACAAGAGAAAAAATAAAAGGTATTTATGAAAAAGATAAATGTTAAATCACTTTTTGTGCTTACGATAATTTCCTTTTTCAATTTAAATGCACAAAATCTGTTGAAAGTTCCAGCATATCAAATGACCGAATTGCAATCTGTGGAAAGTTTCCCGGTCAATGCACATTCATATATTGAAAAATTTAATCGAGCAAATGGAATTGATCTAAATAAATTTGGTCCTCCAATGCCGTCTCTCCAAAAAAGTGCATGGAATTTTACCGTTGGATCTACAAGAAGTTGGTTCGCTTCCAATTTTGAAAACAATCAATTTTATTCTGTTCCATCAACTTGTCGGGCAGTTGGTACAAATTGTTATATTTTTGTTGAAGATGCGTTGTGGACTAATGGCAGAGTAGATCAACCAGCAGTGGATGCAGTTAGAAATGCTTTTGATAACAGCACACCAGCAAATGCAAGCAAAGGTATTTATCAAATTGATGTTGAGACATTCGGAAATCCACCAAACGTTGATAATGATAACAAGATTATAATTCTAATTTTAAATATTAAAGATGGATATACCGGCCCCGGCAGATATGTTGCTGGATATTTTTATGGATATAATCAATACCAACAAGTGAATAGCAATGTTGCAGAAATCTATTATCTTGATGGAGATCCATTAGATTTTAAAAAACCAACTGGTAACGCAAGTTTACAGACTGGTTTAGCTACAACCGCACATGAATTTCAACACATGATTCATTTTAATTACTTTGGTGGAAATGCTGATTATACATTCTTTAATGAATCATGGTCATTGGCTGCTGAAGTAGTTTGTGGTTATTCTCTTTATTCTCCTTCCGAGTACGCAAATGAACCAAACCAATATCTTTTTGAATGGCGCAGTAGTGACAATACTTTAGTTCTTAATGATTATTCTAGAGCTGCTAGATTTTCGCTTTACTTAAAAGAGCAGTTTGGAATTCAAATTTTCAAAAGATACCATGAAAATAAATTAAAGAATGAAAACGGGATCAATTTTGCGCTGAGCAGTTTAGGTTTAAGTGCAACTTTCCCTGGCTTTCTGGAAGACTGGTATGTAGCAAATTATTTTAATGATTATGCACATAATCCTAAATATGGTTACCAATATTCCGGTCTTCCTAAAATGACATCTGTTTTATATTCTAATCCAAATGTATCAGTGACACAAGATGGTGTTTTTAAATATGGTGCAAAATATATTACATACAAAGGCGGAAAGAATTTATCTATAACTTTTAATAATCAAGGAAATACTGGTATAAAAGTTAAAGCAATGAAGATTGGTACTGCATCAAAACAAGTTGTTGATGTTCCAACAAATTCAGTTTTTAATGTCCCTGATTATGGAACAACCTATTCAGAAGTAACATTTGCTATTTATCATCTTGATCAAAATGAGTCGATAAAGGGTCCTCATGCATTTTCTTATACTTCCTCTGGTCAATTTGTAAATACTGTAACTGAATTAGCATACGATTCAAAAGAACCCTCAGGTATTTTCAGTTGGTCTGTTGGAGATTCCGTTGCAGTAATCTTTGAAGGTATGCCAGGTGCTAAATTGGATTCCATAAGAGTAGCTTTAAGAAACTTAAGTTCGCTGAATGGTAGTATTCTTCGATATTCATCAACAAAAATGACTGGAAAAACACTTGCTGCACCCATTACTGCTACTGGAAAAGTATATCCATCAGTTCCATATCCCGTACCATGGACAAATTGGGTGAAAGTTGATTTAAGAGATAGAAATATTGATGCAAGTACATCTTTTGTAGCTGCATTCGGCATCGACGGGGTTTATCAGGTGAATGTAAGCACTGGTCCAAACCGTGTGATGCATACTTATCAACCAGTTTCAAATAGCAGAACACTAACAACTAATAATGGTACACGCGGATGGTGGAATTTTTATGTAAATCAAACTACCGCGCGAGACTCATTTGTGGTTTATCTAATACGTGCATATGTAAGTTTTGGTCCAAGCGACGCAAAAGAAACAGTTGAGCTTTTACCATCTGCATTTAATTTGAATCAGAATTTTCCAAATCCTTTTAATCCAGAGACAGTTATTAGTTTTACTTTGCCCAAAGCAGTTGATGTAGAAATAAAAATTTTCGATGCGCTTGGCAGTGAAGTCCGCACGCTTATAAATG
>Ga0194119_10003598_pt1 | contig 24755 bp, 22 predicted proteins | sample TA2MahC100mmetaG_FD_148620 | JGI IMG/M metagenome (GOLD analysis project Ga0194119, IMG submission 148620) | Freshwater microbial communities from Lake Tanganyika, Tanzania - TA2015018 Mahale Deep Cast 100m | ecosystem: Environmental > Aquatic > Freshwater > Lake | place: Tanzania: Lake...
GTCGTCATCACACCGAGAAAGACCAGCGACGGCACGACCAGCACCCGCACGAGCGCGCCGCTCGAAGCCCAGTTTGCTTTCCGGGAATTCAGTCCCAGCCACATCCCCAGCCACGCCAGGGTGTAAAGATCGGCGAAGAACATCAGCACGTAGGTCAGGCAGAGCAACGTCCAGAAATTCGACGAATCGAGCGCCCGATCGTTGAGGCCGCCCAGAAACATCGCCAAAAACGCCAGCAGAATCACGGCGACCGCCCAGCCGAATTGCCTTTTGAGGGCAAGGAATTGGCCGCGCAGAATGTCATCAACCGACAGCGGCGCCGACAACAGCAATTCCAGCGCGCCGCTGCGGCGATCTTCGTTGAGCGGACGCGAGGCTTCCGAAGCAACCCAGAACTTGATGGCCAGGCTCAACAGGATCGCGGTCGGCACATACGCCGCCGGATCCAGCATGTCACTGCGATATTTGAAGAACAGCCAAAGCCAGACGCAGCCCGCCAGCGCCAGCGCGCCGAGCACGTAGGCCGGCTTGAGTCGGTTCCTGCCCGCGAGCCAGCAGATGGGATTGATCTCCAGCAGGCGCGTGCGGAACGCGTCGCGCACGGCCGCCGATCCAAATCTCCAGCGCTGCCATCGCTCACGCCGCAGGGCCTGCTTCTCGCCGATCGCCTTGTCTTGCCAGGCAGAGGGCGCGATGGCGCTCGCCAGCACCAGAAATGCCCAGGCAAACGAGTGCGTGATGAGGAACGACGTCCAGAAGTGTTGCGGGTTCACTTTGAAATTCGCGTCCGAGGCCAACGCGAAGGAATAACTCGAACTCATCAGGAGAAACGAAGGATCGTATTGAAACCCGCCTTTCCGAAACCCCGTGACGTAGCCGAGCAGCGGCAGCCCGCCCGTGATGATGAGGATCAAGAGAAACGTTCCCGCCATGCTCCGGCGATCGTGCCGGCTCAGCGCCGATACCAGGCATCCCGCGCTCAGCGAGAAGAAGAGGGTGTTGGTCAGAACCAACACCCGCCGCCAGAACTCCGCGTAAGTCAGTCCGCCGAGCAACAGCGGGATCGCCAGAACCGGAAAGATCGCGAGTAGCCGGTAAAACGAATTGACGGACGTGGCGACCAGTTTGCCGAGGACTACGTCGTAACCCTTGAGGTCGGTCAGGAACAGCAGGCCGAGCGTGCCTTCGCGCTTCTCTTCGCTCAAACAATCCGAGGTCAAGGTGACGCCGGCGAGCAAGGTGTACGCGAAGGCGAGCACCGACAGCGAACCGAACAGATTCGAAGCCAGCACCGCCCCGTAATTTCGCTCTCCCACCACCATCCAGATCCAGACGTAGAGGCCAATGCCGAGCACCGCCGCTCCAAATCGCGTCCAATAGGTGCCCCGCCGCCGCGAGGCGACTCGCAATTCGCGGGCGACAACAGGCAGGAAGGTCATACGCGGGTCGGCAGGGCAGCACTGCGCTTTGAGCCTGCCTGAGAATGTGGGGCAGACATCTTGTCTGCCGGTGGACGAGGCATCCGTGCCCGGTCGTTCTGGCGGCACGATGCCGCCAGAACTGGCAGGCTGGAAGCCTGCCCTACATTTTTCATCAAAGGCAGCAATAACGGCGACAGCAGCGCGACCGTGGCCGCCTGATAAATCATCGCCAGAATGCAGGTGTCTTCAAAACCCGCCCGCCCGGGAATGAGAAGGCCCCCGACCTGCGTCAGCGCGAAGGGCACGAGCAAGCCGAAGAAAACCGTGCTCATCAGCGCTCGAAAAAAATTCCGGCTTCCCAGCGCGAAATACAGCCCCAGGACGGGCAGACTCCAGTAGGTCGCCAGGATGAAACCGCATTGAACGATTGCCAGCGTATCGAACCCGCTGTCTCCAAACATCGTCGCCAGCAATGGCCAGGGAATGATCAACGCCACGGCCGCAGGAAAGAATTGCCCCCGGACCGCGCGCAAACGTCCGACGATGATTTCTTCGCGCGCAATCGGGCTGACCAGGATCAATTCGAGCGCGCCACTCTGCCGTTCCCTTCGGAAGCTCGAGGCGGCCGTATAGGCCAATGCCACGGCAAACAATGCCTCCAGGCCCATCACTTCGCGCTGCCCCCGATGAAGAGTCGTGATCAGGTGCGTATCGATCATCAACGCCAGGCCGCACCAAACCAGCTTCACGGCGCGGTCCCAGGTGGAATAATACTGCAACCAGGTGATCGGATTCCGATTCAGCTCGCGGCGCATGGCCGATTGGAACAGGGAACGCCAGAACAGCGGCGAACAAAAGGTGCGCAGCCACCAGAGTTGTCTTCGCGAGAGCGGTTTGTCCTGCCACTCCGAACGAATGCGGCGGGCCGCAGCCAACATGATCAACACGAGCGCAAGCCCGCATCCGGAAGCAACCGTGAACGCGCTGAAACGCGAGGCGGCAAAACCAATAGCCGGCGGCGCGCCTCCCGAAGGGTTGAAGACCACGGCGCGGTTCGGGGGCGCAGACCGGAGTAAGTATTGGGGCGGCGGCGGAGGGTTAAAGAACACGGCGGGCGGAGCAGCGACGGGTGCAGGCATCGCCATCGCCAGCGTCGGTCGAGCCAGATGAGCATGGACGGATCCAAATAACAAGGTCCAGACGACCGCCTGGACGAACATCCATCGCCTTTGGCGCGCGCTGGCCGAAGCCAAAAGTCCGGCTCCCAGCGCCAGAGCGAGAGCGCCCAGGCAGCTTGCCAGCACGGAGAGAATCGAATGGATTGAGACGCCGCCCATCAAGTAGGGCACGGCGATGATTGGAGCGGTCGCGAACAAGAAACTCAGGGCGCGCACGCCATGAACCAGGCTCTTGCCAACCACGACTTCCAGCGCCGTCAACTGAGTCAGGAAAAGCAGGCCGAGAGTGCCGTCCCGCTTTTCCCGGCTCAGGCAGTCGGCGGTCAAAAAGGGCGCGCCCAGCCAGATCGCGATGTAGATCGCGTTGCTCAGTTCCTGGAAAACAACCGTGCCGACCGCGGCTGCGCTTCCGGAAGCGACGAGCCAATTCAGAGCGAGCCACGCGGTCAGCGCCGAGCCGGCCAGCAGCCGCAGCGTGTAGAGCGCGGCGCGTCGCGATTCAATGAGCAATTCACGATGGATGATCGGCCACACTTTCCGGCGGAGTAAGCCACGAATTGGACCGCTTGGGAAGCCACATTGCTCAACCGGAATGCGCTGTTTTGAAGCAATTGCCGGAAGTGATCTCCGGGAAAGGTGAAAAGGTGGCCGGCGCCCTGCCGGCGTCGTGGCAAAGCGGCAGGTTTCCCGCGGGTGCTGAGCGGCACCGGGATTTCGCGTCGCGGAAAAGAGTCTCAGCGAGATCTGACACTTACACTTCGACGATCAGTGAAGGATTGAAGCGGTTGCACGGTTCATCTGGATACCCTCGTGGGTTCGTCAAAACACGGGTTGAGCCGATTCTGTAGTCCACATTGTGGTGCGTATGCCCGTGAACCCAGCGACAAGAGCGAAGCCGTTTGACGCTACCGACGGCATCGGATCGCTCAAGGAGTGGCCATGAAATGAGGGCAGATATTTTGTTCGAGGATAGCCAACACATCTTGCGGCGTTAGCTTCGGCATCGTAGGCATCCGCGAAAGAACGGAAAAAGTCTCGGCCAGCGCATGGGCCGAGGCATAAACTATATCATCACCACGAGAAATGCGTTCAAGGACAGCCTTGGCCAAAGCATGGTGTTTGTGAGCCTCCAGGGATGCGGCAACCAGGACGCTGGTGTCGCAGAACACGTTCATCGGCGCCGAGGTTGGCCTGTAGCTGTCGCCATCAAATCTTGATCACGTTCGTCACGCACCCACCAAATCAAGATCGCGGAGTATTCCAAAGCTTTCCAGTTTTCCTAGCAATGACTCCTGGCGGTCACGAATTGCGCGGGCCCGTGAAGCTCTCCGCCAGGGCGACCGCCTTCAGCATGGCCTTGGATTTGTTCACGGTTTCCTGAAACTCCCCTTCGGGCGTGGAATCATTCACCCAGCCGCCGCCAGCTTGCACGTAAGCCCTGCCGTCCTTGATCAACGCGGTCCGGATGGTGATGCAGCAATCGAGATTGCCGTTGAACGAGAAATAGCCCACGCATCCGCCATACGGCCCGCGCGTGGTCTGCTCCAGCTCCGAGATGATTTGCATCGCCCGGATTTTGGGGGCGCCGCTCAACGTTCCGGCGGGAAATGTCGCGCGCATCAGATCGAACGGCGTTTTGTCCGCGGACAGATGCCCTTCCACTTGAGACACGATGTGCATCACGTGGCTGTAGCGTTCGATGATCATCAGATCCTTGACCTGCACCGAGCCGTAATCGCACACGCGCCCGATGTCGTTCCGCGCCAGGTCCACGAGCATGACGTGTTCGGCGCGTTCTTTCGGGTCGCCCAGCAATTCCTGTTCGTTGGCTGAATCTTGCTCCGGAGTTCGCCCGCGCGGACGCGTGCCGGCAATGGGCCGAATCTCGACTTTCCGATCCTCGCACCGCACATGAATCTCCGGCGAAGCGCCCACGAGGCTGAATCCGTCCAATTCCAGCAGGAACATGTACGGGGACGGATTGATCGAGCGCGCGGCGCGATAAATGTCCAGCGGCGTGGCGTGGACCGGTGTGGAGAAGCGTTGAGAACCGACCACCTGGATGATATCGCCGGCGGTGATGTATTCTTTCGCCTTGAGCACGTGCGCGAGGAACTTGTCTTTGGCCACGTTCGACTGGAAGGGAACGGAGGGCACCTCCTGCGGCAGCGAAACCGGGACGTGTTCGGTCGGCTGTTCCAAAAGCGAAACGATGCGTTCGATCTCAGCCACGGCGTTCTCGTAGGCTTCCGCCGGCTGGGTCGAGTCATCCAGAATCGCGTTCACCAGAACCGTCAGCGTCTGGGCGACGCGGTCGAAGATCAGCAGTTCGTCCGCCACGAGGAAGTAGAGGGTCGGCGTTTGCAATTCATCGTGAGGCGGACGCGGCACGACCGGCTCGACATCATGGATGAATTCGTAGCCGATGAAGCCCACGGCGCCGCCGGTGAAGCGCGGAAGCGAAGGCAAGGTCACCGGGTGATACTTCTTCAGCACCCGGTCCACGACTTCCAGCCCGTCTTTCACGCACTGGGAGCAATCCGGGTTCGGCTCTCGCGGAATGACAAATTTCTCGGCCAGCTTGCCGTTCTCAAAATACTCGATCCGCGCGCCCGTCTGCCGGATGACAGCGGCGGGGTTGCAGCCGACGAAGGAATACCGGCCCAGGTGCTCGCCGCCTTCCACGGACTCGAACAGAAACGATTCGCCTTGCCCGCGAATCTTGCGGTAGGCCGAGAGCGGGGTTTCGAAGTCGGCCAGCAACCGGCGGGTGACCGGGATGAGATTCCCTTGCTTCGCCAACTTCACGAATTCCTCTTGGGTCGGAGAGTACATGGATTGATTTCAGAAATGGCTGCGAGCATCCCGCGCGTCGCAGGCCCACTTGGTATGGCACGGCAAACTCGACGCCGCCTTCCCCCTCACCCCGGCCCTCTCCCGCCGGGAGAGGGAGAATTGATCCCAGCGCTGCGCCGTTTTGAACATCGCCGGTCGGATCGAACCGCGGCCGCCGCAGTTCCCTCTCCCCAAGGGAGAGGGCCAGGGTGAGGGGGAAGGGAGTGTCGCCATTGGCAAGAGGCGGATCAAGTCCGATGCGGTCATCAATCTGTGATTCTCCTCAGGCGGCTCAATGAAAGCAGGGTAAAGACCAGAACCGCCACGGCGTACGTGATAATCCCCGTGCCGACGCCGAAGGGGATCAAATGCCAATCGCTGAAATACATCAGCGTTCCGCCGACGCTCCCGATCAGAATCGTCTGCGCGATCAGGCAAAAAAGATACAGACCCAGGCCCACCTCGCTGAGCCGTTGCCGAATCCAGCAGCGGTATTCGTCTTCGCCCAGCAAACGCATGAGCCAGGCCGACTGAAAATTGCGCGCGGCCACGAGCAGGCTGCTGGTGATGATGATCACGGCTGGCAACGGCCAGGCCGCGAAGCCAAAGCAGAGTACGACGTTCAAGCCGATGCTCGCTCTCCAGCCCAGTTTGCGCGCGATGGGATTGGCTTCGAGCTTGAGCGTGGGCGACGCGATCCATGTGCTCAAGAAATCCATGCCGCGCGCAAACAAGAGAAAAGAAAGGACCAGCCCATAGACCGGGCTGCCGAAAGGGATCAGTTCCTGCATCACTTCTTCCCGTAGATTTGATCGGGGCTGGCCAATCGGGCCTCGGTTACTTTGGATTCAGCCCCGTCTCCGTCCACCGCGCGAAAGAAACAGGAGCGATACCCTTCATGGCAGGCCGCTCCGGTTTGGTCGACCTGGATCAGCAGCGTATCTCCGTCGCAGTCGAAAGAGATTTGTTTGACCGTCTGCGTGTGGCCGCTCGTTTCGCCTTTCATCCAGAATTTTTGCCGGGACCGGCTCCAGAAATGGGTTTTGCCCGTGGCGACGGTTTTCTCGATGGCTGCGCGGTTCATCCAGGCCATCATCAACACCCGGCTCGTCGATTGATCCTGGATAATCGCCGGGATCAGCCCGTCCGAGTTGAACTTCAGTTCGTCGTAAAAGCTCATAATGCATCCAAACCGTGGACGGGAAGGTAAGCGCATCGGATGAAAGAATGCAAACGCGGGCTTCGACCATTCGGCTGCCATGTGGTCGCCCCATGAACGCGGTAGGGCGAGTCCGTCCCGGCGAGCCGATCGACGTGCGCGGAACACGTCCGACCGGCTCGCTGGGACAGCTCGCCCTACCGGATGGTTCGCGGGCGGGGAGGCAGGAGCCCACAGCGCTCATAATCGCACCGGAATACGCTTCTGCGCCAGGAATCGCTTCACGTCTTCGACCGTCAGTTCCCCGAAATGGAAAATGCTCGCCGCCAGCACGGCGTCCGCTTTGCCTTCCAGCAACACTTCAGCCATGTGTTCGCGCGTGCCGGCGCCCCCGCTCGCCACGACCGGGACGCCGATCGATTCGCTGACGCGCCGGGTAATTTCCAGATCGAATCCTGCCTTCGTGCCGTCGGCGTCAATGCTGTTGAGCACGATTTCGCCTGCGCCAAGACCGACCGCGCGTTTGGCCCAGTCCACGGCGTCCAGTCCCGTGGGCTTGCGCCCGCCATGGGAGAAGACTTCCCAACGCCCCGGCGCAACGCGCTTGGCGTCGATGGAGACGACGATGCACTGGCTGCCGAATTTTTCGGCGCCCTCGTGGATGAGGTCCGGACTCGCCAGCGCCGCGGAGTTGATGCTGACCTTATCCGCCCCCGCCTTGAGCATCGTTTGCATGTCGGCGACGGTTCGGATGCCGCCGCCGACGGTCAACGGCATGAAACACCGCTGCGCCACTCGCTCGATAACATCGACCATCGTCGCCCGCCCATGTGCGCTGGCGGTGATGTCGAAGAAGACCATTTCGTCCGCGCCCTGGTCGTTGTAACGAACGGCCAGTTCGACCGGATCGCCGACGTTCCGGAGTTCCCCGGCTTCGGCTTTGCCGAACTGGACGCCGCGGGTGACCTGCCCGGCATGGACGTCCAGGCAAGGAATGACGCGTTTAGCGAGCATGCCTGGTGCGATGATCGGTGCTTAGGGTCTGTGCAAAAATAACTTCCGGTTTTGGCGGGAGCGCCGCCTGGCCGGATGCAAGGCGCGAGGAGGGAGCATCCCCGTTTTGGGGCTGTGACCGACGAGCAACGCCGCAGCCGGCCAGGCGCCGCCCCGCCCCGGAGGGCTGGGGCGATTTCGCTTTCTGGCTTCGTTTCTCCTCAGTCGCAGAGCCCTGGCTATGCTCCTTCGTCGTGCCTCGCCAGAAAGCGAAATCGCCTCCAGCAAAACCGGAATTTATTTTTGCACAGACCCTTAGGACGAAACCCGTTTTCATGAGGCGGCAAGTTAGGAAGGAAGCGTTGGAGTGACAAGCAAGATGAAACGATCGCGGTGCAGTCGGTCGCCTCTCAGTTCTTGCATGTGGAACACCGGCGTTGTGGGGCAGGCTTTTCCTGCCTCCCGGTTCAGGGGACTTTCCAGTCCCCATCGGCGCCGCTCGCGAAACGGAGCTGGAAAGCTCCGTGAACCCGCAGGCTCGAAAGCCTGCGCTACTTCGCCCGAAGACAGGGATGCAAAAACTGGGCCGAGAGGCAGCCAAACTCTTGTCTCTGGCATCGATACTGCTAAAAATCGGCCTGGTGAAGCTGCTCTATCTCTCCATCCCATGGAATACGTCCGCCCCGACACGCAACTGAGCCGGCTCCTGGATTATTGCCGCGAGCGGGAGGCCACCGACCTCCACGGCCAGGCCGAGCGGCCTTACACCATCCGCGTCCACGGCAACCTGCTGCGCGTCCCGATTGAATTGTCCCCGGCCCCCACCCCTGAGGAACTTGGCGCGTTGCTGCGGGAGAATTTCTCATCGGAACTCTGCGCCCGGATCGAAAAGGCGGCCGAACTTGATCTGAGCTTCTACTACGGCGATCAGCGTTACCGCGCCAATTTCAGCAAACAGAAAGGCCGGCAATCGTTTTCCTTCCGTATCGTGCCGCAGCAGCGGCTGAAGCTGAGCGACCTGCAATTGCCCGATTCCCTGAAGGATCTCGTCAAGGAACCTCGCGGCCTCGTCCTGGCCACCGGCCCGACCGGCCAGGGCAAGAGCACGACGTTGCGCGCGTTGCTCCAGGAAATCAACGAGACCCGCCCGGCGCGAATCATCACGATCGAAGATCCGATCGAATACGTCTTCGAGGATTGCCTGGCGCAGTTCGAGCAGCGCGAGGTCGGGATTGACACGGCGTCGTTCGCCGACGGCATCCGCAACGCCATGCGCCAGGACCCGAACGTCATTTTCATCGGCGAAATTCGCGACCGGGAAAGCATCTTCACCGCCATGCAAGCCGCGGAGACCGGCCACCTCGTGTTGACGACGCTGCACGCGGACACGGTGGCGCAAGCGATCGGGCGCATCCGCGAGTATTATCCGGCCTCCGAGCAAGCGGGCATCAGCAGTCTGCTTGCCCGAAACGTCAACTCGATTCTTTGCCAGCGGCTCATCCCGAACGTCCACGGAACCCGCACGCCATGCCTGGAAATTCTGCGGCGCGACGCGGGCATTCAGGAAGCGATTCGCGCGAACCATCTGGAGCTGTTGACCGGGATCATCGAGGTTTCCGTGAACCAGGGCATGCACACGTTCGACCAATACCTGAGCGAACTGCTCGCCGCCGGCGTCATTTCACGGGAAACCGCGTTGCACTACGCGGTCAACAAGCACAAACTGGAAATGAGCCTGCGCGGCATCGTCACGCATACGCCGATCTTGAAGCCGGATGAATAGACAGGACCTGGCACCGAACGACTGGTGTTGAACTAACCTGTGAAAACGAGAGTTGCATTGGGATTTCTCCCTCTCTTCCCTGCGAAGGGAGGAGAGGGTCGGGGAGAGGAGGGCGGTCGCTATGGGTGGCCCCTCTCCTCGGTCCTCTCCCCACTCGTGCCTTGCGGGGAGAGGAAGAAGATTCTAACTGCCCCCCTCGCTGGGTTCAGACGCAGTTAAGCCAGTGGCGCCGGTTCATGGCGCATTGGCACACTTGCACTTGAAACACATGACACAGTTCGTGGCCCGATGTTAGTTTTGCTCAGAATCATCTTCGGCGCAGCGCTGTTCTACGGCCTCGTAACCACGCGCCGCTATGCTGGAGAGCATCCCGAATCCGGGGACGTGATGGGCGCGTTCAACCTCGCGGTGTGCGTGATTCTCGCGGTGATCAACGCCCTCCTCTGGGCGCCCTATTTCGGCGCCAAGATCGCCGAACCGCTCACCGGTGTCATCACCCAGAGCACCTACGTCGAGCGGAAGAACTATTTGCTGCGTTTGCTGCGCTGGGTTCAAGACCGGGGCTGGCGGCGCTTGACGCTCCTGCTGGCCTTCCTGGAAGGCGTTCATCATCCGGAACAGCCCGCGGCCTTTGTGATGGGGTTGAAGAACGCGCGCCGCGGGTCCTGGTTGGAGAAAGTCTTCGCCCGGGAAGTCTTCCGTTTCGACAATGCGCAGAATTGCGTTTTGGCGTTCGAGACCTTGCGGCGGCACGGGATCGACCCGCGTCCGCACCGCAATCCGGAGGTGAACATGCTCCTGATTTCCGTGGAACGCTCGGTCCAGCCCGACCCCGTCAAAGTCAGCGTCCGGCCCGCGCCGCCGCCGCCCGAACCCAAGCGCGACCCACGGATTCGCCTCTTTGATCCGAAGGAAGGTCCACGCGCAAGCTAACAGAAGAACAACAATTCAAAGGTAACAGGAGCAAACGGAGAACACGGAGCAAAGAAACTTTCTGGAACCGAGCGCCAGCCCTTTCACCGATTTAACTCATCTAACTCATTTAACTCATTTAACCCCTTTGACGCTGCAACATTGTAACGTTTTGACGCTGCAGCGAATCCGATCTCGTCGCGGAGTATGTTTCACATCTTGCACAAACTGGTGCTCGTGGTCTTCTACGGCTTGCTCGCCGCGTTGGGGGCGTTGCTCTACCAGAAACGCTCCGTTCTCCACCCGGCGGTCGATTACTATCAAGCCTGGCAGATCAGCCGCGAGAACCCTGGCCAGGACCGCGAATCGGTTTTGGGCCAGGTTATCAAAGTGACGGGGGAATACGCTTTTCAAATGAGGACCGCCCAGGGTCTCTTGTTCAATTTCCAATTGACCGGCTTCGAGCCGATTGCGGCCACCAACCGTTCGGATGAAGCCGCCGCCGAGTTCAAAGAGCAGTGCAAGTCACGGTTCACCGAATTGATTCTCTCGAACGACGTGCGCGTCGCAGCGACTTTTCTCAGCCCGCTCCGGACCGGGTTGGGCGTGGCGTATCGAGGCGAGACGAACGTCAACGCGGTCCTGGTAGAGGCCGGCCTTGCGCGGCTGAATCGGAATTACCTCAAAGGCCTGGCGCGGGACGAACTTTACGACCTGCTCCGCGCGGAACGAAAAGCCCGAGAGCAGGGGCTAGGCTTGTGGAACGAACAAAAATGAACTGACAGCCTGGGGGCCTCGCGAGTAATTCCTTCCCGTGCATCTGGCTCACCTACGGCTTCGGGACTTCCGCAATTACTCGCGCCTGGATCTCGATTTGTCGCCGGGGTTTCATCTTTTGATCGGGGACAACGCCCAGGGAAAGACGAATATTCTGGAAGCGATCTATCTGCTGGCGACCTTGCGCTCGTTTCGCGGAGTCGGTGGCGCGCAGATCACCCGGCACGATCAGCGCGGTTATTTCGTCGGCGCGCGCGTCATCGGCCCGGACGAGCACGAGATCAAAATGTACTGGTCCGCGCAGCAGCGAAAGCTCAGCCTGGATGGACGCCCGGTGCGAAAGCTGTCGGAATACTTTGGGCTTTTGCGCGCGGTAGTGTTCTGCACGGAGGATTTGCAGTTGGTGAAAGGCGCCGCGAGCCGTCGCCGCCGTTTTCTGGACTTGCTCCTGGCTCAAACCCAGCCCACGTATCTTCCTTTGCTCCAGCGGTACGCCCGGGCCTTGCGCTCCCGCAACGCCTTGCTGAAGCAGCGCCTGTCAGACCCGGCGGCGCTGGAAAGTTTCACACGCGAACTGGTCCTGACCGGGAATCAACTGACTCGATTTCGGCGCGAACTGCTGCCTCGCTTTTCTCCGCTGGCGCGCCTGGCGTATCTGCGGATCGCGGCCGAGGCGGAGGAGTTGCGTCTGGAGTATCAACCCTCCGTCCGGGCGGACTTTGCGGTCGAACTGGCCCAGTCCCGGGCGCGGGAACACGTGCTGCGCTCCACCGTCGTTGGCCCGCATCGCGACGAGCTGCGGTTGGTGCTGGAAGATCGGTTAGCGGCTCAATTTGCCAGCGAAGGCCAGAAGCGGTCGATTGCCATCGCTTTGAAAATGGCCCAGGCGGAATATCTGACCGGCATTCACGGAAGCGCGCCGGTGCTGCTGATCGACGACATCATGGGCGAGTTGGACCCGAAGCGTCGCCGCGGTCTTCTTCCTTTGCTTCGCCGCGCGCACCGCAGCCGGAGCCAGGTTTTCATGACCGTCACAAAGGAAGATTGGCCGGAAGAGCTCGGACGGGACCTCGTGCGGTGGAGCGTCGAGTCCGGGACGGTTTGTCCATTGACGCACCCTGGTTGATTGACTTAACTGAATTTCATGCGATTCACCTGGGCTCTCCTGACAAGCGTATCGCTTCTGCCGGGATGCAAACATGCCAACTCCACGGACACGGCCACGACACCGCCTTCCTGGAACAAACCCAGGCCCGCCCCGGCAAAACGAAACCAGGCCCCAAGGGCGGTCTCAGCGCCAGCCGAGAAATTCCCTCGGGTGACTCCGATCCTGGAGACGAAGGGAACCGTGAAGGCGGTCAATCCAACTTCCGGCTTTGTGGTGATCGATTTTTACCTCAGCAAACTGCCGCAAGTGGGCCAACGCATGAATCTGTACCGGCGCGGCTTGAAGGTCGGCGAGATCAAGATCTCCGGGCCGGAAATGAGCCGCTATATCGCCGCGGACATTGTCGCGGGCGAAGGGCAAGTCGGTGATGAAGCGCGGCCCGATTGAATTCTCCAACCTCTCCTGCCTCCTCTGTCTCGCGATCTTTTGATGCAGATCAAAGCGGGCGCGATCAGCGTTAAGTATCCTTGTGCCGATAACCTTGATACCCGGATTGCTTTTACAGCGATCTCCCTGAGCTGGAATTCCCCGCGATCGGGAGTGATGAATTGGGTTTATTGCAGCGTCCTGTCCCTATCGAAGCGCCGAACAACCACACACATGCACCATCCTTCCTTCTCCATTTCGTTGATCAGTCGTCCCCAAGTGAGCACTCTGGCCGCGCACCCGAATCCGATCCGTTCTCGCTCAAGACCGGCTCGCGACGACCCGAAGGCATGCCTCTGGAGACTCGTCAGACAATCGCGGCAATTCATTTGGTGCGCGACCGGGTTTTTCCTTTTCTGCCAACCGCTGGCGAGCCTGTCTGTTACTCCTATTGGGCGATGAGAGAGCGAGAAGCCTGCTCCACCAACTTGGGGGAACACAATGCTGCTATTTTGGAAGCAGAAGTCGCCGGACTGGAACCATTGAACGCCGACCAACAGAAAGCGATCGTGAAAGAATTCTTCGAATTGGTTATCTCGGCAAATTCGGCTTTGGCAGGCTTCGTCGAGTACACCCGCGCCGTTCTGGAGAAGGCCGTTGGCGCAGACAAAGCCGCGGCGATTGTCGGCCCGCTGGAAACTGGGCGGACTGAGCGTGCTCCTGAGGGCCGAGCTCCCATGGCAACCGTGGAGCGGATGGGGATGGCGTTACAGGCTGTGAGATCGAAATGGGCCAGGACACAAGCTGAAAGGTCGAAGTTGGAGCTGGACTTCGATCTTGGTCTTGGCGCCGACGCGATCACCGTTGAAGTGTTGAAGGAACTGATCCGTGAGAACCCCGTCAAGATGGGCCGAGCCACTGACGATTGGTTGAGCGGCCTGCTGAAAGACGAACCCAAAACGGAGACGGCTCTATCTCTTCTGCAAAAGCTAGCAGCTCTTTTGATTCTCTCGGACGAAGAATGCGCCAGCATTCTCTTCAAGCATTTCGACGGTCACGAATGCAAACTCGCTGCTGAAGCGATGGTCAAGCTGCCATCAATGACCATTGACCAGCAAAAGGAAGTAATCGAGGAGTTTGCCGCTTTAGCGCCGCTGAAAGAATTCGAGGCGCGGTGTCGAAATCCTCCAGCAAAGCTCGCCTTCTTGCCGAAAGGGGGCGAATTGGAGGAGTTACTGGCTGAGCAGAGGAAGTTGGCAATGGACTTTGGACTTCAAGTGCCGACCGAAAAGATCATCCTCGAAGTGTTGCAGGAGTTGACCCGAGAGAACCCGATGAAAGTAATACAAGCCGCGCGAATCTGGCTGCGCTCAGATCCCTTACTAATCAATTGTCCTTTTGCCGAGGCTCGGTTAAGAATCAGCCCATGAAATCCACCCATGGGATCGCAATGAAATTCCTGACAGTCCTGCTGAGCACCCTCGCGCTCACCACCTGTTCGCAAACCCACGCCGGTGATTGGGTGGTCTATGACGGCAAGGATGGCCCCGGCAAAGGCAAACACATCGTCTTTGTCACCGGCGACGAAGAATATCGCTCCGAAGAAGGCATGCCCATGCTGGCCAAGATTCTCGCGGTCCGGCACGGCTTCAAGTGCACCGTCCTCTTCCCGATCAATCCCGCCGACGGCGCCATTGATCCGAATAACCAGACCAACATCGTCGGGCTGGAGCACCTCAAGTCCGCGGACATGATGGTCCTGTTCACGCGCTTTCGCGAGCCGCCGGATGACCAGATGAAATACTTTGAGGACTTCCTGAAATCCGGCAAACCGATCCTGGGCATCCGTACTTCCACGCACGCGTTCGAGATCAAGCGCAACAAGCAAAGCCGCTATTTGAAGTGGGACTGGCGCAGCAAGGAATGGCCCGGCGGCTTCGGCCAGCAGGTGCTCGGCGACACCTGGATCAGCCATCACGGCAATCACGGCAAGGAAAGCACGCGCGGCGTCATCAATCCGGAGCTGAAAAATCATCCGACCCTGCGCGGCGTCGATGACATCTGGGGCCCGACGGACGTGTACGGCATCATCCATCTGCCCAAAGACACTCAGATCCTGGTGCATGGCCAGGTGCTGGAAGGCATGAATCCGAGCGACAAACCAGTCGTGGGCAAAAAGAACGAGCCGATGATGCCGCTGATCTGGACTCGGAATTACACGGGCGAAAGCGGCAAGACCTCGCGCATCATCGGCGCCACCATCGGCGCTGCGCCGGACCTGGAAAGCGAGGGCTTGCGGCGTTTGTTGGTCAACGCGTGCTATTGGGGCGTGGGTCTGGAAAACAGAATTCCGGCCAAAAGCAACGTCGATTACGTCGGCGAATTCAAGCCCACGTTCTTCGGCTTTGGGAAATTCAAGCGCGGCGTGAAGCCAGCGGATCACGAGCTAAGGTAAAGTCGGGCAGGCATGCTGCAGCAATCCTGCCTGCCCCTGCGAAAAACGGCCAAGCGTCAGGCGAGTTCCAGGGATCCGGAGCTTGTCGATCCCTGCGGAATGCAATTCCGCGATACGACAGATTGCAAATCTGCGCTACGCCTCTGTTCGCTCTGTTGCCTGCTGTTGGGAAAACAGGAGTGGCAACCTTCAGGCGCTAACTTTGAACTTGGAACCTTAAACTTTGAACTCCCCGCAAGGCCGGCAGGATGCCTGCCCTACTTGGATGCCTCCTTAAACCGGAATGGCGGACGGCTGGTAATGTCCCCGCTGGTGAACGTCGGGCACCAGAATTTCTCCACGTGCGCGACGACCAGATCGGTGCCGGCGAAATGATTCACGAACGGCTTCTTCTCGTGGTTGTACATCGTGTCGGTCAGGTCGCGCATCAACGCCACGTTTTTCCCGACTTTCACCATCTGCCGAATCCCGAACGGACGCCCCAGCACGCACATGTTCAAGTGGACGCCGGTCAGGATCACGTTTTCGATCCCACGCGCTTGCAGCAGATTGTAGGTCTCCTGACCGTTGTCCGTGATTGCGTCCAGCTCGCCGATCTGGATCGTTGCGATTTGCCGGGTCCAGGCGTCGCGGATTTTGCATTTCACCGCGCAATCGCAGCCCATGTCGGAATCATCGATTGGCAAATCCGTTTCTCGCGCCGGGTCGGGCCAGCACCACGTCGTACCCCAGCGTTCGGCAGTGGAAAGCGAGACGGGCGGTTTGACGAAAGGCGCGGCCTGCGCGCGCTTTCGTTGCGGCGTGTCCTGGTAGAAATTCACGACGCTGCTCGGCGCGTGGATGACGAAGACGCCTTTGGCCCGCGCCGCTTTGACCACCTCGTTCAGCGGACCGGCCAATTCCGCAACCCGCGCCGCCGCTGACTTGCACCAGTGATCGTCCCACATGTCACAGATGATGAGGGCGGTCTTCCTGGGATCCCAGGTTGCCTTCTTCTCAGTCATTAGAAACGTGGTCAGTGTTGCAGCCCGCGCCTGGTTTCCAGAATCCAGTGCCGCCTGCGCCCTCACTTGAGATCGCAGGGTGAGTTGCAATTGCGATTCGGCACAATTTGAGGTGGGAGCCATGAAGCACAGCAGGACGATTGAGATCAGGGGCGCGGATGAAAGGATGAAGGGCTTGATCATGCCCTTGCTTTTAGGTCGCGGCCAACGGATGGAAAGCCAAAAATCCATCGCCTCTCGCAACCCTCAGTAAACGTCGGTGGGGCGAGTCTCCTGCCGAGCCTTCGTCTCGGCACGTTGGCTCGCTCGCCCCACTTTCACTTCCGAAAGGTTGTTTTTTGATCCACGGATTTCGGATCGAGAAGCGGTCTTTATCCGTGTGATCCGTGTAATCGGTGGTTGAATCAGGTTCGTGGGGAAAGACCATCGACCGGCGCATTTCGAATGGCTTTGAGTGCTGGGTTGTTCTCCGCGCGGGATGCCTTTCCCCTCTCCCTGAGGGAGGGGACGGGGTGAGGGGGAAAGTGTCGCTCGAAAATCCACGGCGCGGCCTGCCGAGAAGCGCACCTTCACCTCCGTTAGCTCTGTTGCCTCCTGTTGAAATTGCAGGTCCAGTTTCAAAAGCTCGGCGACTCCGCGCCACGCAACGGCTTGTCCTTGGGTTGCATGTCCGGTCCCAGGCCGCCTGGCTTGCGGAAATCCGGCGGCGTGAATTTGCCCGGCTCCAACACCATCTCCAGATTCTTCAGCGGCTTCCCGTCGCGCAGAACCCGGCCGCTGCCAGCGGCGCCCTCCGTGAGTTTCAAGTCGTGCGGTTTCCCGCTGGGCAGCCGGAAGAATTTCCGTTTCGCGAACGAGCGCGCTTCCACGGCCACCGTCATCCAATCGGGCGTTCCGGAATTTGTCGCCGCGCTGCCGATTGCAAATCGGCGATACGGCAGAGTGCAACTCTGCGCTACGTCGAAGGCACGCACGCTAAACACATATACCGGCGCCCTCGCCAACCACTTTCCAGCACTTGAGCACACCGCATCGGGGAACGAGCCGACGCGGCAATTTCGACCGGCGAGGCGCCGGTCGAAACACGCGAGGGCGCGTGTGCTCCCCACGGCTGCGTTGCCCAAGTTTTCGACTCAAATTCACGGTTTCTCCCACGTTTCGGGATGTGGTTCGTTGTCGTAGTTCCAGCGGCGGCGAGGTGTTGGCAAGCGCTCGAAGAGTCGGTCCGCACGATTGAATTCCACATGGCCGTCGCAAAAGACAAGATTCAGTCCCGGACGTCCACTCCGGTGGCTGGGCAGGTAACCGCCGGTGTAACGAAACGACTGAACTAGATACTCCTGGTCTGCATAGCGGATGGTATCGCCAATCGCGATCATGTCGCCCGGAGCGCTGATTTCAGGTTCCTTGTGCGGCTTTTCGTCCAGCCCCACTATGCTCCAGCCACCCAGTCCGAGGAGCGGTCTCCCGGTCCCGGAGACCCTGAGATCGGTTCCTCGCGCGTTGTAGGCATAGCTGCGCGCAGGATCACGGAACAGCCCGGGCGGGCTTGGCGCGATGGGATAGGTCGGCCCCCGGTAGCTGGGACACTTGAAGAGAGCGTTCGTCCAGTTGTTCTCCAGATAAGGCTCCACCGACTTGTCCCAGGTGTAGAGCGTCGTCGGTTCCCGAAATACCACCGAGTAGGGATAACGCTCCTGGTCCTGCACATAAAGGATCAACCCCAGGCCAATTTGCCGCAAGTTGCCCTGGCATCGAGCCTGGCGCGCCTTCTCCTTGGCCTTCGAGAGCGCCGGCAAAAGCAAGCTCGCGAGGAGCGCGATGACTGCAATGACGACGAGCAGCTCGGTCAAGGTGAAACCTCGGCTCGATTCCATTGCAGAGAGTGGGGAGCGCACGCGCCCTCGCGTGTTCCGACCGGCGCCTCGCCGGTCGGCCGATCGTCGTCGTGCTTCCGTCATCAAAGGACGAGCCCATCGACCGCACCTGTGTGGTCGGCGAGGGCGCCGACCACGGCACGCGAGGGCGCGTGCGGTCCCCGTGCGATTGAAGGCATGCTCGGCCAGGCTCATTTCTCCCACGTCTCCGGATGCGGTTCGTTGTCAAAGTTCCAGCGACGCCGGGCTGATTCGGCGCGCTGGTACAGGCGAACCATGTGGTTCAACTCGACGTGGCCATCGCAGAAGACGAAGTTCAAGTTTGGATGGTGGCTCGGATAGGGCCAGGAAGTGGACGGAGCGTGATTGTTGATGGCTCGGACGAAATAATCGTTGTCAAATCCCATGGCATCGCCGATGGCGAGCATGTCGCTCGGCGCGCGGATTTCGGATTCCTTGTGCGTGCCGCTGTCGAAGCCGGGGACGAAGAAGCCGCCCAGGCCCAGCACATCAGTACTGCTATTGCGTGTTCCCCACGCATTGTAACCGTAGCTTCCGGCGGGATTGGCCAGACCGGTGCCGCCTGAATTCTTCCTCAGATAAGTCGGCCCGCGATAAGAAGGGCACCGGTAGAGGGCGTTGGTCCAGTTGCCTTGCGTGTAAGGTTCGAGCGGTTTGTCGAAATCGAAGAAGTTAGTTTGAAAGTCGATCACGGTCGTCAGGTAAGGATACCGCTCGTGATCCTGGGCATACATGAGGAGGCCTAAACCGATCTGCCGCAAATTGCCGCGGCATTTCGCTTGCCGCGCCTTTTCCTTGGCCTTCGAGAGCGCTGGCAAAAGCAAGCTCGCCAGCACCGCGATGATCGCGATGACGACGAGCAGTTCGATCAGAGTGAACGCTCGCCCGATTCAGGTCGCAAGGTTGCCATTCGACCGTTGAGATTCGGCGGCAGGTTGCCGCCGAAAACGGGCTGGTAGCCCGTTCCACCCAATGAAGCTGACACCCAAATTGACGCGGATAAATTCCTTCCTATCCGTGCGAAGCCGTGTCCGTGGTTACGTTTCAAATATCTTTGGCCTATCTTAGGGGATTTCGAGGGCGGTCAGGCTGCCCGCGCTCCTTTCGCAACCCTGGGGAATAAATCGCTTGCTCGGCCTCAAAGACGTGGACGGGAAGCCGGTCAAATCGTCGGACTTCGCCGGCAAAGTCGTGATTCTGGATTTTTGGGCCACGTGGTGCGGGCCGTGCCGCCAGGAGATTCCCGGTTTTGTGGAGCTGCAGAAGCAATACGGCAAAGAAGGATTGGTGATCGTGGGAGTTTCGCTGGACGATCAAGGGCCCAAGATCGTGAAGCCCTTCATGAAGAAGTACGAGATCAACTATCCGATCGTCATGGACGATGGCAAGACCGCCGACCTCTTCGGCGGCGTCGAAGCTATTCCGACCACATTCGTGATCGACCGGGAAGGGAAGATCGCGCACAAGCACGTCGGCTACGCGCCCAAGAACCAGTTCGAGAAGGAGATCAAGGCGCTGCTGAAGTAGGTGATCAGTTTCGAGTTTCGGGTTTCCGGTTTCGAGTTGAGAGTTGAGAGCAGGATCGCACTTTCTCCGACTGGAAAGGCTCGGCGGAGCCTCGCCCCACCACTCAACTCTCAACTCAAGCCGCTCTCAACTTTTTCCCCCACTCAAAGAGAACGCTTGCAAAGTCCCGGCGCGCTTGGTTGAGTGCGGACCATTGTGAAGGCGCGTTCAACATTGCGTTGTTTGCGCAGCCTGGGCAAACCCAGCCTGGTGGGACTGCTGTTGTTCCTCTGGGTAAGAACGACGGTCCTCGCCGCATCCCCGGCGCTCCACGCCGAGACTCATCCCGACGCTCAAAGCCCGAAGCATCAGTGCCTCGTCACGCTGCTCGCCCATGGCAAACTGCTCTTCAGCGAGCCGGAGCTCATTCGTGTCCAGCGCGTGGAAGCGATTTGGGTTCAGTCCGCCCATTTCAGTTCGGTCCTGCTTCCGGCGGTGCCGCACCGCCTTTCGTCAAGCCGCGCTCCGCCTGCGGCTGTTTCTTCCCGTCCGTCGGTCGGCTAGCCCTGAGCTGGCCGAAGCATTTCGTTTTGAGTTGCGCTCACGCCGAACGCGTGCGCGCGCATGCAACCTTGGTGAAGAAACATGAACCTGAAGAATCTTTTGGGGTGGTCTTCTGCCCTTTGCCTGAGCGCGATGCCGCTCCAGGCCCAGGAGACAAATCAACTGGAGCAACTGAAAAAGCAGTTGCAGGAAATGCAGCAAAACTTCGAGCGCACTCAGCGCGAGCAGCAGCGCCAGATCGAAGCGCTCAAAAAACAAATCGAGGAATTCCAGAAACCACCGCCCGGCCCCGCGACCGCGCCGCCGCCGTCCGCGCCATCCGGCACCGCCGCAGCGTCCTCAGCAGCCGCGAAACCCTGGTCGCCGAGCGACCCGATCCCTCTCCTGGGCGGCCAGCGGAGTTATCTCAATCTTTCTTTCGATGGACTATTCACCGCCGGCACTTCGACGGCGAAGGAGATCGAAGGATTGACCACAGGCGGTCACGATCCGAAGCAACGTGGTTTCACCGTCCAGAACCTCGAAACCACGCTCGAAGGCAAAGTCGATCCTTATTTCCGAGGTCTGGCGGCGCTCATCATGCAAATCGACCGGGAAGGCGAATCGTTCCTGGAAGTCGAGGAAGCTTATCTGGAATCGATGGCCCTGCCGGCGAATTTGCAGGTCCGCGCCGGACAATTCTTCACCGAGTTCGGGCGCCAGAATCAGTTCCACCCGCACTCGTGGGATTTCGTGGACCAACCGCTGGTGATGGGCCGTTTCCTCGGGGGCGACGGGCTGCGCAGCGCCGGCGCGCGAGTTTCGTGGCTCACGCCCACGCCGTTCTACTCGGAACTCTATTTAACGATTCAAAACAGCCACGGCGAAACGGCGCACAGCTTCCGCAACGAGAATGAAGGCGAACCTTTCTTGGGCCGGCCGAGCGAACCCGGCAGCGTCCGGAACCTGGACGACATGCTTTTCGTGCCGCGCTACGTCGCGTCGTTCAACCTGACGGACTCGCAAACGCTCGTCGCGGGCGCATCGGGCGCCTTCGGCCCCAATGGCACCGGAGGGAACACGGAACTCTTCGGCGTTGATTTGTTCTGGAAGTGGAAATCACCCCGGCACCACGCGGGATTCCCGTTCGTCGCCTGGCAAACCGAGGCCATGTTGCGCCGATTCAAAGCCGGCGCCTTTGCCGAGGACGCCGATGGCGACGGAGTCAACGAACTGGACCTGTCGGGAGAGAGGCTCACCGATTACGGACTGTATTCCCAAATGCTCTACGGATTCCGCAAAGGCTGGATCGCCGGGTTGCGGGGCGACTACGTTTTCCCGGACCGGAAGGGGGAGTATGAGTCCATCGCCGGTCCCGACCCGGACCGCGCCTCGCGCTGGCGTCTTTCGCCGAACCTCACCTGGTATCCCAGCGAATTCTCAAAGCTCCGGCTGCAATACAATTACGACCGGCGCAACACGATGGGCGACGACCATTCTGTCTGGCTGCAGTTTGAGTTCCTGCTGGGAGCGCACGCCGCGCACAAGTTCTAACCGCGAAGGAGAACCGATATGAAAACGAAACTGATTAGACACGGCTCAGACATTCGACATTGGAAGTTCATTCGTCATTCCTTAGAGCGCGTTTTGAAAATGCCTTTTGGGTGGAACAGGCCACTGGCCTGTTGCGGCAGGCTACCAGCCTGCCGCAATGTTCGGCGGCAAGTTGCCGCCGAAAACGGGCTGGCAGCCCGTTCCACCCCTTTTCAAAACACGCTCTTAGCCTTTGCTCTGGCCTTTGCTGCGACCACGGCGCACGCGAAGCTCAACGTCGTGGCCACGCTCCCGGACTTCGGCGCGATCGCCGAGGAAATCGGCGGCGACAAGGTGAAAGTAACCTCCATCGCCCGAGGCACCGAGGATGCCCATTTCGTTGATGCGCGGCCCAGCTTCATCCGCGTGCTCAACCAGGCGGACGTGCTTTTGGAAGGCGGCCTCGATCTAGAAATCGGCTGGCTGCCGCCGCTGCTCAACGCGGCACGCAACGCGAAAATCCTTCACGACGCGCCTGGTCATGTGATCCTCTCGCGCGGGATCACCGTGCTCGAAGTCCCGTCCGGCCCCGTGGACCGCTCGATGGGCGACGTCCATCCGTCGGGCAATCCGCATTGCTGGCTCGATCCGGCAAACGGAAAAGTCATCGCCGCCTCGGCGGCGGCGGCCTTCGCTCGGCTGGACCCGCCGAACGCTGCTTTCTACGAAGCCAACCTGAAAACGTTCAATCAGCGACTGGACGCGAAGCTGGCCGAATGGACGAAACGCATGGAACCTTTGCGCGGCCTCAAGGTCGTCACTTACCACAAATCGTTCAGCTATTTTCTCGAACGATTCGGCCTTGAGTTGGCGGGAACCATCGAGCCGAAACCCGGAATCGAGCCGTCGCCGACCCACATCAACGCGCTTATCCCGCGCGCCAAGGAGGAAGGCGTCAAGCTGGTCCTCGTTGAGCCGTGCCGCCCGCGCAAGACTCCCGAATACGTCGCCGGAAGCATCGGCGCAAAGCTGCTTATCCTTCCCACCAGCGTTGGCGGGAATGCGAAAGTGAAAGACTACATCGACCTGTTCGACTACGATATCGGCCAGATTGTCGAAGCGTTGAAGCCATGAACCGGTAGAGAATCCGCCGCCTGGCAGGGACGCGTTCCACCGCGTCCCTGTTATTGAGTATTCGACCGTGGACATAAAGTCAGGGACGGAGTGGAATCCGTCCCTACCATGTTCATGAAAAGCGTCTTCGCAATCTGTCTCGATGAATATGGATGATCGCGAAGATGCTTTCCTGACTCTGGAAGGGCTGGCGGTTGGCTATGGCCGCCAGCCCGTGCTGGAAAACGTGAACCTTCGTTTCCCGCAAGGCTGCTTCTACGGGCTCTTGGGCGCGAATGGGTCGGGCAAATCCACCTTGATTCGGACGCTCCTCGGCATCATCCCACCGCTGTCCGGGCGCATGGTCTTCAGGCCAATGAACGGCCTCCATCCCGTGCTCGGCTACGTGCCGCAACGCGAATCGCTGGACCCGATCTTTTTGCTTTCGAGCTACGAAGTCGTGTTGATGGGCGTGTGCGGGCGCGTCGGGCCGGGGCGGTTCATCGACAAGAGTGAACGCGCCTGGGCGCATCAATGCCTGGAACAAACCGGCGCCGCGGATTTGAGCGGGAAACAGTTCTCCGAGCTTTCCGGCGGCCAGAAGCAACGCGTGTTGATCGCGCGGGCGCTGGCGACCAAACCGGATTTTCTGCTGTTGGACGAGCCCACGTCCGGCATCGACGTGGCGGTGAAGCAGTCCATCATGGAGTTGCTGCAGCGCATTCACGCCGAGCAACGGCAGACGATCCTCATGGCGAGCCACGACCTGCCGGTGGTGCGGCAATACATCCCGCACGTGATCTGGCTCCGTCCGGGTCAAATCCTCGAAGGCCCGGCCGCGGAATTGCTCGCGCGGGACCAAATGGAAGCGCTCCTCGAACTGGAGATGCGTTGATCGGAAAGGCTGACCACGAAACGCACCAAACACACGAAAGCCCTCGCGCCCTTTCGCGGCAGCCAGTGCCCGGCCGCGGCCTGCTCTTTTCACGGATGCGTGCGCTGCTATCACCAATCCCTTTGGGATTCGAAACGGTAGAATTGGTTGATTCCGAAGTTTTTCCTGATCGTGCAAACTTTGCTCGAAGTTTTTGACCCGGATTTCCTGCTGCACAATTCGGTTTATATCAGCGTGGTCTTCGGGTTGACGTGTCCGCTGGTGGGCGTCTATCTGGTCTTGCGCCGGCTCGTGTTCATGGGGGTCGCGCTGCCGCAGATTTCGTCCTGCGGCATCGCTTTTGCCTTCGCGTTGCAGGGCTGGGGGCTGTTGCCGCACGCGCACGAGACGGCTGGCGAGCATACGCTGGCGTTTTTGGGTTCCACCGTCTTCACCCTCGCGGCCATCGTCCTGTTCTCCTTCCTGGCCCGGCGCGGGCACGGGTCGGTCGAAGCGCGTCTGGGCACGGCTTATGCCCTCGCCGGGGCCTGGAGCGTTCTGTTGCTCGTGAAGAACCCGATCGGCGAACACGGCTTGCTCGATCTGCTGAAAGGCGAAATCATCGCCATCTCCAATTTTGAGCTGGTCCTGACTGCGGCCGCCTTCAGCCTGGTCGCGGCGGCGCTGTTTGTATTTCGGAAAGAATTCCTGCTCGTCTCATTCGATCCGGACATGGCCATCAGCCTGAAGAAGAACGTGCTCCTCTGGGACGCAGGCCTGTTCCTGTTGATCGGGTTGACCATCTCGATCTCCGTGTTGGGGGCGGGACCGCTCGTGACTTTTGGTTTCCTTCTCTTTCCGCCCCTGACGGCTCGCCTGTTCGCGCGGACCATGCGGCAATTCGCGCTGCTGGCCTCCGCGCTGGGCGGCGTGACGGCGCTGACGGGCTTTTGCCTGGCTTACCGTTGGGATCTGCCCGTAGGCGCGACGGACGTGGCCTTGCTCGGGGCGATTTACGCGCTGGGAGCGCTGGCGCGACGGGTCGCCGCGAGGTGGGCGCATGCCTGAATTAAGGCATGAGGACGGTGAATCCGTCGTTTGTTCAGAATTAGCAGCTAGTGATGTGTCTCACAAATGGCTGGAGTTATGTTGCGCCCAAAACGGCCTGGGGCAAGGCGCGACGAGGGAGCATAGCCCCAGTGCTCTGCGACCGAGGAGCAACGCAGCCCCAGACCGT
>Ga0194119_10003606_pt1 | contig 24733 bp, 22 predicted proteins | sample TA2MahC100mmetaG_FD_148620 | JGI IMG/M metagenome (GOLD analysis project Ga0194119, IMG submission 148620) | Freshwater microbial communities from Lake Tanganyika, Tanzania - TA2015018 Mahale Deep Cast 100m | ecosystem: Environmental > Aquatic > Freshwater > Lake | place: Tanzania: Lake...
CAAATCCAGCGCCCGCATGGCAGGCAGGTTGCGCCCGACGAACCAGGCTCGCGTGGCCGCCTGCCAGTCGCCGTGTTCGTTGAACTGAGCGGGTGCCGGAAACGCCCGCGGCATTACGGCGAACACACGCGCTCCGGCCTTGGCGATCTCCAACGCGCGTGCCGAAAGCTTGGCCGTCGTCTCCAGGTGGACTACCGCCGGTGCGTTCGGTTTTTCCAAGGGCGTTACGATCCACCCTACAACAACCATGCCCGGCTCCGTTTCGAGCGTTACCTTCTGAATCTGCAGCCCGTCCCGTATCTCCTCACTGACGACGATGGGCTTCGAGTCCCGCACCGGCGCCACCGCCAAACGGGTGGCATATTCGTCAAGGGTCCCAGCCACGGGCCGTTGCGTTCGCTGGTCGCGGAGAATGTCGATGAGGTCCCGTGACGCCTCCGCTAACTGGCCGCCAGGAGTCACGCGCAAATCCTCGTTCGTGAACATCTTAACCGGTTTTTCTTTCCAATCTCCTTTACCATCTTTCAGCCAACGGGTGAACCACTCATACACCCCCTCCCGGATCTCCAGCGGCGTGCCATGGCCACCGGGACCCACCACCCATTTCACCCGTTCCTGCGAACCGAACATCTCGTAGAAGTTGCGCGCCTCCTCGTAGAGTGGCTTCGCCCCGGCCGGAGTAAAAAAGTCGTCCTGCGTGGAACCGATGAACCAGGGTTTGGGCGCGAAGATCTCCACATAGTCGGTCTGGTCCAAGCCGGACTTGATGAACCCCGGCGGGCTCTGCTCGCTATCGCCGATCGGCCCGTTGAAGAGCACATCGAACGACTGCATATAGCAAAGCGGCGCCGCGACCTTTACACGGGAATCGAGCGCCGAAATGTAGGTCGATTGGGTGCCGCCGCCCGAACACCCGGTGCAGGCGATCCGCTCCGCATCCACCTCCGGACGCGTGAACAAATAGTCGAGAGCACGTATCCCATCCCAAACAAAATACGAGGATAATGTTTGATTGATGAGGATCGCCGCCGTGCCAGCCGTCCAATGCTGCGGTACGCCTGGGCTCACCAGTGAGACTCCCGCTTTCGTCCAGTAACCCTGGTAACGCTCTCCCTGCCCCATCGGATCAAACGCTAGAACGACAAAACCTTGCATGGCCAGGTTGGCGGCCATTCGTTGCGCCGCCGGTTTGCCTTCATGCCAATGACCTATGGCGTAGAGCACCGCCGGATGCTTACCTGGGGCTTTGGGCAGATATAGGTTTCCCGTCACCCAATACTTGGGCAGACTCTCAAACATCACTTTTTCAATACGATAGCTCCCGGCATCCAAAGTACCGGTTGTCCGTGGGTTCAGCGGCCCACGATAGCCGGGCAGCCCGCCAAACACTTCCAGAATCCGCTCCCGGGCCACCTTCTGGCGTTCCTCGGCGCTGGTCCTGGACCGGAGGGCTTTGATCTCGGTCTTACGCGCCGCTAGTTGCTCTCGCGCCAGCGCCGTAATCCAGTCGAGATAGTTGGTCTGGGCCGAAAGACTGAGCGTCAGGAGGAGGAAGCCGGCCGGGAGTCGCATCCGAGGATTGTATCGAGAATTTCGGTGATTTCGAAGACCGCGTTGTTGCGAATCGCGCGGGCGTTGGCCTGGTACTCGGCCAGCCGGCCCGGTTGCAGCAGCCGTTCCAGCGCGCCGGTAATGCCGCGAAACGAATCCAGGGACTCTCCGACACGGTTCTCCACCACCCAGCCGGCGTTGAATCTCTCCTGCGGCAGAGTCCAGGCGTTCTTCTCAACGATCACTGGAAGCCCCATGTGGATCGCCTCGCTAATCGAACCGGGCCCCGGCTTGCCGACGAAAAAATCCGACAATTGCATGTAGTGGGGCACTTCGCGGGTGAAGCCTTCCACAAACTTCAAGACGCGGGTCTTGCGCCCGGCCAACGCCGCGCGGAGTTTCTCATTCTTGCCGCAGAGCAAAATGAGCTGAACATCCAAATTTGATGCGTCGATCCGGTCCAGAATGTCACGCATCTTCTCGGAACCCATCCCGCCGAAAAGCACCATACCGGCCGGCTTATCCGGATCCAGTCCCAGCGCCCGGCGGCGTTCTGCGCGATCTACCGGCTGAATGTCATAGAACTTCGGATTGAGGATCATCCCCGAAACCCGGTGCGCCGTGGACGAGGGACTGATCGAGGCGGCCTGCTGCATGGCCCGGTCGGTCCCGCAGATAAAAGTCTGCTTCTGGTCTTCGATCCAAAAGTGCGGCGGGTAATCCGCCATGTCGGTCAGGATAGTGACAAACGGAACTGCGGGGTCAACCCGCTGAAGCGCCTGCCACTGTGCGCGCGAAAAGTTCGGAACGAGCGACACCACCATACGAGGCCGGGACTCCGTCCAATACTTCGTCAATACGCGCACCTGTGCCCGGTGATACAGCCGGATAATGCCGTGCATCAGAGGGACCATTTGCGCGCTCCCGAGCGTCCAACCGTTTTCCAGGAGGCGGTTATAGATATCTTCCATCCGGATGCCGGTGTACTTCCGGAAGATGTCCAACTCATCCAATACGTCCTGCAGGTCCACCAGCCGGATATTCCAGGGCCGGTTTTCCTTTCGCGCGACAGCTTCCAAAGCCGTGGCTGCGGCGCGATGTCCGCCGCCGGCGTCGAAGAAAATAAAATCGATCGAATCCAAAGGGCTTTCGTCATTGTAGCGGCTGCGGCAGGCAAACAAATCCATTCACGAATGTTTTTCGCGAATTTCAACGGATCGTAACGAGAATCACGGTACAACGGGGCCATGAAGGCCGCCGTTTGGTCATTGATTCAGGAAAACGATCTTCGCCTGATGCGCCGGTGCAATGCCTGGCGCGCCCCGCGGTGGGTGCGCCTATGGATGATTCTGGCGACTAAGGGCGGAGACGGATCTCTGTGGATCGGTATCGGACTGGCCCTCTTACTATTCGGAGGCGAGGGCCGGTTCTTGGCCGTGGCTTCAGCGGTGTCGGCGGCGGCCTCCGGCATCGCCGTATTCCTGGTTTTGAAACGGGCGACGGGCCGCAAACGGCCTTGCTCCATCTCCCGGCATGCCTGGGCCACGCTCCTGCCGCCGGACCAATTTTCGTTTCCAAGCGGCCACACTCTCACAGCCGTCGCTATCTCGACACCGGTTGCCGCCACCGTTCCCGAACTCACCGGCCTGCTCGCCTTTTGTAGTCTCAGCATCGCCGCCTCCCGCATTGTCCTGGGCATGCATTTTCTCAGCGACGTCCTGGCAGGTGGACTCATCGGCTACAGTCTTGGCCAAGTAGCCTTGGCCATTCTAAAGTAGCTATTTTCGACGGCTATCGGGCCGATAAGGCCATCATGGTGTGTCGATTTGGAAGCAGCCTCTTACCGGTGGGACTGACCCCGGCGGAACAACCGCGGAAAGTTGAGGCCCTGTTTGGCGAGGTCTGGGCGGCCCGAACGTGGCGGAAAGGCTCGCCGGTTCCGAGTGGCGAGAGCGTTCGCCAGGAGGGGTAATGCCGAAAGCCGCCCCCATTCGGCCGGCCGGCCGCGTGGCTCTCTGGGGAGCGGCGCTTGCCTGTGCTCTCCATTCGCAGCCAGCCGGGGCGCCGGAGACCGGGATGCGGGCGGCGTTCGTCTACCAGTTGGCGCAATACGCCGAGTGGCCGTTGGAGGTCGATGCCGCGAAACCCTTGCGGCTTTGTGTGGTGGGCGATACCGGGCTGGCCAAAGCGCTGACGGCGCTGGTGGCGAACAAGCGGATCGGTGGCCGCCGCGTGGCCACCTCCAACGCGAGGCTCGAAGATCTCCAGGACTGCCACGTCGCGTTCGTGGCGATCGAAGACGGCAAGGCGATCCGGGAATTCTTCTCCGCGTGGACATTCCCGCCCGTTCTGCTGGTCGGAGAGACGGAGCGCTTCGCCGAACTGGGGGGAATGGTCAACCTGGTGCTGGAGGACGGGCGCGTGAACTTTGAAGTGAATCTCGGTTCGACCCGCAGGGCCGGCCTGACGCTCCGGTCCCAACTGCTTCGCTTCGCCCGGATCGTCAAGCCCGCCGGAAGCGCCAAATGAGGCGTTATCAAAGTCTGCCTCTCGCCAGGAAGATCTCGCTTCTGCTGCTCTTCACCAACTCCGTGACCATGCTGCTGCTGGCTACCGTGTTCGTGGTCCTCAACTACCGGGATCTGCGGCAGCGCCTCTTCGCGGAGCTGAGCGTGATGGCCGAGACCATCGGCTCCAACTCCACCGCCGCCCTCAATTTCGACGACCGGCGCACGGCCGAGGAGAATCTGCGCACGCTCCGCGGCGATCCTCGGGTGACGGAGGCGGTCCTGTATCGCGCCGGCGGCGGCCCCTTTGCCGTTTACGTTCATCCGCGCAGGGCGGCGGAGTATTCGGCCTCCGAACCGCCGGCGGGTGAGGCCACTGGCGGCGAGACCGTGCTGCTGGTGCGCGACATCTATATGGACAACGAACGGCTGGGCCGCATCGCGGTCCGGGCGGACCTCTCAATCGCGTATCGGCAACTCTGGCGAACCGTCCTGTTCAGCGTTCTGGTGTTGCCGGTGACAATTACGATCGGCCACCTGCTGGCGATGTGGTTCGTTTCCCTTGTGGCCGGCCCCATTCAAACCCTCTCCAACGCCGCCAGCCAGTTAGCCGCGTATCCGGAGGTGTGGGTCGACCTTCCGGCCGAGACGAAGGACGAAGTCGGGGAGCTCACCCGCTGCTTCCGCCTGATGCTGGACGGCATCCGCGAGCGCGACCGGCGGCTGAAACGCCACAAAAACGACTTGGAAGCGGAGGTCCGGGAGCGCACCCGTGAGTTGGAAGACGCGCGCCTCCGCGCTGAAGCTGCCGCCCGGATGAAGAGCGAGTTCCTCGCCAACATGAGCCACGAGATCCGGACACCCATGAATGGCGTGATCGGCCTGACGGCCCTGGCCCTGGAGACGGAGCTCTCCAGCGAAACGAGGGAGAATCTGGAGCTGGTCAGCCTTTCGGCGCGCAATCTGCTCACCGTGATCAATGACATTCTGGACTTCTCCAAGATCGAAGCCGGGAAGATGACTATCGAGTCGATCGCGTTCTCACCGGAGTTGACCGTGGGCCGCCACCTAAAGACGCTCGCACTCCCCGCCTACGCAAAGGGTCTTCGCTATGTCTGCGAGATCGATCCGGCCCTGCCCGCCCAGGTCACCGGCGACCCGACGCGTCTCCTGCAGGTTTTGACCAACCTAATCGGCAACGCAATCAAGTTCACGAACGAAGGGGAGATCCGGATCACGGTCACCGCCAGCTCGCCCGGTCGAATCCGGTTCTCCGTGACGGACTCCGGCGTCGGGATCGATCCCAGCCAGCTCGACCGGATCTTCGACTCCTTCACGCAGGCCGATAGCTCGACGACCCGCCGCTTCGGTGGCACCGGCCTGGGCTTGGCGATCGCGAACCAGCTGGTGGAGTTAATGGGCGGAAAGACGGGGGTGGAGAGCCAACCGGGCCGCGGCAGTTCGTTCTCTTTTACGTTGCCTCTACCCGAGGCCACACCGGCGGAGGAGGAGGCGCCGCTTCCCGCGGGTACACGCGTTCTGATCGTCGACGGCGACGCGGCCAACCTGCAGGTTCTCGGAAGGTATGCGCGGGCCCTGGGACTGGATACCACCCTGGCCGCGTCGGGGGCGGAGGCGCTGGAACTGGCCTTCGCGGCGCACAGGACCGGCGACGCGTTCTCCATAGTCTTTTCCGGCATCGATCTACCGGACAGGGACGGCCTGGATTTGGCCGCGGCCATGGCCGGTCTGCCTGGAATTGCGGTATTGATGCTAACCCCTGTCGACGCCACCCGTTTTGCGAGCCGGCGAAGGGAGCTGGGGCTTGACTACTACTTGACCAAGCCGCTCTTTCGCAGTGATATTTTGGAGCTGGCCCGGCGGGTTTGCGGATTCGGCGCCAGGCCGGAACCCGGCTCGCGGGTGGCCAGGAAAGCCGCCTCCCTGCGGATCCTCGTAGCGGAGGATAACGCCGTCAATCAACGTGTGCTGGGCAAGCTGCTGCAGCGGCTGGGGCACCGGATCACCATTGCCTCAAACGGCCGGGAGGCCGTGGAGCGTTTCGCCGAAGACCGGTTCGACTTGGTGCTGATGGACTGCCAGATGCCAGAAATGGATGGTTTCATGGCGACAAAGGCCATACGGGCAAAGGAGTCCCGCTACGGCGTACGTACGCCGGTCGTTGCGCTCACCGCCTATGCTCTGCGCGGCGACCGCGAGCGCTGTCTCCAAGCCGGCATGGACGACTATTTGACCAAGCCGGTGAATTTCGCCGAACTCGAGGCAAAGCTCGCGGCGATCAATACTTCCGAAGAACGGCAACCAACCGCCCCTGCACCGCCACATCCTGCGCCGGAACGATGATCGGTTCCATGGTGGAATTGGCCGGCTGTAATCGGATTTTGCCTTCCGGCTCCCGGTACAGCCGCTTCAGAGTGGTCTCGGTGCCCTCGACCAGAGCGACGACGATCTCGCCGTCCCGGACCGAATCGGCCTTTTCGAGCAGAACAAAGTCGCCATGGCAAATGTGGTCCTCGATCATCGACTCGCCCCGCACTTCGAGCGCGTAAGTGCCGGGGTTGCCGGCGAAATCCTGAAACTGGAGCGTCTCTGTCTGTGCGTAGGTCTCCACCGGAGCGCCTGCGGCGATCTTGCCCAGCAACGGCACAGCCAGCCCGGTTTCGGCGGCCTTGCGCTTGTCGATCTCAGCCTGATACCTCGGCGAGATCTCGAGCGAACGGCTCTGGTTGAACGCACGCCGCAAATAGCCCTTCGACTCAAGCGACGACACGTGCTTATGGACGGTCGCCAGGGAGTTGAGCTGCAACCCTTCCGCGATCTCTTCGTACGAAGGCGAGTAGTGGTGCTTCTCGATAAAGCCGCCCAGGAAATCCAGGACTTCTTTCTGCCGTCTGGTAAGAGCCATACTGGCTCCAGTATGGGCGAAAATACGGCGAAGGTCAAGAACTTAGTTCATCGAACAGGCACGCGGCCCGCCGCACGCGCCACATCCCGCCGGAGGGCAGGCCTCGGCTGGGCCGGACGCTTTGGCGGCGAAGGTCGAATACTGCTGCTCCAGATGTCCGCCACCGCACTTCGGGCAGACGACCCCTGGCGCGCTGGCGCGCACCAGTTTTTCGAACCGGGTCTCACATTCCTGACAGCGATATTCGTAGAGTGGCATGGCGGTTATTCAAGCAGCGTCATCACCAGTTTATCAATGCCGGCGCGGGCCTCGGCCGAGGGCGAATTGTAGTTGTTCACCAGCACCGTGAACGCCAGGGTACCCAGCCGCGGATGGTCCAGATAGCCGCCCAGCGCACTCACGTGCGACAGCGTCCCCGTCTTCGCACGGACCCGGCTGGCCATCGCCGAGCCGTTGAACCGCCGCGAAAGGGTTCCGTCCTCGCCGCCGATGGGCAACGAGGCGAACCATGCTTCCTTGTGCGGCGACGCCGACATGTGCAGCAGAAGTTTCGTTGTGGCTTCCGGTGTAAGCAACGTCAGCCGGGAGAGGCCGGAGCCGTCTTCAAAATTCACATCGTCCTTCTCGAGCTTGACCTCGCCGGTTAGAAAATCGCGAAGCGCGTCCACGGCCGACTCGCGCGCGATCACGCCCTTGTTCTTCCTCGCACCTTCGCGCAGCAGTATCTCCGCGTGCAGATTCTGGCTGACCTTATTGACCACCTGCACGATCTCCCGCAGCGGTCGCGACTCCCACTGCGCCACCACTTCCCCGCCCCCTTCCAGCGACTCGTCCTCCGAAGCGCGATGCCGCACGCCGGTTCCTTCGGTGGCCGTAACTCCGCGTCGGAGCAGTGCCGCCTCCAGCGCGCGCGCGGCATACAACGCCGGATCTTCCACGGCGAATAGGTTTTCGTACGGCCGCCCGCCGGCCGCGATGACCCCGTGCACACGCAGTTCTCTGGTATGGGCGGGCCTCTCGACGCGCACGCGGGTGCGGACGCCGGCGGCTTCGGTGCGCACGTCCGGAATCAAGATGAACTGCCCCACATCGGGCGACAGGGACACCTCCGCCGGGTCGCCTTCGCGCGCGCCCGGCCGGACCACCAGCCGCAGCGAATTGTCTTGCAGCGTCAAGGCCGATACCGGCGCGCCGTATTCGAACAGCGGATCGTCGATGCTCCATCCGTTTGGGAAAGGATCCCAAACATAGGCCGTATCATCGCCGATGACCCGGCCTTCGATCCGCCGGATCCCCGTGGCGAAAATTTGATCCGCCAACGCTTCGATTCCAGGAGCGACGTCGTCCCATTCCTTCCGCTTGTCGTACGGATAGGTGCGCCCTGACAGAGAAGGGTCGCCGCCACCGGTCAGCCGGAGGTCGCCCCGCAGGACGCCGTCCGCGCCCCACGATCCCTGTGCCGTCACCCGGGTCAGAAACTTATGGCCCTCGCCAAGCCGGGCGAGTGCAAAGGCCGTGGAATAGAGCTTGGTGTTCGACGCCGGAATGAACCAGCTCCTGGCGTTTTTTTCAAACAACACGCGGCCTTTCAGGTCCACCACCCGGACGCCGACATGCGACCGCTCCAGTGCCGGGGTCGCGGCGATGATCTGCTCCATCCGCTGCGCCAGCGGCCGCATCCGCTTTCGCTTCTGGCGCGGCGGCTCCGCCACGGCTGCGGACAGGCAAAACAGTGCGAGAAGTAGCGGTTTCACAAGAATCCAGAATATACCGGCATAATGAAGGCATGTGGCGCCTCGTCTCCCTCTCGCTCATCGCGGTGGCGCAGGAGTCCATTCCGGCCCGCGAGACGCCTGCCGGTTACAAGGCCTCCGCACGCAGTTCCGGCGCGACCATCGCAGCCGAGTTTCTCGGACACACAATTCCGGCGCCAACCGGGTCATTCCTTACGAACGATTATGTCGTAGTGGAGGTCGCCGTTTACCCGGAGGCGAAGAGTAGCTACACCTTCAACACGGGCCATTGGAGCTTGCGCGTCAACGGTAAGAACCCCGGCCTGATGGCGCAGACGCCCGGGTTCGTGGCCGCTTCGGTCAAATATCCAAGCTGGGAGGAGCGTCCGCGAATCGAGGCCGGCGGCGGTATCGGCAACGCGGGCATCATCCTCGGCCGTGACCGGCAGAGCCGTTTCCCCGGCGACCGGCGTGCGCCGCAGCCCCCCATCGGTACGCCTCCCAAGCAGGACCAGGACGAGAAACCGGCCGAGGATCCCACGGAATGGATCGCCAGGCTGGCATGGCAGGATGGGCCCGTGGCTGGTCCGGCCGCCGGACTCCTGTACTTCTTCCATCGAGGCAAGCTCGATAAGATCAAAAAGCTGGAACTGGTAATCGGCGAGACGGTGTTGACCCTGCGATAGCGGGCGCCGTCAGCCGCCAGTCGAGCGCGGACAGGGCCGAAGGGGCGGCTTCCCGGAATCAGCGTTCCCACCTGGCTTTGGTCGAGAACCTCAATATCGGAGAAAGTTCAGGCGAATCAGTTTTCGCTTAGATGGGAACCCTCGCGGGGCGCAAGCCGGGTATAAAGCCAGGCTCTTGAAAACTGCCAATCCCGCTTTACCGTCGACATTGATACCTCGAGCGCCTCGGAGATTTCCTTGAATTCCATGCCTCCGAAAAAATGCATCTCGACAACCTGAGCCTTGCGGAAGTCCTCAGCCGCCAGCTGTTCCAGCGCGCGGTCGAGGTCGATCACTTGGTCGGCAGACAACGACATAGCCGGGCTGGCGATTTCGACACCGGGCGGTACCTCTGCGCGGTGCCAGTCTCCGCCCCGCTTCACGGCCAGGCGCGCGCGAATCGCATCGATAATCACGGTGCGCATCGCCCGCGAAGCCAGCGCTAAAAAGTGGGTCTTGCTCTTCCAGCCCCGTCCCGCCAGGCGCACCCAAACTTCATGAACAAGTTGGGTGGGTTGGAGGCTCGGCCGGCTGACGGACCGGCTGAGATGTATCGCCGCAACTTTCCGAAGCTCCCCGTAGACCTCTTCGACTTCCGACAACATCGGACTATTATCTACCTTCTTTTGTCAACCGCGCCTCGAGCCAGATGAGCAACACCAGTACGGCCACCATCACCGCGCCGAGCGCCGGCAGAATCATGACCTTCCCCACGCCCCACTCGTTCGCGATGAAACCCAGCAAGCTCGGCGTCAGCAGCGCGCCCGTGAGCCCCAGCGAAAAGATCCCGCCGTAGAAGCCGGGGTGGTAATACGGAAAGCGATGCTCGATCGATTCCGAGATCAGCGGATAAATTGACGCGAAGCCGCCGCCGATCAGCACGATGCCCGCGATGGCACCGCCCATCATCTCCGTCATGCTCAGCAGGAAGCAGCCGAACATCGCGGCCAGGACGCTCGCGCCCAAGATGCGCGAATGCTGAAACCGCGGTAACAACGCCTGCGCCACCAGACGCCCGGCGACCAGCGCCGCCCAATACAAACAGAGCAGCAGGAGCGCAGCGGCCGGGCTGATGCCGAGCCGTTGAATCAGGAACAGCGGAAGCCACGAAGCCAACGCCCATTCGTTTCCAAACTGGAAGAAGAGCAGGAGCGTAAAGAGAATGGCACCCGGTGACTTGAAGTCGCGGAGCGCCTCCTTGAACGGCGGCATTTCGTGCGCGGTGAACGGGACCACGCCGCCGCGGGCATAGGAGATGACGAAATAAAAGGGAATCACGGCCAACAGCAGGAACATGCTCGGGACCGTGTAGACGCCGAGCGTATTGGCCAGGATCAGGCTCACGGTCAGGCAACCAAGACCGAAAAGCGTGCCGGATAGATTGATGGTTGATGCGGGATCGTGCTCGTACAACGGCGCAATCGCATGAAACACGGCGGTGTTCACTATCGCCCCGGCCGCGCCAACGGCGAAGAGCGCGAACATGCGCAGCGAGGGCGCTACCGGACCGTCGAGAAACGAAAGCGCCACCAGCGCCGCGCAGCCCAGAGCGCTGCCGGCTACCAGCAGTTTCTGCAGGCCGGTCCTTGACACAAGAAACTGGCAGGCGTGAGCGCCGGCGTATATTCCAAACGTCAAGAAGAGGAAGTAGAGTGCAACGGCCGTGTGATCGGAGTGGAGGTGGTAACCCCAGGCCGGCAGTACCGGCCCCAGGAACGCAAACAACATTCCGGACAGAAAAAATCCACCTAATGCCCGGCGGCCGGTACCATCCCGGAGCAGCGGCGTTCGTGCCGTCGACGCCATTGGTTATCGGACCCGTACGTCGACAAGCGAATTTAAGCCGACAACGGCGGCCGACGGAGCGTCGACGTGAAGCTGGATCGAAGTATTAATCTCCTTGCAAATCGCTTCCGTGCAGGCCTGCGCGCGGATTCCGATGCGGGCCGGGCCCGCGGTTCGCTTCACAGGTGCGGCGAAGATCGCCTCTTCCTCGTACCCCCAAGTGAAAATCCGCAGTTCGGGTTTCGAGAAATCCTTGGGCGCCGTTTGCTTCCATCCTCCGGCCACGGCAAGGCCGCCGGTTACGTCGAACGATGTCGGCCGGTCGCCTCCCAACGCCTTCTTGCCAGCCAGTTTTTCGTCGGCGCGGATCTTGTTGTCCATCGCAAAGGTATGCCAGCCGGGCTTCAGCTTGGCCGCGATCACCAGGTTTTCGCCGTCCAACTTGGCGCGGTAGGCGATTACCACATCTTCATCGCTGCGAACCTCAACGGGCTGGGTCCAGTCTCCGGCGAATAACGCCGCGGCGGCAAAGAATAGTTTCATTTACGGAAGCTCATCCTCACGGTTCGTAACGGCATTTCCAAACGCTTGCCGCCCCGGAGCACGGTCAGTTGGGCTGAGTCTCCTGGCGTCTTCTTTAGTATCAGATACAATGACGCCGTATGTGCGTTTCCGTCCCGTTGCACTCCGTCGACGGCGGCGATCACATCGCCGACCTCGAGTTCGTGCACTTTAGTGGAACGCGCAATCTCGGCGACGTACTTCACCTTGGACGCGAATCCGTCCTCTGGCAGGCCCAGTGCCTGCTTCTCGTCCGCCGTCATGGGTTGATCTTCGAAGTAGCTGCGTGGCTCAATGCTCGATTGGCGCCACCGTGTATCGGTCCACCACCACCGGGCGGGCAGCGCGATCGTCAGCGTCTGTTCGCGTCCGGCCCGGTCGACAACCACAGGAACCTCTTTCGCCGCGCGCGGCACCTTGTCGTAGGCCAACTGCGCATCGGCGAAGGTCCACACGGGCAATCCGTTCCACTTCGCGATCCGGTCGCCGGGCATCATGCCGGCCTGCAGCGCCGGCCCGGAAACGGCCTTCACTTCCAGGCCTTTCGGCACGTCCAATTCGATCCCAATAGTCCGGAGGTCCGGCGAACGGAACAGGTGGACTAGCTTGTCCAGCTTTCCGTCCTGTTCGCGATGCATGTTTTGAAAATCGGAGATTAGGTGGCACTCCACGCACGAACCCTGTGCAAACGTACGGCTGACCAGCAACGGGATTTCGCGCGGCGACATCGGCTTCACGCGTTCGACGTTGGCGAGCTTGCCGGACTTGTAGGCGGCGTGCAGGTCCAATCCCTTTTGCGCGGCGAGCGCCAGCGACTCCATACTTAGGTAGGAGTCAGCCGAGCGCGAGTCGCGGCCGCCGTAGCGCATGTAGATCTGCTCGTCGGCGTTCAAGAGGTAGAAGTAGATCGTGTTGTTCCGGTCATGATCGAACAGCGCGATGTCCACGTTATCCATGCGGGTGACGCGGACGCACACGTAGTTCGCCAACTGCTTGCCGAGCGGAGAGGTTTTTGGAGACAGCACAACCTGTGCGTCGAAGACTCTGCCGTTCGTTCAAGGCTCGCAGCGATACTCCAGAAAAATGGGTTTTCCGGTTTCTTTCGCCACCTTCAGCGCTTCCTTGTAGTTGTCGTACCAGAAGAGTTCGTCTTCCTGCGCGGACGCGCCAAGGGCGAAGGCCATTAGGATCAGAATTCGCATTGTTAGCCTGATTTTACTATGGGTCTTTGGCGTGGCTCGTGAACGTTTCGCAGCTTGTAGACTCCTGTAACCAACGCGCCGGCCGCCCAGGGTCCCCAGAGCAGCGGTTGGAGTTGCGCTACTCGGGCGGGTCCTGTACGGAGGGCATACTTCGCGCCTCCTCGATCTCTCGTTCAGCCTGTCCGCCGGTCTGCTCGACAGACCGGAATTCTGCCGCTCCTGCGGTATGGCCGGCAACAACCACCGCCTGCCGTTGAACGTACAGTTCACATTTTGAAATTTTCTTGAAACGATTTTTGTACTTCGATCACTACTTGGTGGGAGACCGGCAACACTAGAGGACGCGTCTCCCGTTCAACCGTAGGAGGTTTGACGAAAATGGCAACTCGCAAGCGCGCACAGGCTAGGCCTGCGCTAAAGAGCAGTGCTGCTTCCGGCGGAATTCCGCAGAGGATTTTCGCCCAGGTGTCGCCGAAGTCGATCGGCGGCACGTCGTTGTTTGAGGCCGATAGCTATCTGCGTTCGGATACCATCGGATACTTCACATCGGAACCGGACCTGATCCGGCGGACCCTGAGCCGCCTGGAAGACGCCGGCTTCGAAATCCTGCAAGTGAACTCCCTGACCATCAACATCGCGGGCTCACAGAAGACCTTTGAGAAGGCGTTCGGCGCCTCCCTCTATACGGAGGAACGCGAATGCCTGAAGCGGGTGGGCGGGTCCGATAACCATGCGACCTTCCTCGAAGCCAAGGACTCCTCGCGCCACGGCATGATCGAAACGCGCGGCGGCCCGTTGGGCGACTTGATCGAGGGCGTCGCTCTCGAAGAGCCCCGCTACTACTTCGCGCCGTCGATGTATCCGCCGCTGAAGTCCTATTGGCATCTTCATGTGCCGGAGGGCGTATCGCTTGGCTGCAACGCCGACAAGGCGCACCGCGGCGGCATCACCGGCAAGGGCGTGAAGGTCGCAATGGTCGACTCCGGCCAATATGCCCATCCGTTCTTCGCCGGCCGCGGCTACCGGGTGTCGCCAGTAGTGCTCGGACCCGGCGCGGCCAATCCGGCCAAGGATGAGAGCGGCCACGGCACCGGCGAGTCCGCCAATATCTTCGCCGTCGCGCCAGACGTCCAACTGCTACCTATCAAGATGAGCTTCACCAACTCCACCGGCGCGTTCAACGCGGCCGTCGCGTTGAACCCGGACATCATCACGTGCAGTTGGGGCAGCGACATCCGCAGCGGCCCCCTTTCCGCGGCTAACGCCACGCTCGCTGCCGCCGTGGCTGCGGCTGTGGCATCCGGCATCACCGTGGTCTTCGCCGCGGGCAACGGTCATCACGGTTTTCCGGGCCAGCATCCCGACGTGATCTCGGCCGGTGGCGTGTTCATGGACAAAGACGAATCGCTGCGCGCTTCCAATTACGCCAGCGGCTTCATGAGCAACGTCTATCCCGGGCGCCGGTGCCCGGACCTTTCGGGCCTGGTGGGAATGTCGCCTGGTGCGAACTACATCATGTTGCCGCTGGAACCGGGCGACGATATCGATGTTTCGAAATCCGGGACACCGTTCCCAACCAAGGACGAGACCGCCAACAACGACGGTTGGGCGGCATTTAGCGGCACTTCGGCGGCCGCGCCTCAGTTGGCCGGCGCCGCGGCACTGATTAAGCAGGCCTGTCCGAAGCTGAAGCCCGCCGACATTCGCGACATCCTCATGAAGACGGCTCGCGACGTGACCACCGGCAACTGTAACCCCGCGGCGAGTGCCTCAACGGCCGGCCCCGGTCCCGATGTCGCAACCGGCAACGGGTTGGTCGATGCCAACAAGGCTGTTTTGAGCGCGAAGTTGCGTTGCCTAACCATCGGACCCGTGGTAACGCCCATCACCGTCGGCCCAGGACCGGTAACTCCAGTCGTCGGACCGGGGCCCGGTCCGATCACGCCGCCGGTCATACCGGTGGTGGGTCCCGTTCCCCCGCAACCGATTACGGCGCCGGTGGTGAACCCAGGACCGATCGCAGCGGCCCCCAGGCCACAATCGTCCGAGGAACAAGGCGGCTCCGGCTCAACCTTGACCGCCGAAGACGTCGCGGCGCTCGAAGAACTGATCATGAAATCGGACTTCGAACTCTAACCAACCGCAGGGCGGGCCTTTGCGCCCGCCCTGCCCTTCCAACACAGGGGAGCCGCACGCCATGAAAGTCCTTCTCGTCAGCATGCCGTTTGGGGCGCTGGAACGCCAGGCGCTGGGAATTAGTATTCTGAAGCCGCTCCTGCAATCGCGCGGCATCTCCTGCGACATTCGTTATTTGACGTTTCCGTTCGCGGACATCATCGGCCCGGAGACGTATCAGTGGCTGGGCTACCACTTGCCTTACACGGCGTTCGCCGGCGATTGGTGCTTCACCCACGCGCTCTATGGCTCGTCGACGCCGGGCTACGAAGACGCTATCCTTCGCCGCCGTTGGCAGCAGGATGAGACCTCCGTGCAGCGGATCCTGTGGGTCCGTTCCCAAGTCGACCGTTTCCTGGACTACGCTCTCGCCGCCGTGCCATGGAGCGAGTACGATGCCGTTGGCTTCACCTCGACCTTCGAACAGAACATCGCATCTCTCGCCTTGGCCAAACGCATCCGCGCCGCCTTCCCAAAGGTCAAGCTTCTATTCGGCGGCGCCAACTGGGAAGACGAAATGGGCTTGGAACTCCACCGGCAGTTCCCGTTCGTCGATTATGTTTGCTGCGGCGAGTCCGAGCACGCGCTGCCGCTGCTGCTGGAAGCGCTCGGCGCAAAGGGCGCCTCGCGCGATAAGCGGCTAGCCCGGATTCCCGGCATCGTCTATCGAAACCCGAAATCCGGCGAATCGGTCTCCACCGGCTCCGGCGCGCCGGTGGAAAATCTGGACGCCCTTCCGGCCCCCGACTTCTCCGATTACTTCGCGGCGCAAAGCGCCAGCGCGTCCGGGTCCGGCGTTCTGCCCGGTCTGCTGTTTGAGTCGTCGCGCGGCTGCTGGTGGGGCGCAAAGTCCCACTGCACGTTCTGCGGCTTGAACGGCAATTCCATGCGCTTCCGCAGCAAGAGCCAGACCCGATCGCTGGACGAACTGAAGAGCCAGGCCGCCCGGTACAGCGTGCAGACGGTGGAGGCGGTCGACAACATTCTCGACATGGAGTACTTCGAGGAGTTCCTGCCCCGCCTGGCCGATGCGCAACTTGGCGTCGATGTCTTCTACGAGGTGAAGGCCAATCTCAGCCGCCGCCACCTGCGCAAGTTGAAGGCGGCCCGTGTGACACGAATTCAACCTGGCATCGAAAGCATCTCGGACCACGTTTTGAAACTGATGCGCAAGGGAACCACCGGTCTGCGAAACATCCAACTGCTAAAGTGGTGCGCCGAGTACGAAATTCAGTGCGAATGGAACCTGCTCTACGGTTTTCCCGGCGAGACGGCGGAGGACTACGCCGGCATCCTGGCGATGCTGCCAGGTATCCGCCATTTCCGGCCGCCCAGCGCCTGCGGTCCCATCCGCCTGGATCGCTTCAGCCTGCGCGCGTTGGAGACGATGCGGTATCTCTATCCGTTCCCCGAAGACGTGCTGAAACGCATCACGTACTATTTCGACTTCGACTACGCCGACGGCCGCAACCCGATGGATTATGTGCGGCCCGTCATCGACTACTGCGATCAATGGAAGGAGTCGCCCGGCGCCTCTGCTTCGCTGCATGCGGCGCTGATGCCGGATGGAGCGTTGGGGATTCTCGACACTCGCCTGGGGCAGCGAAAAGCGATTCGCCTGGAGGGGTGGCAACAAGCCGCGTTTGAGCGTTGCGATTCGATGCAGCCGCCCGCGGCGATCGCGCGCCACTTGATGCAAACAGGTTTCGGAGAACAGCCCGGTCTGGCCGAATTCCTCGACGACTGTTGCCGCCGCAACTTTATGATCACCGACGGACGCAACTATCTGTCCACGGCGATCGCAAAAGGCCATCTGCGCGAGCGGCTGGAGCAGCAGGAGGAGCGGGTCATCCGGTCGGTGCCTGCCACGCCGCTTGTTCACCTGGGTGCGGTAGGCGCATAATCACGCATATGCCGCAGCGAACCTACAGCGTCACCGTCATTCTCCGGCCGGCCAAAGGCCGTTTGAGCGAGTTGGACCCGGTGTCGGGAGCGAATCTCGCTGCGGCCATGCCGGCCGCCGAGACGCTGGGTCGGGCGCAGCGATATTTTGAGGCCAATCACTGCAAGGTCGCCGCCGGCGGCGGGAACAGCTTTTCTATCGAAGCCTCCGAAGAGGTTTTAGCCAAACTCTTCGACAAACAGGAGCTGCGGAAGTTCGGCAAAACGGGCGGCGAGTTGAACCTTCGAAAACTGCCGCGCGACGTACAGGAGCTGTTGGAGGCGGTAGCGTTCTCCGCGCCTCCCGATTTCGGCCCCGGCGGGTTCGTATGATTTCGGCCCTCGCCCTGCCCCCGCAGGTAGAGAACGCTCCGCTGCTCCGCCTTCACGGCGGGTACAAGGTGTTCCCTGGTCTCCTGGCTCCGGAGGTGTTCACCGCGCTGCGCCACGAAGCCGGTAAGGCCCTGCCCGCGGCCCAGGAATCGAATGTCCCTCGTTCCTGCGCCGAAGGCTGGCGCGGCGGAAATCCGGCGCGCAAATTCCTGACGGCTCCCGGCGGCGCCGTGCAGGAGTCCTACTATCGCCACCCGAAGTTGCTGGAGTTTCTGTCCGGGCAACTCGGCTGCGATGTCCTGCCAACGGGATTGCGCGGTACGTTCACCTTCTACTCGCGGCCCGGCGATTTCATCGGCATCCACCGCGATATCGAAACCTGCGACGTGGCCGTCATCACGGCTCTGGAAGACGGCCCATGGACCGGCAACTCGGGTATTTCAGTTTTCTATCCAACGCGCATCGATGAGGACAACGCGGAGATCCGCCGCAGTCCGGCCGCCGGAGCGCGCGTGCATCGCCTGGAGCCGGGAGAAACGGTGGTGCTGATGGGCGGCGTGGTGGCGCACGCGGTTTTGCCGGTGGGTCCCAGCCAACGCCGCGCCGTCTCGGTGCTGTGTTACCGGATGGCCGGCGGTTGACGCTAGGCTTAGTTCGCCCGTTGGGCGGCCGCTACTTCTTCTTGGCCTTCGGCCCGGTATCCGGCCGGTTGTCCCTCACGAATCCGTCGCGATTGGGCATCTTGATCTTCGGCAGCGTCGCGGCGTCCAGCACATCTTTCTCGCCGATGATGCCGTTCCAATGCAGGATCAACGCGGCCACGGCGTAGGTCTGATCCGCATCTAGCAGCCCGGGATTGTCGAACGGCATCGCGCGGCGAATGTAATCGTAAAGGGTCGTCGCGTGCGGCCAGTAGCTGCCGACGGTCTTTAGCGGTTTCGCCGTCTTGAGCGATCCTTGTCCGCCCACGAGCACAGACTCCTCTCCGCCCTGCCCCTGCGTGCCGTGACAGCGCTGGCAACGCCGGTTATAGATCTCCAGCCCCGCCGCCGCCGTCCCTTTACCAGGGGGCAGACCCTTGCCGTCGGGCGCCACGAAGATGTCAGCCTTTAGATCCTCAGCGCCGGCCGCGCGGCCTACCTTATACTTCTGCCCAAACGCGGCGCAGGTAACGAGAACGAGCAAAATTGTTTTAAACACTCTTCACGCTCCCGTCCGCCTCGATCTTCCACTGCTTGATGCCGTTGTAGTGATACTGCGAGTTTCCGCCGCGCGCCTCCGTCAACTCCTCCCGCGATGGCTGCACGTATCCGCTTTCGTCTACGGCCCGGCTAAGAATCTCGACTGGTTGCCCGTCCCAAGCCCACGGCAAGCGGAAGCGCGTAAAGGCCATCGGCAGCCGGGGCTCCTGCAAGGCCGCCCTCGTCCATGTCTTTCCGCCGTCGGTCGAAACGTCCACGCGGTCGATTCGCCCGCGCCCGCTCCAGGCCAATCCGCGAATCTCGTGGAAGCCTTGTCCGGCCAATTTCTGCCCGCCGCTGGGAGACGTAATCACGGACTTCGCATCCAGCACCAGCGAGAACTGCCGCGCCGTTCCATCGGCCAGCAGGTCGGTGTACTTCGACGTCTCATCTTTTGCCTGGCCCGGCTGATCGACAACCTTGATCTGCCGCACCCACTTCACGTTCGCGTTCCCTTCATAGCCGGGGACAAGCAGGCGCAGCGGATAGCCCTGCTCCGGCCGCAGCGCCTCGCCGTTCTGCGCGTACACGATCATGGCATCGCCCAACCCTTTTTCGATCGGGATACTCCGGTACATCTTGCATACGTCGGCTCCTTCGGCCAGGAACCACTTACCCTCTTTCTTCAGCCCCGCCTCTTCCAACAGAATCCGTAACGGCACGCCGGTCCACTCCGTGTTGGACGCCAAACCAAATCCACGGACTACATCACCGGCGCCAGGCGATTTCCATTCGTTGCCGGAGTTCCCAGCGCACTCCACGAAATGCGTTCGCGTCTCCGAAGGCAGGCGCTTTAGGTCCGCAATAGTAAAGACCGCCGGCCTTTCGACCAGACCATGAATTAGCAGCGTGTGCTTGGCCGGATCCAAATCCGGCACACCCGCGTGATGCCGCTCGAAATGGAGTGATGCCGGCGTGATGGTGCCGTCGATTTCCGCTAACGGCGTCCGCGTCGCGCCAATCTGCGGCCGCTTGACCTCAGGCACCAGGCGTTTGGCCGTCTCATACTTCGACCGTTCTCCGTATGCGCTGAGCGGCTTGCCGAGTTGGCTCGGCAACTGCTCCTCTTCGGTCGCGGCGGGCTTCGTCGCGCACCCTGTCAGCGCGGCGAGCGGAGCGAATTGCAAGAACCGGCGGCGTGGATTCTTCTTCATGATCGGTTTTTGAGTTTATCGCGTTCCGCGCGCGGATTGGGACTCGATGAACCGGCGGTCGAAGAAGTAGAAGAACCCGTCCTCGGCGCCAATCAGCACGTCCAGCTTGCCGTCGCCGTTCCAATCCGCCGCGTTCGGCGTCGGGTTGTGTCCTTGCAGCGGAGCGCGCGTGACAAAGCCTCGCAGATGCAGCACAGCCTGCTTTAAGTCGCCCCGATTCTCGTACCAGACCGGTCCGTCGTTGGAGTCCGTCAACAGGTCCAGGTCGCCATCGCCATCCCAATCGACAAGGTCGATCTTCCGCCGGCCGCTGGCCCCGGCGCGGCCATTCGCCATGTAGAGAAAACGGCCGCCGTCGGTGACGAAAATCCGCTCCGGTTCGCCCAGCACAAGCTGGCCGTTCTTGCGCGCACGCCTATACAGGCACAGGTACCCTTGGTGGTTCAGCATCACCAGATCCGGCAGCCCGTCGCGGTCCCAGTCCACCACCTCCGGCGTGGTGCGCCACTGCGTCAGCAGTTGCTTTCCCTTCGGCTCCCACCAGACCCAGTCCGGCTTCGGTGCGCGCCCGGTCCACTCCACCTCGATGTTGCGCGCGGGCTCCAGGTCGCCGCCCGTTCCCTTGTACCAGACCACTTCGCCCCAAATGTCGTTGACGATCAGGTCCAGCTTGCCGTCGAGATCCCAATCCGCCACCGTGGGATTCGCATAGCCCCACTTCGCTTCGGCGGGTCCCTGCACCGAACGGTTGGGCCCAGCCATTCGGCGAATCGGCGCGCCGGCGGCCTTCAAATACCCGCGGTCCTCAAATGCCGGCTGTTCCTTCGATCCGGTGTTTTCGAACCATTGAATGTAACCGGCCGAATTACCCGCCACCAGATCCAGCTTTCCGTCGCCATTCCAATCCACGGCCACCGGCCGCGACAGAGACCCGCTCTTGACATATGGGTCCATCTGTTCCAGATAGCGCGGCTTGGCCCAGCGCGGCCGCTCGCCGAACGGCGCCTCGTTCTCAACGAAGGTCAGCGTGCCCCCCTCCTCGCCGATCAACAACGACGGCCGCTTGTCCTTATGCCAATAGACGACCCTTGGCTGGATCATCTCCAGGTCCATTCGGAACGGCAGCGTTTCGGACTTCGTCAGATCCGCCCGGTCGTGCAGGGTAATGAAATCCAGAAAGCTGCCAAGCAACAGATCGCCGGCGGTCTCCCGCCACTTGAAGATCTGCGGGGCCGGCGAGCCATACGAATCCACGTTCAGTTTCACCGGCGGCGCGTAGCCGGTCCCGGTGTTTTTCCAGAAGTAGACATAGCCATGCAGCGGCCCGCGCCACCACTTTCCCTCGGTGTCGAAGGCGTCGTCCCAGCCATACTCGCGCCAGTCGGAGACGCCGTTGAGCAGGTCCGTCTTGCCGTCGCCGTCCCAATCCACGGGCAACCAGACATCGTCGCGGCCAACGTGGTAGTCACGCTTCAACGCCAATTGACGCGGCTGGGTAAAACCGTTGCGGCGAATATCGGCAAACCATCTGCCGCCAGAGGCTGTGGCGTCCACGCGGCCGTCGCCATCCACGTCGCCCAGCACCAGATCCTTCAATCCAGGCTCCAGCCAAATGGCCCGGTCGAACACTCCGCCCCCGAGATTCCGGAACAGATAGGTGCCGTTGTAGGGCCGGTCCGGTGAAGCCACGATCAAATCCTGATCCCCATCGTTGTCCCAATCGATGGATACAGGATGGGAGTACAGACCCACCGACAATTTCCCGCGCACCCCCGTGCGCCCATAGGTGACTCGGTCGCCGCTGCCCACCATTGCCGGCGGCGCAATGCGCTCCGTCTCGCCCTGGCCAAACGTGTCCCAAGTGGCGGTGTACTTCCCCGCGCCGGTGGAGACGAAATGGAGAATCGCAGACGGACGGCGGTACTCCACTTTCACTGGAATCAGTGTGTGCGCGGGTTCTTCGTACAACCGCAACGAGTCCGTCGAAAACCCCTGGCGCACCGGAATCTCCACGCGTACCGGCACGCCCTTGGCCGCTACCAGGTCAACGGCGGACTGCTGGCGGTTTTTGTCGGCGCACCAAAGTGCGAATGAAAGCACAAGCAGGGCAGGGCGCATCGTCTGCCAGCATATCGCTGAATCGACGGCGCTTGAACTAGAAGGTCTTCAAGCTGACGTTCTTGATCTCCAACTTCATCGGCGGCCCGACGTGAATCTGAAAGCCGATCAAGCCGTCCATGGCCCGGCCCTCGGTATCGTCGTCAATGAACGCCGAGACCAATTGACCGTTGAAGATGTGGAAGATTGTGTTATTCCGGGCAATGACGTGAACCGTATTCCACGCGTTGATGCGGATGGCGCCCTTGAGGTCCTCGGACGGCTTCAGATTGGCCAGCGTGCGAGGTGGCTTGCCCGTTTCCTTTGTGGCGAAGACACCGCGCGGCGCTAAGAAGCCGCGGCCACGCTCTTCATAAAGAAGGCCTGTGTGCTGGTTGACGAAATCGAAATCCGCCTGATACCCCTTCAGCACCCACTTGCCTTGATCGGGCAGTTCCACGCTCCGATACTGGATCCCGCTGTTCGTGCTGTTCATCTTGAGTTCCAGCTTCAACTCGAAGTTCGCGGGCTTGCCGCCGCGCCAGATTAGAAAAGAGTTCTTCTTAATCGGATTGGCCGCCGTCGATTCGCCGACAATCGTTCCGTCCTCCACGCGCCACAGCGCGGGGTCGCCATCCCAGCCGCTCAACGTCTTTCCGTCGAAAATCGATTCAAAGCCGGTGCGGTCTTCAATGTTGACCGGTTCCGGCCCTGGCATTCGACCGCTGCCCGGACCACCGGGACGCCGGCCTTGCGGAGGCTGTGCGAGAAGAGACGATAACGTTACGAACGCGAGACAAAGTATGCGAGTCACGCGTTTCAGTGTATGCTATCGCGCGGGCTTGTAGGTAGCTGCGATGCGGTTCGCGACCGGTCCCGGCTCGGCCTGCTGCGCATTGGTGAGAACGACAACGGAAAGCCGCTCGTTCCTCATGCGGAGAAAGTGGCTCTTGTACCCTTGCAGTGCGCCACCGTGGCTCACCGTCCCGCCGTTCACCTGCCAGCCGAGACCGTACGGATACGTCTCGCCGCTGTTCAAACGAATGGGCGTCCAGGCCGCGGCCTTCGACGCTTCCGTCAGCGGTTCGTTCGTGTTCAATGCGGCGTCCCACTTGGCAAGGTCGATCACGTTCGAAAGCAATGCCCCGCTGGGACGCACCGTCAGCAACGGATCCGCGTTCAGAAACCGGTTCTCCCTGCGGACGTAGCTGGCCGCGCGGTTCGTCACGAGCTCGCCGTGGGTGGTCGTTCGCGTGGACTCCATGTTCAGCGGACGAAAAATCCGTTCTTCCAAAAACACCGCCCACGGCTTACCGGACACACGTTCGATTATCTCCGCCAACACGAAGTAGCCGATATTGGAGTACTGCCACTTCGCGCCCGGAACGTAGGCTAGCGGAACCGGGTAGGTCCGCCGGATCAGCTCGAATAACTTCGGATCCCGCGTTCCGTCGAACGCGGGACTCTCGCGCACTAGCCCGCTTGTATGGGTCAACAACTGCCGGATCGTCAACGGCTGCCAGAACATCGGGAGGTCGTCGATGTGCTTTGCCAGCCGGTCGTCGACGTTCAACTTCCCATCCTGCGCCAGAATCTGGATGCCGGCCGCCACAAACGCTTTGCTCAAGGATCCGATGGCGTAGACCGTATCCACCGTGGCCGGCGTCCCAGTCTCCAGATTCGCCACGCCGTAGCCGCGCGCCTTGATAATGCGCCCGTCCCGCATGACACCGATAGAGACGCCTGGGATCTTCTGCTTCTCCATCTCTTCGGCGACAATGCGGTCCACTTCGTCCGCCCGCAAGACGCAAAGCAGGAATAGCAGGCGAATCACAGACGGCTCCAGTCGAAAGCCGGTCCCATATCGTACTTGTCCTTTCGAAAGTTTTGATGAGACGCCACGCCGCTAAACGAGCCGAAGAACGCCATGTCGAATTCGGTGCGCTTCGCCGCCGGCGGCAGCACGTGCGGAATGGAAAACGTTTCGCAAAGATGCCGCACCAACTGTTCCACCGATACCATCTGCTCCTCGGCGAACGGGGCGTAGAAGTCGAAGCCTCGATACGTCTTGGCCACATACTTCGATGTCTCGGTCTTGACGCACCACTTGGCGCCCCAGTCCCTCGGCCACCAGTTTAGGTTGGCGCCAGACTCCTTCAACGGTCCAACGTTGGCGATCTCGATTCCGATCGAGCGCTTGTCGTGTTTATGATTCGCCGCGGGCGCGCCAGTGATTCCCAGGTGATAGGCCCAGCATTTCGGGTTAAAGGTCTCATACACTTTCCCGTCCACGTCCACCAGGTAGGCCGTCGCGACCTCCAGCGGTGAATTGATCCACGAATCGAAGGCACTGCGCGCCGTCTGGCCGGCAGTGAAGTGCAAAACGATCAAATCCTTCGGAAATTCTTTGCTAAAGAACTGAGACTCCGGCAGAGCGAACCGCTTGCGGTCGATGACCAGCCCGCTGGAAGCGGTGACGGGCGCGGGCGGCGCAGGCACCGGGGGCAGCAGCGTCATGTCCGTGGTCGCCTCAGGTATTTGGAGTTTTTGTCCAACCCGGATCTTGTTCGGGTCCACGATTCCGTTGACGGTCATAATGGACGGCACCGGGATGCCAAATCGCTTCGAAACGCGGGAGAGGGTATCACCTGCCTGGATGGTATAAGTCGTCATGGGTACACGCTAACACAGCGTTGGTAGAATAGGCGTTTCCTATGTCCACTCTCGTCGTGTCTTTCGGAGAAATCATGCTGCGCCTCGCCCCTCCGGGCTTTGAGCGCTTTCTGCAGTCGCCCCAGTTTC
>Ga0194119_10003615_pt1 | contig 24708 bp, 18 predicted proteins | sample TA2MahC100mmetaG_FD_148620 | JGI IMG/M metagenome (GOLD analysis project Ga0194119, IMG submission 148620) | Freshwater microbial communities from Lake Tanganyika, Tanzania - TA2015018 Mahale Deep Cast 100m | ecosystem: Environmental > Aquatic > Freshwater > Lake | place: Tanzania: Lake...
CAGTTCCCGAATGGAAATGCGCCCCATGGGTTACTCGGCCCTCAACGCCACGATCGGGTCCAACTGAGCGGCCCGCTTAGCTGGATACCAGCCCGAGAGCACGCCGACCAAACTCGAAACGATCACGGAAAGAGAAATGTAGAAGGGTGTTACTTCCAGATCAACGCCGAAAGCGATCGACAAGCCTCGCGCCGCCACGAAGCCAAGTCCCAGTCCCATCATTCCGCCGACGCTCGACAGGAAGACGGCCTCCATTAGGAATTGAAGCAAGATATCGCTCTGCTTCGCGCCCACGGACTTGCGAATCCCGATCTCCCGAGTGCGTTCCGTTACCGAAACCAGCATGATGTTCATGATTACGATCCCGCCTACCACTAGCGAGATCATCGTTACGGGCACCACCACGGCTCCGATGAGTCCGAGAATTTGATCGATGAACGCGCGGATCGAATCCGGCGTGAGAAAGTCGAAGTTGTCCGGGGCGCCTGCACGCGCTTTAAATCGCGTTCGCAAGGCCACGCGTGCGACGTCGAGCCCCTGCTCCATCGTCAATCCGCTTTCCGGCCGGGGCCGCGCAAACAAAGCCAGAGAACGCGCCGGACCGATGATTCGAGTGAAGGTCGAATCCGGTATGTAGACCGAATTGTCCTGGGAACGGCCGCCCGCGTTTCCCAGTTTTTCCTGCAGACCCACTATTTGAAACGCGTAGCCTCGAATCACAATGAATTTCCCGATCGGGCTCGAATCGCCGTAGAACTTTTCCTGAATCTCGGTGCCGATGACGCAGACAAACTGCTTGTTCAACTCTTCCTGCTCCGTGAAGAACCGCCCCTCGGTTGTGATGACTTCGCGGATCTCAGGCAGCACGGCGCCGGTCCCGATGATCGACGCTCCTTCAAAGGTCAACTCGCCGGCCTTAACATCCTCGAAGCGGTTGCGGTAGGGGCTATACAGCATCTGTTCGCCGGTCGTGATTCGGAGGTAGTCCAGATCGTCGGGCCGGATCTCCTTATTGACGCGAAGCTTTTCAGCCCGCTCCCGGCGGGTCATTTTTCCTACGTTGGCGATCTGCGCGATCAGAAAGGACTCGCTGCCGAACGCCTTCGACGTCGTCGATTCGGCGTAGTTGCCCAAGCCTTCAATCGCCGACCCCACCAGCACCACCGACGATACGCCGATAATCACGCCCAGCAGCGTGAGGAAACTACGCAGCTTGTGGGCGCGTAGGGAACTCACAGCTAATCCGAACGCTGTCGCCAGTTTGAATCGAAACGGTGTCATCGGTCCATCCACTTCCATCCCAGCCAAGCCGCGGCGAGTCCGCCCAGATTGGATAACGCGGCATACGCCACTGCCGTTCCCGCGAATCCTGCGCGAAATAGCTGCAAGGTCTCCATTCCGAACGCGGAGAATGTGGTGAAGCCACCGAGAAAACCGGTAATCACCGCAAAGCGGGCCATCTCGTCTTGGATGCCGCGACCGGCCACGCCGATGGCAAAACATCCGATGATATTTACGGCCAGGGTGCCATACGGCATAGCGGAATCAGGGACCGATACCGCGCGCCAAATCAAATAGCGGCACACGCTGCCGGCGCCCCCAGCCAGCGCGATCCAGAAATAGCGCATGTCTCCTTAGTTTAACGCGCCGCGTGCTACCGAATCGCGATCGTCACGCCTGCCGGCGAGTCGACATTGTTTGCGCGAAGCACGATTGGCACGGACCCGCCCACTGGGGCGTTGGCCGGTATCCGGACGTTTATCTGGTTCAACCCCTGCACCAGGCCCGGCGCGCCGCCCGCATACACAATCGGAGCGTCGAGGTTGGCGATTCGAACCGTGATTCTTCCCGGAGGAAAGACCGGAAGCGGCGTACCGGTCAATTGGCCCGTCTGGCCGGCGGGAATCGTTAGGCCTCCGCCGGTGGCGAAGATTTGAACGATCGAGTTCCGAGTGGCCGAATTTGCCGCAGTATTCAACGAATTGTCCTGATTCAGAATCGCTCCTGGGCCCGTGCCGCTTGCGTTCTGCGTGAATATCGCGGGCGCGGTTGGCGCCACCGGCGCATCCACCTCTTCCGATTGCGCGCCCAGGTACTCGACGCGGACTTTCGTCGTTTGCCGGCCGGCCACCTCGAAAGGAACGATCACGCTCAACTGACGGTCCGTCGTATAGATCATCGGGCCGGCGAATCCATCGAAGAGGACGCGCGTTTCGCCCAGAACGCTGCGAATACCAGTTCGATCCGGTGTTAACTCCAGCGTGCGAATGCTCTCTGGACCCATCAGCGTTCCGTAGATCGTAATGATCTCCCCCGGTGCAACCGGGCCGCCGCGGAAACTCGCCGCATTCAGAATTCCGTTGGCTATGATCGCCGGCCTGCCCTGCGTCTGCGTGATGGCGAAGCTTTGATCGTTTACTCGCACGGTGCCCGTGCGGGTAGCGCCGGAGAAGTTTGGCTTCAATTCGAAGTCCACCGCTCCGCTGCCGTTCACGCTGGAGAATGCGGTGACCGTGATCCAATCTTCCACGGCCGACGGCGTCCATTGGCACCCAATCGAACCATTGACGCTAAAACTTCCTGTGACGGCGCCACCGCCCAACGTTGTCGACGCGGGATTCAAAGAAATGGAACATCCACCGCCCGCCTGCGTAATCGCGAACACCAGATTTCCGATTCGTATGGAGCCGGAGCGGCTTTGCGCCGACGGATTCGCGCCGATGGAGTAGTCTATCCGCCCATTCCCGTTGCCCGAGGCGCCGGTCACGATCGTGATGAATCCCGCCGTGGACTGTGCCGTCCACTGGCAGGTCGAGTTCACGGTGATGGAGCCCTGGAATGCGTTCGAAGGCACGGCAAGGTTTGATGTTGGCGCGACGGTCAACTCGCAATTCGCGCCGGTTTGAGTGACGACGAATTGGCGGTTGCCCACGGTGATTGTGCCGGTGCGCGTGCCCGGTGTACTGTTGACACCGACCATAAAGGTCACGGTGGCGTCGGAATTACCTGAGGAAGCCGAGGTGAAGGTAATCCAGGGAACGTTCGACGACGCCGTCCAGCTGCAGCCGGAGACCACATCGACCTCAAACGCGCCCGAGCCGCCTGCGGAGGTAAGTTCAAGTCCGGTACCCGAGAGGTTTAAACTGCATGGTGTCCCTTCTTGATTCACCCGGAACACGGCCGTTCCCACAGTGATCGACGCCGTGCGAGCGGCGGGCAGTGGATTGGCGGCCGTAACGTAACCGATAGTCGATGTCCCCGAGCCCGTACTCGCTCCGTTGATTGTCAACCAGGCGGCGGACGATTGTGCAGTCCAGGCGCAAGTTGTGGTCACGGTGAAGTTGCCCGCTACGTTGCCCGCTGTGACATCGACGCTAGCCGGATTCAGCGAATAGCTGCACGCGCCGCCCTCCTGTTGCACGGAAAACGTTGCGTTGCCCACCGTGATCCGGCCCGTGCGAACCGAGGAAGTGTTGTTAGCCGCCGCCGTCCAACTGAGCGTTCCGTTGCCGGTGCCGGAGGAGCCGACCGGTATAGTCAGCCACGGCGAGTCGCTCACCGCAAGCCGCTCGCAGCTCGAGACGTTCGCGGTGATCGCCACGGAACCGGATTCGCCGCTGGCCCGAATCTGTTGAAAGCTGGGCACCAGCGTGAAGCTGCACGCCGGCTGTTGGTTTACGGTGAAGGTGGAGTTGCCGACGGTGATGGTACCCGTTCGCGCATCGGTCGACGTATTTGGCTGCACCGAATAACTCACGCTGCCGTTGCCGGTGCCGGAGCCCGCCGTGATCGAGATCCATGGAGTCGCCGTCGCGGCATTCCAAGAGCAAGCTTCGTTGCCGCTCACATTGAAAGTGCCCGACCCGCCGGCCGAGGAAACAGTGGCCGAACCGGGGGAGAGATTGTAGCTGCACGCGATACCGGCTTGCGTCACTGTGAAGGTCGCCAACCCGCCATTCACCAAAATGGCTCCCACGCGTTCGGACGTGGCCGTGTTTGCCTGCACGGTGTAGCCGAATGTAGACGGATTCGACGCGCCGCCGCCAAAGCTGATTGTGATCCAGGGTACCTGGCTCGATGCACTCTTCAGGCAGTTCGTCGGGTTGCCCGAGACATTGAAGGTGCCATTGCCCCCGCCGACTGCGGCGAACGCACCGGAATTATTGAGTGTTACCGAAGTGCAGGCTTGACTCCAAATGGAAGCGGCACCGAAAAGACAAAGAATGACCACCGGCAGCACGCCGCGAAAAAGCATAACTTGTGATTAACCCCGAAGACTGTTGGAAGTTGCGGCGGGCTTGCCCGCTTTGCCCGAAAATCGCCGGTACAGGAACGTTGCGTATCCGATCGCCAGAATCAATCCGGGTATCCACCATACTAGCCCGGCTCGCAGCCCGTAATCCGGCGCCGCGGCATTGTGAACCGTAAGCGGTTCGTGCCCCGGCGATGCCGGCAGCACTTCGGGGTACACACTGAACACGACCGAACACAACATGCCGGCCAGATATCCGCACGATGCTAGAAAGGATTTGCGTGTGCCGGCCAACGCCAAACCGCCCAGCGCCAGCGCGGGAAACACGAAGCCCCACGGATGCTCAACGAAATTGCGCAGGAGCGCGGGCCGAATCTGAAAGCTCGCGACTGTGACAATCGCCGTCAGCGCGGCCACGCACACCCATAGACGCGAGGCCAGAGAGGCGGCCCGGCCTGCGATCGGCTCGTAGGTCTTGAGGCGAATCCATAGTGCGCCGTGCATGGCCAAGGCGGCGAGAGCGAGCAGCCCCACCAGGATCGTGTACCAGTCCAACACACCGGGCTCGGCCGATACGCGAAAGTTGGTCCACAGCGGCAGGAAGAATTCACGGTTTGAGTCCAAGGGAACTCCGCGCACAACGTTGCCAAGGGCCGCGCCGAAAAACACCGGTAGCGCCGCGCTGGCGCCGCAGAAGACGGCGTCCCAGGCGGGCGTCCAAAGCACGTCGTGCATCTGATGGCGGAATTCGATTGCGATGCCTCGCAGGATCAGCAGCCACAGCACCATCATCAGCGGCAGGTAGAAGCCTTCGAAGGCGCTTGCGTAGAGCGTTGGGAAGGCGAAGTACAGAGTGCCGCCGCCGGCCAGCAGCCAAACCTCATTGCCATCCCAGAAGGGACCGATCGTTTCTAGAAGCGTCTCGCGTTCCTCCGAATTCTTGCCTAAAAGAAAGTGAACTGCTCCGGCCCCCAAATCGAAGCCGTCCAGAATCACATAGGCGGCGATCGTGAGCGCGACCAGACAAAACCAGAGGGTCTCCATGTTCAATGCGTCTCCTCTGGACCGAGGGCGATCTCGCGTTGCATCAAGAATAGAAACAGCATGGTGAGCACCGTGTATAGCCCCATAAAGCCGAGCAGCGTGAACATCGCGTTGCCCGCCGATACGCGGGATGAGAAACCCTCGCTGGTTTTCATGACGCCATAAATCAACCACGGCTGGCGCCCCAGTTCCGCCACCATCCACCCAGCCGTGTTCGCGATGTAGGGGAAGGGAAGGGCCAGCAGCAGCGGCCACAGCAGGGCCTTTGAGTTGAACAGCCGACCCATGCGTAGAGCCACAAAGCTAGACAACGACAGCGCCACGAACAAGGTGCCGAGGCCCACCATAATGTGGAACGAATAGTAGAGAAGAGGAATATTGTCCGGCCACAACTCGCGTGGAACGTCGTTCAATCCCTTCACCTCGGCGTTCCAGCGGCCGTAGCTGATCAGGCTCAAGACGTTCGGAATGCGCAGCGGATTATCCAGCCGCCGCTTCTCCACATCTGGCTGCCCCAGCACGTTGAGTGGCACGCCGGAGCCTGTCTCGAAATGCCCCTCCATCGCCGCCAGCGCTACCGGTTGATTTTGGGCCACCATCTTTCCCTGGATATCGCCCGTGGGGAAAATCATCATCACACTCGACAGCGCGAAGATTGGAACCCCAAGGCGCAGAAACAGACGCCCATATTCTGCGTGGCGGTCGCGCAGAAGATAAAAGGCGCCGATAGAGCAGACGAATGCGGAGGCCGTTACCACCGAACCGGTCATGGTGTGAGCGTACTGGGCATAGGTCCACGGATTCAGAAGAAATGCCGAGAGGCTCTCCAAAATGATCTCGCCGTTCGGTCCGATGCGGTGCCCCACCGGGTGCTGCATCCACGCGTCGGTGGCGATAATAAAGAAGCCGCTCAGCCACGAGCCGAGGAAGACGCCCAACGACGCGAGCCAATGGATCCTCGCGCTAACACGTTCGCGCCCGTAGAGCAGGATCCCCAGGAAGGTCGACTCCAGAAAGAACGAGTACATTCCCTCCATCGCCAGCGTCTGGCCGATGACGCCGCCGGCCGCCTTCGAGAACCGCGACCAGTTGGTGCCGAACTGAAACTCCATGGGAATTCCCGTCACCACGCCCATCGCGAAGTTTATGCCAAACAGGCGGACCCAGAACTGCGCCGCCCGGTCGTAGGCAGGGTTGCCCGTGCGCAGGAACATGGTTTTCAAGAGGAAGATGAGCAACGCAAGGCCCATCGTCAGTTGTGGAAACAGGTAGTGGTAGGTAATCGTGAATGCGAAATGAAGGCGGTGAAGACTTAACGCCGTTTCCATATCTTTAGTCTCTACCCGCGCACGCCAAGTTTCCGCAGGAAGCTCATCATCGGGCACCAGTTCGAAAAGGCCGACTGCAGCAGGTTTGCGCCCACGAAGACGGCGAACCAAAGCCAGAGCGGATTCACATACATACCCAGCAGGACGCTCAGCACAACGAAGGCGCCGGCGATCATTCGAAGCATACGTTCCACATTCATTGCGAATTCTCCTTTTTTCGGTTGGCGATGAAGTACACAATGGGCACCGTCATCCGCGAAAGCAACAACGACGCGATCTCGCCCGCCATTAGCGAAATCGCCAGCCCTTGAAAAATCGGATCGAATAGGATCACGACGCTGCCGGCCACGACTGCCGCGGCGGTCAGCATCATCGGACGGAAGCGCACCGCGCCGGCGTCGACCACGGCGGCATCGAGCGGAATTCCTTCCTTGCGGCGAAGTTCGATGAAATCGACCAGAATGATCGAGTTTCGAACGACGATACCAGCGCCGGCGATGAAACCGATCATGCTCGTCGCCGTGAAGAAGGCGTTTAGAAGACCGTGCGCCGGCAGAATTCCGGCAAGAGAGAACGGAATCGCCGCCATGATGATCAGCGGGGTCAGGAAGCTCTCAAACCAGCCAGTAACGAGCACATAGATCAGCACCAGTACCGCGGCGAATGCAACGCCAAGATCACGAAACACTTCGTAGGTGATGTGCCACTCGCCATCCCACTTCATCGCGTACCCGTTATCGAATCGTGGCTGCTCCGCCGTGAACTGCGGAAGCGGGATCCGTTCGCCCAGCGCCAGAATTGCGTAGACGGGACTTTCCACCTCACCCGCTACGTCCGCCGTCACGTAGGTGACCGGCATCAGATTTTTGTGATAAATCGCCCGCCCGGCGACGCTTTCCTCGATCGTCACGACGTCGCGAAGGGCTACTCCGTTGATTCGAAGACTCTCCAGTGCGCCCGGCTGATTCCGGATGGCACGATCCAGCCGAAGTTGAATCGGCACGTCTTCGGCGGCGGTCCCGTCGTGCAGCAACCCGGAAGTCCGGCCATTGGACGCCATGTCGAGCGTCGATGCCACCATCGATGGAGTGATGCCATGACGTGCCGCCTTCGCGTCGTCGAGCCAGTAACTCCGGCGCCTCTGATCTTCTTCGCCGTACCAATCCACGTCGACGACTCCCGGCGACTTCTCGAAGATCGCCATCACCTCGCGGGCGGCCTTCTCCCGGCCCTTTGCATCTGGACCGTAAATTTCGGCAACCAGCGTCTGCAGGACAGGCGGACCCGGCGGCACCTCCGCCACCTGGATCCGGGCCCCGTGCTTGCGCGCGACCGGCTGCAAACGAATTCGCATCTCCTTGGCGATCGTATGGCTGTCTTTATCGCGGTCGTGCTTTGGCAGCAGATTCACCTGCAGGTCGGCAAGCCGGGGCTCTTCCCGCAAAAAGTAGTGCCGTACAAGTCCATTGAAGTTGTATGGGGATGGTGTGGCGGTGTAGGTCTGAACGTTGACAACCTCCGGCTGCGCCAGGGCCGCATCGGCCAACTCCCGTGCCACGCGGGCCGTTCGCTCCATCGGAGTGCCTTCCGGCATGTTGATTATTACCTGAAACTCGCTCTTGTTGTCGAACGGCAGCATCTTCACCTGCACGAACCGCACGGCCAACAGCGCACAAGCCGCCAACAGTAGAATCACTACACTTCCCAGAAAGCTCCAACGCAACACCGGCGTCTGCAGCAGCTTGTGCATCCAGCGCCGGTACAGGAGTGTCAAACGGTCCTCGGCCGCTTCGCCGTGCCCTCCATGCGAACGCAGCAAACGAACCGTCGCCCATGGCGTCACCAGAAAGGCCACGATGAGAGAGAAGAACATCGCGGCCGATGCACCAATTGGTATCGGCCGCATGTACGGGCCCATCAGTCCTCCCACGAACGCCATCGGAAGAATCGCCGCGATCACGGTAAAGGTGGCGAGAATTGTTGGATTTCCGACTTCGTCGACGGCTTCCACTGCCACCTCTGCCAAGTCGCGCGATGCGTTCTCCGGCATTCGCGCATGCCGGACAATGTTCTCGACCACAACGATGGCGTCGTCCACCAAGATTCCGATTGAGAAGATCAGCGCGAACAGCGTGATTCGATTCAGTGTGTAGCCGTACAGATAGAACACGGTGAGTGTCAATGCCAATGTGACGGGAATGGCGACGAAGACGATGCCCGACTCTCGCCAGCCCAGCGTGAACGCTACGAGCAGAGTTACCGTAAACACGGCGATTGCCATATGAAAGAGCAGTTCGTTCGATTTTTCCGCCGCCGATTCCCCGTAGTGGCGCGTGACCGTCAACTCCATGCCGCTGGGCAATGCGAACGGACGCACGCGGTCCAGCACATCCTCCGCAACGGTGATCGCATTGGTTCCTTTTCGCTTGGCGATGGAGAGCGTCACCGCCGGAGCGAAGCCACTCCTCGAGCCGAACGTCACCATTCGCACCGGTTCCTCGGCTTCGTCGCGAACCGTCGCGAGGTCCCGAAGAAACACGCCTTCGCGAATCGCCACCGCTCCAACTTCGGCGGCCGTTGCCCGGCTCTGTCCGGCTTCCAATAGGATTTCCCGTTGCCCGGCCGTCACTCGGCCTGCGTCGTGCAGGGTGTTCGCGGAAATCAGAGCTTGTTCAATCTCAAGCAGCCCAACACTTCGTGCCGCCATTTTCGCCGGATTCAGACTGACGCGGATCTCTCGCCGGCGGCCGCCTAACAGCAGAACTTCAGAAACGTCAGGCGTCCGGGCCACGACGGCCTCCAACTCGGCGGCGGTGCGCCGGATTTCGCTATCGTCGTGCCGCGCGGAATGCAACGTCAACGCCAGAATCGGCACATTATCAATCGAGCGAGGCTTCACAATCGGTGGCGTTGCACCGATCGGAATCCGGTCGAAATTCGACTGCAGTTTTTGATTTAGCTTCACCAGGCTGCGCTCTTCGTCCTCTCCGACGCGAAACCGTACGATCGCCATAGCGCCGCCTGTGCGGGAGGTTGAGTAGATGTACTCGACGCCCGGTATCTCCCAAAGCAGCTTCTCCATCGGATGCGTCAAACGCCGTTCCACCTCCTCCGGCGTCGCGCCTGGCATGCTGGCGAAAATGTCAACCATTGGGACGATGATCTGGGGCTCCTCCTCCCGGGGCAGCCGCAGTACGCTGAACCCGCCAAGCAGAAGCGAAGCGCCGATGAACAGCGGCGTCAGCTTGGAGTGGATCCAGACCTTTGCCAGCCGCCCCGCGATTCCGAGTGTCAAGGCGTCACCTCAATTCGCGCGCCGTCGATCAAATCCGGCGGCGGATCCAGCACTACGCGGTCACCAGCGGCCAAGCCGCTCACCACCTCATAGCGCCCGTCCCTGAAGGTGCCCAAAGTTACCAGTTGCCAGCGTGCACGTCCACCGTCCGCTGTGAAGACTCTCTGCAACTGCCCATGCCGCGCCACAGCACGCGCGCTCACCACCACGGCGTTCCGCTCCCCTGCGGCGAATCGAATCTTGCCCGACAACCCGCTCCGGATTCCAGCTTTTCCCGGCAGGGCGATACGCACAGTCGCCGTGCGCGCCGCGCTGTCCACGACCGGCAAAATCCCGGTGACTGGCAGACTCCATTCCTCTCCAATGGCGTCCAGCGTCACCCGCACAACGGTTCCCCGGCGAAATCGGCCCAATAGGCTCTCGTCCGTTGCAACATCTAAACGCCACTCGCCGGCGCGTTCCAGTATGAGTATCGCCTGACCGGGCGATACAAAGGCGCCGGCGTCGGTCCGCTGCTCCGTAACAATACCTGCGAAGGGTGCGGTTACCGACGTGTCGCCTTTCTGCAACTGCGCGCGGTCCACGGCCGCAGTGGCTTGCCGAACCCGTTCGCCGGCCTGCCTCCGACGCGCTTGCGCCATATCCAGTTGTGCCTGCGCCGCGCGGGCTTGCGCCTGCGTGACGTCGAATTCCTGGTCGGTGATGGAGCGGCTTTGTTTGAGCGTCTCCATCCGGCCGAAAGACACATTTGCCAAATCCAACTGGGCACGGGCCGCTTGCACGGCGGCATCGGCCTCGGGAATCGCGGCAGCCGCTTCCGCGCGCGCAGCTTCAGCTTGTGCCAGCGCGGTGGAGATCTCGCGTCCATCCACGATTGCGATCACCTGACCGGCCGCCACTGAATCTCCTTCCCGTGCGCGTAGTTCTCGAATGTGGCCGGCCAGCCGGGCGCTGACCGCGGCCGTCGTTCGAGCGGTTACCGTCCCAGCGGCCTCGAACTCGTTCGTGAGAATTGTCGTCTCCACGCTGGCAATGCGAACCCGCGCCGGCGCGGCCTCCTTCACTTCGGGCGCTGGCGTTCGGCCACAGCCGAGCAACAAGGCGAAAGGCAGCCACTTAACGAAGTTCATTCGAATCTCCATGCAGAGTTCCGGCGGCTGCCGCCCGCTCGACGTGCGCAATGCGGTAGTCGTGCATCGCCGCCAGGCGCCGCGATTCGGCTGTAAAAAGAGCTGCTTCAGCTCGCAAGACTTCGGCCAGCGCCGCCAGTCCGGCGCCGTACCGGTTTTTGAGGATGCGCAGCGTCTCCTTCGCCTGCTCGGTCACGGTCGCGGTGAGTTGGATCCTCGCCTCCGCGGTTCGGAGCGCCGAGTCCGAACGCTTCACTTGCAGCGCCACCAGACCGGACACCGCCTTCACTTCCTCCCTCGCCGTCGCCGCCGAGCTCAATGCTTCCGAGCGCAACTCGCGTGCCAAGCCCCCGTCGAAAAGGCTCCACCGCATTGTTGCGGCCGCAAACCAATTCGTTCCGCCTCGAGTCACAAAACGTTGGCGGTCCGCCTCAGCGATGAAGCGCAACCCGACCTCGGGCCGCCGCATGGCGTCCGCCTGCTCCAGGCGTGCAGCGGCGACGGTTTCCTGCAATCCCGCCGCTTTCACCTCGGGCCTTACCACGGCTGCTGCGAGGGGCTCCGGCAACAGGCGTTGAAGTCCGGTTGTCAATTCATGAACTGTTTCCATGGGTTGTCCCATGGCCGTGTTTAGCGTTGCGAGAGCAACTTCCTGATCCTGACCGCGCGCCAATAGATTTTCACGGGCTCCGGCCAAATCGACCTCCACGGCCAGTACGTCCGCATCGGTCGCCCGCCCGGCCGCGCGGAGGTTTTTCGCCTGTTCGAGTGTCGCTTCCGTTGAGCGTACTGAACTCTCCGCCGCCGCCTTCGCGCTCTCGGCCAGCTTGGAACCAAAGTAAGCCCTCGCGGTTTGTGTAAGGACCTCCAACTCACGGCGCCGCTTTTCCTCAGCGGTCAAGGCTCGAGCGGCCGAAGCCTCCTTTCGCCGCGCGCGACTCCGGCCGAAGTCCAGAATCGGCTGGTCGACTATAAGTTGAGACTGAAAATTCTGTAGCGTATCCGGCCGGACTAGCGATCGAATCGCAAAGTTTTCCGCGCTGAACTGCCGTTGCGTGAGCAGGGAGCTGAAGACGTACACCGGATTGTTTCCCCCCTGAACGTTTTCCCGCCACTCCACTTTGGGCCGCATAGCGGTGTCCGTCTGGCGGATTCGCGCGTCTGCCGCCTCTTCCATGTGCCGCGCCGCCGAAATAGTTGGATTCCCGGCCAGCGCCATTCGGGCCGCCTCTGGCAGGGAGAGTTCTGCCGCTCGAAGAGGAACCAGCAAAATCCATATCAATCGCATCTTGTCAAGCTAGATGCAATTTCCCCGCCATTGGTGACACGGGTATCTTGGAAGTGTGGACACGCCCGAAGTCGAACTTGCCAGGCGGTTGATCGCCGGAGACAAAGAGGCGCTGCAATCGTTTATCGAAACATTCCAGCGCAAGGTGTTTCAATATACATGGTTGATGTGCGGCCAGCGTGAGGACGCGGAAGAAGTGGCCCAGGACACGCTTCTGAAAGTTTTCGAGAATTGGGCCCAACTGCGCGATCCCGCGCAGGTAAAGCCCTGGGTTTTCCGCATCGCCCGGAACTGCTGCCTCACCAAACGGAGGAAGAGCGCTTTCGCGCCGAGCGCCGAAGTACCCATCGACGATGTTCAACTCACCGCCGCCGACGAACAACCCGACGAACTCCTGGCCCGAAAAGAAATCAGAGATGACCTGGACCGGGCGCTCCGCTCTATTCCGGAGCACTACCGCGCCGTGATTCTCTTGCGCGATGTAGAGGAGCTATCCACCGCGGAAACCGCCTCGTTGCTGGAAATCTCCGAGCAGAACGCGAAACAGAGGCTGCATCGCGCCCGCGCTATGTTGCGGATTGCTCTTGCGACTTAGGAAACGCAAGCGAGAAGGCGATGGACCCGCCAATCAGCACACCGATAATCGCCAACGACCACAAAATCGGGAAGTGTCCGTCATAGAGTTTGTTGAGCCAAACCATTTTCAAGCCGACGAACATCAGCACGCTCGCCAGCCCGTACTTCAAAAAATGGAAAAGGTGGACGGCCCCGGCGAGCAGAAAGAAAAGACTACGCAGCCCAAGGATGGCAAAGATATTCGATGTGTACACGATGAGCGGTTCGCTGGTCACCCCGAAAATGGCCGGCACTGAGTCGATTGCAAACAGGATATCGGTCAACTCCAGGAAGACAAGGCACACCAGCAAGGGCGTACCATGCAGGATCCCGTTCTCGCGGACGAAAAAGCGCGCGCCATGCATCACCGGCGTGACCGGAAGCAGACGGCGCAGCAGACGGAGAGGTCCGCTGGTTTCCGGATCGATTTTCCCCTCGCCTCCAAACATCATTTTTATGCCCGTCAGGATCAGAATGGCGCCAAAGACGAAGACGGTCCATTGAAACTGCAGGAGCGCCGAACCGGCCGCTATGAAAAGTGCCCGGAACAGCAGCGCACCGACGATCCCATAAAAAAGCACCCGATGCTGATACTGAACCGGAACGCCGAAATAGCCGAAGACAACGACGAACACAAACATGTTGTCCACGCTCAGCGACTCTTCCAGGACGTAGCCGGTCAGAAATTCCAGCGCGACCTCACGTGCGGTCTCCATCCCGAACTTGTCCAGGCTGTACTGGAACAGGCCAAAACAAAAGGCCAGCGCCAGCGCTACCCAGAAGCAGACCCACAGCAGCGCTTCCTTGAAAGAGACCGCATGAGCCTTCCGATGGAAGATGCCAAGATCCGCTGCAAGCAGGAGTAGAACCGCCGCGGTGAACGCGGTGTAGAATGTCCAGTACTCGGCGAATGGGAAAAGTGTCACGCGCGGCGGCCCATGGCCTCCAGGCGAGCCACCCTTTCAGCGGTCGGGGGATGCGTGGAGAACAGGGAAGCGAGGCCGCCCGAGAACGGATTCGAAATGTACAAATGAGCCGTCGCCGGGCTGCCGGAGTGCATCGGGATCTGCTTTGACCAGGACTCGATCTTCCGCAGCGCACTGGCCAGGGCGAACGGCTTACCCGAATAACGCGCCGCGGCTTCGTCCGCCATATATTCGCGCGACCGGCTGATGGCCATCTGAATCATGGTCGCCGCAATCGGCGCCACAATGGCGCTGACGATCATGCCAACCGGGCTGGGCCCATCCTCATCGTCATGCGAACGCCCTCCTAGCATCGCACCCCACATCGCCATGTTTCCAAGAGAACTCAATGCACCGGCGATGGTGGCCGAGACGGTCATGATCAACGTATCGCGGTGGGCGATGTGCGCCAGTTCATGCGCGATTACACCTTCCAACTCGTCTATACTCAGCGCCTGCAGAATCCCTTCGGTCATCGCCACCGCTCCCTTGGCCGGGCTGCGCCCAGTAGCAAAAGCGTTCGGCGAGTCTTCCGGAATTACATACAGCTTTGGCATGGGAATTCCCGCCTTTTGGACGAGACGTTCCACCATCGAAAAAATCTCCGGGGCGTCGGCCCGGTTGATCTCCCTGGCGCCGTGCATCGACAGCACAATCTTGTCGGAGAACCAGAAGGAGCCTACATTCATGATTACCGCCATGGCCATTGCGATCATCATCCCACCCTTGCCGCCCATCGCCTGTCCGGCCACGACCAGCAGGCTGGTCAAGGCGGCTAGCAGCAGGTAGGTCTTCATTCGATTCATTGTGCATGTCCTTTCAAAAAGCGAAAAACCTTTCGCGCCAGTGCCCGGAAGTTCCGGATGCTCGCGCAAAAGGTCTTGATCCGTGGCCGTTTCGACTCACGCCGCGCGCCCGGGCTAGCCCGTGTGGGCCGGCCGTATTGACGGGCCTCGCGGTGGGGCGATCTACTCCCCTCTTGCCGTCACACTCTATGATGCAAAATTCTAGACCGAAGTTGCAATTTCCTATTCCCGCCGGGAACGACCGGTGCTATCCTTACGAAGACATCGGTGGTCGAGAAGGAACTCGATGAGCCCGGTGTACCTACCTCTCATTGTGTTTCGCGCGTGCCTACCTGCGAAACGCACTTCCCCGTCGAGCAGAAGTCCTCCCAAGCTGGAGCCCGCCCAAAACTCCAATGAATACTGGCAAGAACCTCATATTCTTAGTGTCCCAACCCCGCACAGGCTCAACGCTGCTGCAAAAAATTCTCGGTGCACACCCGGATATACACACATTGTCCGAACCCTGGATTGCGTTGCATCCGTTGTTTGGTCTGCGCCCGCAGGGTGTCTCGGCAAATTACAGTCACAATCTCGCTCTGGAGGCAACTTCCGACTTTCTGTCCCACCTTCCCCAGGGGGAGGAAGCGTACTTCGAAGGCGCCCGCCGGATGCTTCCCTACCTGTACGATCAAGCTCTGCAAGTGTCTGGAAAATCTGTGTTTCTTGACAAATCGCCGCGGTACTATTTCATCGTCGACGAACTTCGCCGCACGTTTCCGGATGCCAGATTCGTCGTTCTGATTCGCAACCCGCTCGGTGTGCTGTCCTCGATTCTGGACACATGGGTAAAGCAGCCATTCTTCAGCAACCTCTACTCTCTGCGCATCGACTTCGTGCATGATCTGCTTACCGCGCCCGGCGCAATCCGGACCGCCATGAAGGATGCGTGCAGTGTCGTCCACTACGAAAACCTGATTCAGAATCCAGCTGCGACGGTCTCCCGGATGTGCAAGGAACTGAATGTCGAGTTCCACCCTGAGATGATTGAGTACGGTGGCGACGGAAAGGCCAACGAGCGGTGGGCCTTCGGTGATCAGGGCACGGTCTACCGCGAAGTCCGGCCCGTGACCGCGCCAGCCGAACGATGGCGGCAGACGCTGAACGGCACGCCAGCCTGGCAGGAAATCGCTCGGAGTTATCTCCATGCGCTTGGGCCCAATCTGATCACAGAGCTCGGCTACAATTTCGACGGCCTGTGCGCCGGCCTCGGCCTCCGAAAGGATGCCGGCAAAGTTCCCGACCTCATGCGCGTCGCGGTTCTCACACCGATCTATCGGGAGTCCACCGACTTCGCCACGCAGCTTCAGAACTTCCACGACACCATCGCCGGCTACGCCTCGGAGAAGACCTCGAGTCCTGTAGTCACTTCGGCCGCTGGGGCTTAGCTGCTAAGGCCGCTTTCGGTATTACCAACGCCATCGATCCGCGGGCCGTGACCACCTCGTACTTGCCTTGGAAGGCGATGAGCAGATGGGCCGCCCACTCTTCCAGGCCGTGGTCCTTCATCAGGTACTGCACCATATCCGTTGTGGCCATTTCCAGGGCCCGGTCAAGCGAGCTTTGGAACTCCGGCTGCGATCCGATGCTGATGATGGCTTCGGCCGTTTCCACGCGGGGTCCGGTAAGCCCGGCTCTCTTGCGGACCTTGACCGAGAACTCCACGTCCATCGACGTTTCCACGCCGTTTCCCGTTGGTTCGCCGTCGCCCTGCAGAGCGTGGCCATCGCCCAGGAACAAGAGCGCGCCTGGATGGTAGACGGGCAGGGTGACCGTTGCGCCTTCGCCGATCCGGTTGTAGTCCAGGTTTCCACCATAGGACCCGGAGGGTGACGACGTTGGAGCCCAATCGCCGGGCGCCGCGACGCCGACACAGCCAAGCATGGGCTTGGCGGGAAACTCCATCTTAATGGCCTGGCTACCCGGTTCGCGCAGCCGGACCAAACCATGCGCTCGATCCAAATCCCAGGGAACGTAGTGGGCGAACCCCTTGCGGACCAAGTCGCGCTTGTACACCGGAGGATAAGTTTTCTCAATATACTCAGGTGTCATAGCGAACAGGCCTAAACGATAGCCGCTGTATCCCCAATCGCGATTCAGACGGACTTTGGAGAACCGGATTTCCAAGGCATCGCCGGGCTCGGCGCCCTCTACGAAAAACGGCCCGGTCAGGGGATTCGGCCCGTCGCTTCGCTCGACACTCTCGTGGTCCTTGCCGCTGGAATCCAGAGTTCGGGTGGTGACGATTTCGCCGGGCTGAATGCGCTGCTTTACCGGATGCTTGTTGTAAAAGGTCCGGTGATAGGTCTCGGCGTTCAGTGCCGATGCGCAGAGAATCAATGCGAGCTTCATGGGTTGTTCTTCTGGTTCTTCAGCCACTCATCGTAGCCGTGTTTGCGCCCGCCGGTGTACTTGATGGTATCGAAGAAGCCCGCATCGCCGTTCAATCGGGGATCGCCTTCCTCCTTCAACGTTTTCTCCATTTGCGAGCGCAGGTTGCGAATGACCAGCGCGTTAGCAGCGTCGCCTGCCAGATTTTTCATGCATTCGGGATCCTCCGAAACGTGGTAGAGTTCTTCGGCAGGCCGTTTGCCGAATGCCAACTGGTAGTGCTCGTCGAAGGTGGCGATCAGCAGTGTTTTCGTTGGGGAGTCGTCCACGTTCCGGTACCCGGTCTCCGGGTTGCCCGCCGGCCAAGCATCGGGTGTGTAATTGCGGACGTACAACCACTCCTTGGTGCGAATGGCGCGTACCGGGTAGCCGGCGTCGTTTGGGCGTCCCAGGTCGTGCCGTTCCTTGGCGACGATCATTACATTGCGGGACGAGTCCACCTGCCCGCTGCGCGGCGATCGCAAGACGTCCGCGAAGCTCTTGCCAGTCATCGTAGGTGCCTTGGGCACGCCCGCGAACTCCAATAGCGTCGGCGCGAAGTCCCGCGTGTTGATAAAGTCGTCGACCGAGCGTCCTGCTGGCAGTCCGCCGAGCCGGACCGCCAGCGGAATGTGAAACCCATGCTCGTAGATCTGGCCCTTCACACGTGGAAAGGGCATGCCGTGATCCGAGGTGACAACCACGAGCGTACTGTTTAATTCGCCGGCCTTTTCCAGGAGTGCGAGAGCGCGTCCCAAGTGGGTATCGGACCATTCCACTTCTACGGCGTAGTCCAACATATCGCCGCGGACCACCGCGTTATCCGGGAAGTAGCTTGGCACGTCGACTGACGCTAAATCCTTGCCTGCCCGAACGCCGGAACCGTTCTCGTACTTGCGATGCGGTTCGTGGAGCCCCATCCAGAAATAGAACGGCTTCTCTTTGGGACGTTGCGACAAAAAGTCCTCAAAATTCCGCGCATAGTCAAGCTGCGAGATACCGTTCGTGGGCGGCTTGGACCGGAATTTGTCGAATGATGGCCCGGCCGGGTTTCGTTTCCAGCCCGTAGACTTGAAGTCGCCTGGCCCCCAGCCTTTGCCCGTCAACCCCACGAAATAGCCTGCATTTTCCAGCAGGTCCGGAAACACCGGGAAATCGTTCGGGAAGATCGAGAAGTGACTGATCGCTTCCTTCATCTGCCACGAATTGCGGCCGCAGAGAATCGTGGCCCGGCATGGGCTGCACTTTGGATTCGATGTGAAGCAGTTATGGAACAGTACGCCTTCCCGCGCCACGCGGTCAAAGTGAGGGGTGTTCACCCACTTGGCGCCATACGCGCCGGCGTGGCCGTGGCCCCAATCGTCGGAGATCACAAAGAGGATGTTGGGCCGCTTGGCGGCGCTCTGCGCCGTTACAGCTATTGAGCCTAGGAAGGCCCTTCGGGTGAGCATCTAGACAGCGTACTACTTAGACGCTCGGAAAGCGGAACTGCATCGTGAGCGAAGGAAGCAAGCATTCGTTGATATCGCCAGCGGCCAGCCTCTGGTGCATTTGCCTGGTATCGATCCGGTACAGGTAGTGCATCGCGTTGGGTTCCACGAAGACTTCAATATCGGCAGGGCGAATGCCGATTGCGTCGAAGAACGAACGGAACAGGCCGTCGCTGATCTGGTAACTCAGGAACCGGGGCAGACTCTCGCCTTTGGTCCAGCCGGTCGAGAGATCCATGCCATGATATTGGGTTTCGAATACGCCGGTATCGACGATCAGGCACTCCTTCGCGAGCGTGGCCATCCGGGCCAATCCCCACATGGGGCAGAGCAGGTGATTTACGACCTCCGACGCAAAGACGACGTCATGCGCAGGGATGGTGAAATCCACAAGAAAATCCGTGTGGCGGAGATCAACCCGCTCGAGCCCGAGCAACTCCCGGGCCAGAACGGAAGACTCATAGCGCCGTTTTCGAATCTCCAATCCGGTCACCTGGGCGGCTCCAAGACCGGCGAACTGAAACGGAAAGAATCCGTTCGAACTGCCGACTTCGAGAATCGACTTGCCCGCGAGATCGGGCAACAACGGCCGAATGTACATCCACTTGGGCCAGGGTCTGAGCAAGCAGGCCTCTTCGCTCGTGAGACGCCGGCCGAGTGTATTCACGCCGCCTTCATCGAACCAGGGCCATCGGCGGTCCATTACCGTGGAGAGCCCCAGGGCAGGGAAGTCCAGCCGCTGAAACCAGACGCCGGCAAACTCATGAATCCGCGTGGCTTCAGGCGATTCCAGATTCTTCCAGGCATGCCCGTCCTTTTCGAGCATCGCCCGCAATTCGTGAATTGTGTCCCGCAGGGACTCGTCAGTAAATAGAGGTTGAGTGGAGATGGAACCTTCAACGAGATTCCGTCCTTGAGCGACCAGGTAGTCACCACAGTCGATCAGCTCCGGTTGACGCAGCACTTGACCTATCCTACGCCGGAACTGAGGGATTCGCACTTTGGAACGTGCGTTTTGGGACCCTCCGTCAAAACCTGGCCGCTCCCTGTCAAAGAATGCGAGGCCGCTTCACCCCTCCCCAGTGCGTTTCGCGGCAGCGGTTTTGGCGGGAACCCCTTTCCAGCCGGACACTGTGGACAGTTACACCACTTAATTGGGGGGTTGTCGTGAATCGTCTATTAATCCTTGCCGCGCTGGCCGCCGCCTACGGGCAGGCGCTCAGCTCGTTAAATGGTACCGTCACCGACTCGTCCGGCGCCGTCGTTCCGAATGCGAACGTGGAGCTTACGAATTTAGATACGAGTTTCAAACGAACCGGTTCCTCGAATTCCGATGGCTACTACGCTTTCCCGCAACTGGCGCCCGGGCGCTACGCGTTAACCGTGAAGGCGCAGGGCTTCAGCGCGAAATCGGTCAACGAAATGGTCCTGGCCGTGGCCAAGCCCACGACGCAAAACGTTCAACTAGAGGTTGGCGCTGTGACCGAGGTCGTGTCGGTCGTATCCACGGCCGCGCAGATCAATACGCAGGACGCCTCCCTCGGCAATAACTTCGGACAGAAGGCGATTCTCGATTTGCCTATGGAAGGCCGCAACATCATCGGCTTGCTGTCGCTGCAGCCGGGCGTGACCTACTATGGGGACAACGGAAACAGTTATCGAAGCGGCAACGTCAACGGCGGCAAGGCCGACCAGGCCAACATAACGCTGGACGGTGTGGACGTGAACGATCAGCAGGACAAGACGTCGTTCGTGGCGGCCATCCGGCTTCCCCTGGATACGGTGCAGGAGTTCCGCATCATGACAACCGGCGTCACCGCGGACATGGGACGCTCTTCCGGCGCGCAGATTACGCTGGCATCCCGCAGCGGCACCAACGAGTGGCACGGATCGGCCTACCATTTTCTGCGCAACAAGGCGACCAACGCACGGAGTTTTTTCAACAACCTGAACAACGTTCCATTGGAAAAGCTGAACCGCAATATCTACGGCGGCACCGTGGGCGGGCCGCTGCGCCGCAACAAGCTCTTCTACTTCGGCAACTTCGAGGCGAGGCAGGACCGGCGTGAGGACAGCCTGCTGCGGTTGGTGCCAACCGAAAGCCTGCGCCGCGGTGAGGTTCGGTACTTACGCACGGACCGCTCGGTGGGAATGCTCACGCCGGCGGACCTGCGCACGCGGATCGATCCGCTGGGTATTGGCCCGTCCCAAGCGGCGCTTTCGATCTTGAACTCCTATCCGTTGCCGAACGACAGTTCCACCGGTGACGGTCTGAATACGTCGGGATTCCGCTTCAACGCACCGATCCAGGGGCATTGGAAGTCGTACTTCTCGCGTCTGGACTATACGCTGGACAAGAATTCCAAGCACACACTGTTTGTTCGCGGCCAGTTGCAGGACGACAAGGACTTTAGCGCGCCGCAGTTTCCAGGGCTGGCGCCGAACAACACGAATCTGAGTGGCAGCCGGGCATTGGGTGTGGGATTGAACTCAGTGGTTTCGCCGGCGATGATCAACACGTTTCGCTACGGCTTGACGCGCGCAAGCCTGGAGAACACTGGCGTGTTGCTCTCTGACTTCGTGAACATCCGCGGCTTGACCAACCGCTTTGGCACCGCGCGGCCGCTCATCCGCAAGACTCCGGTTACGACGATTTCCGACGATTTCACGTGGATGCGCAGCAGACATGAGATTCGCATGGGCGGTGTGTTTCGTGCGGTTCGCAACAATCGCGTGAACTTCGCCAACGCCTTCAACGACGCGGGCGTCAATTCGAGCTGGATGCTCAATACGGGCGCGGACATCAACGCACCCGTGACCGATCTCAACGCCACGTTTCGGACGGCCTTCCGCGATGCGACGCTCGCCGTGCTGGGCTCGATCACGCAGGTGAACACCTACTATAACTTCGACAAGTCCGGCAAACCCCTCGCTCCGGGGCAGGGCGTAGCGCGGAATTTCGCCGCCGATGAGTACGAGTTCTACGTCCAGGACACTTGGAAAGTCAAACAAAATCTGACGGCCTCGGCCGGTCTGCGGTATTCGCTGATGCCGCCCTTCCACGAAACGACAGGATTGCAGACCTCGACACGGATTCCACTGAGCGAGTTTTTCGCCAAGCGCCAGGCGTTGGCCGATGCGGGATTGCCGCAGTCGCAGGTGGAACCGGTGGAATACATCCTTCGCGAGGATCCTGGCGGACGGGACATGTACAGCTTCAACAAGAAGAACTTCGCGCCTCGCGTATCGCTTGCCTATTCGCCTGAAGCGAGTTCCGGAATTGGACGGTTCCTTTTCGGCGCGCCCGGCAAATCGGTGATTCGCGCCGGCTGGGGTATGTACTACGACCTGTTTGGCAGTGGCTTGATTACAACCTTTGATGGCGTGGCTCTGGGGCTTGCGACCAATCTGACGAACCCGTCCGGCACCCAGACGCTGGCCACGGCGCCTCGCTACTCGAGCTTCACCTCGATCCCACAGTCTTTGGTCTCCGCGGCGCCGCCGGCCGGATTCCCGCAGCGGGCGCCGGCGATTCAGGACATCACTACAGTCGTGGACGACCGCATCCGTGCTCCATATTCGATGAACTTCAATCTTTCGATCGGCCGCGAGTTTTCCAACGGCTGGTTTGTAGAGAGTTCCTATGTGGGACGGGAGTCCCGGCGATCCCTGATTTACGAGGATATGTCGCAGCCGACCAACCTGCGGGACCCGGCGAGCGGCGTGACGTACTTCGAAGCGGCGACACAACTGATGCTGCTGTCTCGCGCCGCGACGCCGGTGGCCAACGTGCCGCGAATTCCATATTGGGAGAACCTCTTCCCGGCGGCGGCAAGTCCGACGCTTTCGGCCACACAGCGGGTGTATGAGGTCTTCAACGCGAACGGACCGGATACGACCAACGCACTATGGACGCTCGACCGGAACTGCAGGCCGGCCTGCTCGAAGCTGGGCCGCTTCGCCTACTACAACGAGCAATACAGCTTCCTTCGAGCGTTGCGCAGCGTGGGGTCGGGCAGCTACCACGCGCTGCAGGTCACTGCCCGCAAGCGGTTTTCGAACGGCAATCAGATTCAGTTGAACTACACCTTATCGAAATCACATGATCTTGGTTCGCGTCCGGAATCGTCGACGAACTCAAATGGAACGATCATTAACGCATGGAACCGCTCCCAGTTCCGGGCCTATTCCGACTACGATTCCCGGCATCAGTTCAACGCAAATTGGACCTATCTGCTGCCGTTTGCAAAGGAAAAGACGGGTTTCGCGCGGGCCGTGCTTGGCGGCTGGCAGCTAGGAGGGCTCTACCGGCAGCAATCCGGTTTGCCTATCTCCGTATCGCCCGGCCGCAACTATCCGACCAACTGGAATGCGGTTGGCTACGCGACGCCTACTGGAATTCCCTTCGCCGACGGATCAAACAAGAACGCGCCGGCGGCGGTGGCCGGCGGCGCATCGGGTCCGAACATCTTCCAGGATCCCCGCGCCGCGCTGGCCTCCTGGGACTTTACGTTGCCTGGACAGACCGGAAGCCGCAACATGGTTCGGGGTGACGGGAACTTCAACATCGACATGAACATGCTGAAACACTTCGCGATGCCGTTCTCCGAACAGCACCGGCTCGAAGTCCGGTGGGATGTGTTTAATGTGACGAACTCGACGCGATTCGATCCGTTCTTCGCCAGCCTGAGTCTGGGTTCCACGGGATCCTTCGGCCGGTATTCGGAAACGTTCACGCAGCCCCGCATCATGCAGTTTTCGCTCCGGTACAGCTTCTAATCTGATAGAACAAGAGGGCACATGAAAATCGCCGCCCTCCTGTTCACGCTGACCGTCTGGTGTGCCGATGAGCCGCTTGGCGCGCAGCTCTATCGCAAGCACTGTGCAAGCTGTCACGACGCAGGCGGCGCTCGTATTCCAACACAAGCGGCGCTGCGCGCGCGGTCTGGCGGGTCGATACTTCGCTCGCTCGAATCGGGCGTGATGCGCACCCAAGGCGCCGCGCTGAACCGCTCCGAGCGCAGAGCGATTTCGACCTGGTTGGGCCGGACGCAGGCCGTGGCTATGGTTGCGCCAAACCGCTGCCGGGATGCGGCCAGCGTTCCTTTGACCGGCGAATGGACCCGCTGGGGCGGCGGCGCTGAGAACATGCGGTTTCAACCTACGCCGGGCCTGCGGGCCGAGGACGTTCCCAAGTTACAATTGCGCTGGGCCTTTGGAGTGCCGGATGGGACGAATGTCCGCTCCCAGCCGGCAGTGTTCGGCGGGCGTTTGATTTTCGGAAGCCAGGAAGGCGTGGTCTATTCGTTAGATGCGAAAACCGGCTGCTCCCACTGGGCCACCGAGGTCGGCTCCCAGGTGCGGACGGGCATTGTCGTCGACGGCGGCCGGGTCTACCTGGGCGACGTCGGGGGCATGGTCTATGCGTTGGATTTCGAGACCGGAAAGCCCCTGTGGCAACGGCGTGTGGATGACCATCCGGCGGCGCTGATCACCGCCACCCCGGCCGTCTCCAGCGGCCGCGTCTATGTAGGCGTGGCGTCCTTCGAAGAGGCTCTGGCCGTCACGCCCAGCTATGTCTGTTGCACCTTCCGGGGCAGCGTCGCCGCGCTCGATGCCGCTTCGGGCCAAGTGATCTGGAAGACCTATACGGTTCGCGATCCCGCCCGTCCCGGCCAGCCGACGAAAAGCGGTGCCAGGACCTTGGGCCCCTCTGGCGCGGGCGTTTGGGCGTCGCCAACCGTCGACGAGCGCACCGGCATCGTCTACGCCGTAACCGGTGACAACTACTCCGATCCACCAACAGTGACCTCCGACGCCCTGTTGGCATTTCGAGCCTCATCCGGTGAGCTGTTGTGGTCCAAACAGTACACGGCCGGCGACGCCTACAACGGCGGTTGCCCATTGCCCGACCGCGTAAACTGTCCCGACTCAGCCGGACCGGATCACGACTTCGGAGCCCCCCCCCAATCTTAGTGCGCGGCCGGCGGCCGCTGCTACTGTTGGCCCAGAAATCGGGCGAGGTACGCGCCGTAGATCCGGCCCGGAAGGGCGAGATCGTCTGGAAGGACCGGCCCGGCATCGGC
>Ga0194119_10003619_pt1 | contig 24682 bp, 46 predicted proteins | sample TA2MahC100mmetaG_FD_148620 | JGI IMG/M metagenome (GOLD analysis project Ga0194119, IMG submission 148620) | Freshwater microbial communities from Lake Tanganyika, Tanzania - TA2015018 Mahale Deep Cast 100m | ecosystem: Environmental > Aquatic > Freshwater > Lake | place: Tanzania: Lake...
GACTGATTGCCTGGACTCTAAAATACCAGTACAATAACTCTGTCGGGGGTTAAAGAACGATACTATATAACTTATAGTATGCTTAGAGGATTTTGAATGGCATCCCTGAGGGAGCTTCTGTTATCACATGCTCCTATCCTAACCCTTGGTTGTACTTTGGCAATTACTTTGAGTCTGATGATATTGGCGATAACTTCGGTTTTGTCTACTGCATCATTAACAAAATAAATGGAAAAAAATATATCGGTAGAAAATACTTTTGGTCATACAGAAAGCCCAGAGGTAAAAGTCGGAGAGTAAAATCCGAGAGTGACTGGAAAAAATACTATGGAAGTTCTGAAGATCTTAAACAAGATGTTATTAAACTCGGAATCGATTCTTTTGAAAGACACATTCTTTCATTACATGCCACCAAAGGACATGTAAACTATGAGGAAACTAGACAGTTATTCGTTAATAGCGTCTTAACGGAGTCACTTGACAACGGTGACCCTGCATACTACAATAACAATATTCTCAGTCGTTACTTCAGGAAGGATTACTTTCATGGACAAACCGATCAATAATCAAAATGAGTTTAATGTCGATCTCATTGATAGGTTACATGATCTTGCTGATGATAATAGGATCGAAGACGCTTGTGCATTTTACAGCGAGTTTAAAGAATATATCGTCAATTCTGATGGCAACTTAGTCGAATATGATTAAAATTGCCAAAATCTAAATAACATGGTATCATGGAAGACTCACCTAATGGTGAGTTTTTTATTATGAGAAAGTGACGTGACAATTAGAGCCGAGGAAGGTGCCCGCTGAGAGGTTGGGTGTACCCCCCTTCTATTCGGATGTAGAGTTCAATCGATTTTAATGCAAAATTTCTTTACAGTAACCCTGCCCCTTTTGGCTACGGTTACAACCAGCACGGCAACACTGCCATTCCAGAATTACAAGATGCAAGGGCCGCCGCCTCCTATCGCAGGACAAGCGCCCTTTTCCATTATTAAGGAATTTAATCTTGTTGATGCTCAGAAGACAGCAATCCGCGAGGTTGCTCCCGAAAAACCTAAAGAGATAAGGTTAATTTGTAAAGGGTGTTCAGACAATGAGAATGCTACCCTGGCATATTTCCAGGATCGTGGTATAAAAGACAGAAACGCCCTTGCTACCATCATGGGCAACATTAGACAGGAATCAACATTCGTGCCTAACATTTGTGAGGGTGGTAGCAGAACCAGTTACGGTAACTGCTGGCGCGGTTACGGTCTGATTCAATGGACATCTGCCAACAGATATTATGGATTGGGTGATTTTGCTAAGAGGTATGGTGGTTCACCATCATCCCTTGACACGCAACTTCGTTATCTAACAAATGAGGTTCAGTGGTTGGATATTGAGGAGAAGATGAAAACTCCTGGCAAATCAATTAACCGCTACATGGACTATGCGTATAGTTGGATTGGTTGGGGGCATCACGGTGCTCGCACTTCGTATGCTCATGATTATGCTTCCAAACTGATCACGGTAGAAGTTTGATACAATAGAATATAAAACCGAATAAATGAAGGAGGGAGAGATGCCCTCCTTTTTTTATAAATAACTAAAAAGTATTTGTAAAATGAACACACAAGAACTTCGCAATCTTCAAGAAGCATATATGGAAGTTTATTCTGTTGATGAAGCAACTGCAATGGCAAAGCGTGGTTATGATGAAGCACCCATCCGCCAAAAGATTGCTAAGTCAACTGGTGGTGGTGAAGCAGCAGATAGAGCATCAGCATTAGAAAAGAAATCAACTTTTGGTAATGCTAAAAAGGAACAGCAAAGACAAAATCTTGCTAGAGCACAGAGAGGAGATTTCCGTAAGACTACTTCCTCATCTCCTGGTCTTCATGGTTATGGTCACAAGTCTGATGACCCTAAAGTGCAAGCAAAACAAGCAGCAAGAGCAGCACAGAGAAGTGCTTTAACTCCTGCTGAGAAGAAGCAATTAAATAGAGAGGAGTTTGATCTTTTTGACGTTATTCTGGAGCACCTGATCTCAGAAGGTTACGCTGATACAAATGAGGCAGCCCTTGCGATTATGGCAAATATGAGTGAGGAGTGGAAACAGAATATTATGGAGATTTCTGACAGGAGAGTAGAGGCTGCAAGAAATGCAATGGCAAAAAGAACTAATAGATCCGTCACATCTGGAAATCAATATTCTAGAAATGTATCTAGAGAAGCAAGAATGAATGCTAGGATACAATCCAGAAATGAAAGAACTGGTAGTAATGTTGAACCTACTGATACACGTAGACATCAATAATATCATTATCCACTTTCCAAACTGATCACGGTAGAAGTTTGATACAATAGAATAAATATTGGGGAGTTCTGCAGCACTCCCCTTTATGATTAATTTTAATTTCGGTAAGAAGAAAACTGATAAGAAACAATTACTTATAGTTGGTTTAGTATTATCATCTATTATTGCAGCACTCTCCCAATGCACTGGAGTATCTGAAAATGGACTATGGGACTTACTGGACGAGATTCAAAGAAAATATTTCCCACAAGGTATTCTTAATGAACTTATTCTTCAAGATCCTAACCAAGTAAAACGTAGGGTTGAGAGGGATGTAACCAGAGCGATTGATGACTACGTTAAAAAATCTGGATTAAAAGAATCTGGAGTAGATAAACCTCGTTACGTGGACGGAATAAATGACGAGTCCATGTGTTACACTGGTGAATGTAAAGCACTTGCTCCCCCTATGAGAATCTGTGCTCCTTGGGTTGACGACTGTCCCAAGGACTGATATAATACCTTCATGCTTCGGTAGCTCAGTGGAATAGAGCAACTGCCTTCTAAGCAGTCGGTCGTTGGTTCGAATCCAACCCGAGGCGCCAGCGGGAATGGTGTAGCGGTAACACGTCATCCTTCCAAGTTGAAATCACGGGTTCGATCCCCGTTTCCCGCTCTTCAAATTTTGTTAAATATAGTGTACTCAGAATAAACCGTATGAAGTACCGTATTGATACTGCTTATTGTTGGTATGATATGGGGACTAGAATTGTTTTAATGTATTTTATAAATGGAATTCCATTTACATTTGACGACCTACCACATTCCGTATTGCATTTAAATGAAATAGTAGAAGCCGCAAATCAGTCACTCGCGTATGAACCAGAGGATCTCTGTAGGTCTTCGTGTTATTTGATAGATGAACTTTGCCACCCGTTGATGTATGAAGTAGAATTGGAAAACCCCGAACTGTTACCAGTAGATTAATCATGAATTTTTTTAAATTAAAATATCGTGAAGACTTCGGCAGTGAATGGTATGTGCAGATTCTGAACACTGGAAGACATGTTCCAAAGTTCATGAAGAATTGGTCACTGCTTCAAGTGTCAGTCAGTTGGAATGATTATCCTGGATGGCCTTATGTTCAGATCACATCAGGATCTAATGGTTTACTTGGTATTCTCTTGTGGGTTTATAAGTTTGGATTTGATCTAGACTTCATGAGTAGGACTTGGAATTTTGATTATTTGCAAAAAGTAGATGAAAAAGAACACGACTACGTTGAATTATGAAAAGAATCTGCGTTTGCTGCAAAAAAGAATTCCCCTTGAATGATAAACACTTTCAAGTGATATCACAATTTAAAAGTGGATATTCGTTTTGCTGTTTGACTTGCGATAGAGAATCAAAAAAAGTAAAGACTAATAAAAAAGAAGAGAAGTTTCTGAAAGAGAAATTAGAAGTTAAATTGCAGCATCGTGATTTAGTTGAGTTAATCCAGATTTTAGGATACTATAAAGGTATGCTGGAATCTACAGAAAATCAACAAACACCGATGCATGTGATTGATAGGATTCTAGATAAAGTGCATCACGAAATAGAAAAACACAAATGAATTGGATTGAGTATTATTTCGGTCACTGTTTTCAGACAGGATGGAGAGAAATCTGGAATAACTTCAAGATGTGGAGAGACCTCATCAGTGGGAACTATGAGGGTTATGCTCTACTGAAAGAGGACGATGCATATCAAGAATGTTATGAATGGTTCTGGGCAAGTATTAATATGGACGAGTGCCTACCAAAAGAGTTTCTTGAGCATCTATTAGAATTGTGTGATAGAATTGATAGAGGAGAAGAGAAAGTTTATCCTGTAGATGAAGATTTCTTTGAACGATTAAAAGAAGAATTATTTGAAGATTTGCACAACGACCAGGACACTTAAGGAACTGGCACACTCACCCTAAAAAGGGGTGAAACTACCCCTATAATGAGTATACTCGAAACAGACCAATGACTTACAAAGCAACTCTCAAGGTTAAATTTGATACTGAATGGAGTTCTACCCATTACAGCAGTGGTTTTGATGACTATGTACTTCCTGAAGAGCATTACACTTTTGAGGTTCCTGCCGAAGACCTTAACGCCTATCAACTGTTTCGTTTCTTCGCAACTGTTGCCCGTGCGATGGGTCACGATGACATCAACATTATGAAAGGTGCTTGTGGTGTCGCATTTGGTGAAGACCGCAGAGAAGAGGATATGCGTAAGGTTGCTGATGTGTTCGAACTGACTTTGGGTGAAGACCTGAGAAAGAAGTTTGAGGATATGCAGCAGGCAGAAGAAGAGTGGGAGCGTATCAAAAAAGGTCCAATGGGAACTGTCCTAACTGATGAGAAAGACCAATGCGAAGAGTAACAGTAAGACCTAAATCTAGCAAGGCGAAGAATCGTCTTGCTAACTCTATGGATGGTAATCCTATCTGTGTTGTTGAGCAAGACAAAGGAGATGGTATGCTGTTTCTTGTTAGTGAGAATCAGAAATACTGCTTCTGGGTCAATGTAAATGAAGATTGCCACTGGGAAACTGAATGGGAGGTGCTATGACTGACCAACAAAAACTTGCATTTCTACTCAAAGAACTAAAACTTATTGCTAAAAAAACTCATTGTTATGATGGGAAATATGGAGATGATCTGTATTACTATACAGAGGATCATAATAATACATTTGATGATGGTAGTAAGTATGGTTTAGTTTCTTTTGCTCGTAGTATTTTAGAGAGTATAGGTGAGACTTACACATGACTAAAGCAGAAAAGGTAATTCTAGCATTCTGGGACTCTCATCAACAAGAGAGATCATACTGGCATCGTGATGGTGTTGCTGCTGCCTTGCGTGAGGTAGTCAATCAAGTTCTCCCATACAGTCCAAGTGACACATTCACTGCCTGGAAACAGGAAGTGTTACAAATTGCTGATGAAATTGAGGCACTACAATGACTAAACTCAATCTAACTGATAGGCAACTGATTCTCATTTCTTTGGCAATGACGAATTTTTATGATACAATTACTAGAACTGGTGAGGGTAAATCCGTCCAGAGTGAGATTATGGAACTATCCGAGTATATCGGTAAAGAAACCGCAGAACAACGCAAATGACTCATAAAGTAAGATTCATTAACATTAAATATACTGATGTATTTGAAAGGGACCAGGTATTGACAGTTAAGGAGATGATACCCTATGCTTGGCACGAAGTATTCACTTTTGAGGAAGTTGAAGGTGAGTATGGAACTATTTTCTTTGAGGATGTGAAATGAAACTTTTTAAACACTGGACTATTGGTTGGCATTGGTTTGGTCGTGCTATTCAATCTGGGGTATTTCTTTGGACTTTGGATGAGAATGATACGAAAGGTATTGAAGTCACGAAAGATTATTTTTTTATGACTATGAACCATCTTCATACTTGTAAGTTTCCTGATTTGAAAAAATGACTCAACTTATTGACCCTTCTGACCCACGTTATTTCCGACAAACATCTGACGAACCCTATCTTCGTCATGATTATAAATTAGTAAGGAGCACTGGCGAATATGTTATCTTTGATAACTATGAAGATGTGCAGAGAATGTGGTTTGAACACTCTGGTAATTTTCTTAGTCATGTTGAAGTGTTAGATCACAAACAACCAAAGAAAAACAAAAAGAGAAAAGGATTTTAATCTATGAATCCAGACAACATACAACTCGATAGTACAGCAAAACTGTTTGAGTATGAAAAGTTAGCACGTACAATCGATCAGTGTGAGAATGTAGAAGAATTACAAATGACACTTAAGTCCGTATTAAAAACATTCATGAAGTATCAGGAGACGACCGCAAAAGCCCTTACGATGCCCATGCCGCGATAAACAAAATTGATGAAACTAAATGCAACTGCACTTCGTATTATCGGGAGTATTCTACTCATCATAGGATACTTCATTCTTTTGTATGGTGACATGAAAACTGGTTGCTGGTTTCGTTTGATTGGGGGAATTGTTATGGTTCCCTTTTCTATTCAGATCAAAACCTGGGATGTTATTGTATTACAGGCATTCTTTGCCATCATAGATATATCTAAAATTATTGAATTATCAACATGAAGGAATTTGATTATGCCTTGGACTATAAAGTTCTGGACTTCACATGTGAAGAGAATCGCCACCTTTATCGCATTGGAAGGGGTGAGCAAGGAGTTCTATTGGTTCGCCCTTATACAGACGATATTTGTAAGCATTGGAGATTTGTAAATGAATCTGTGGCTCGCAAATCTGCTGATAAAATATACAGAATGTTCTGTGATTATAAATCCGCTGGAGACTTCATTGGTATGGACATGTCACGGAAATTTCTTGAAATGGGTTTTACACGCTCCCGCAGGTATGCAAATCATCCTGATGGAAAAAAGTATGCTCGTGATGGTTCCGTTAGACCCCAGTCGCCAGTCGCACTACATTGTGTCAAAGCAAGATCGGCAACAATCTTCAAAGAAGTAAGAGACAAGGCAGCATATGACCCTGTGTATCAGGAAATGCGTAAAGAGTGGAGAGCATCAGAATGAAATTAGATGTAACGATGGAAGAGTATGGTATAATTATTAATGCTCTACACTATTATAAGAAAGTTGAGAAGAGAGGAAACTTTCAGCAATATGATGATAAAGGAATTAATGCATTAAGAGATAAACTTGCACATCAAATGGTATGGGAACAGGGAGGTATCTTCGACAAATGACACAAGTAATTGATTGGGAAGCAAGATTTCAGGCATTACCTGATGTAGAACAAGATAAACTAGCCCTGTTGCGGTTAATTGAATGTACCAACGGTGTCATTCAACACTCCTATCGTAGTGGAGATGATGATTTATCACTCACGCTTGATGAAGTCAGAGATGCTATGAAGTTCTCTATGGGTTGTATGAAACGACAGGAGATACCAGTGGGTGATAAGGTTGTTACCTTTGCACCCGAAACAAAAGAACTGATGACTGAAATGAGACGATTGTATATTTCAGGTCAAAAGCAAAACAATCAAGAAGATTTTAATGAGTTTCTTAAAGGTTCCAAAGCCAATCTACTTGCGATTGGTAAGGAACGTATTCTACACGCCCGACGCCTTGCATTTGAGCATATTGATGAACTACCGCCTCATACATTAGAGTGGGGGCTTTCTTATATCTTTAGTTTTGCAGGTTGGTTATGAGTGATTTTGAAGTCTACGGATATGATTTTATACCAGGAATTCTATCTCTAGAAGATACTGCAAATCTTCACATGAGGTTGCAGAAAGAGGAGTTTGATAAAGATCCCATAGAACAGGATCCAGCTCGAGGTGCCGTTAAAATGGTGTACTGCCCTCCATGCGCTAAGGATATATTCAATCAAATGCATTATTTTTTAGAAATATATTTGCAAACTCCTTTACAACCTACTTATTGGTTCTGTACTCAATACTATCACAAATCTTATATGGTAGCACATAAAGATCGTGAAGCTTGTGAGATATCCGTTAGTGTAAATATTTCACAAGATAATCCATGGGACTTGTGTTTGCGCGATAAAACTGGTAAAATTATTCGTAGTCAGATAAATCCAGGTGAGGGAGTTCTTTACTCTGGCACTGAGGTAACACATTGGAGAACTCCATATAAAGGGCAGACTTACACTCAGTTGTTCCTTCATTATGTAAAAAAAGTATGACACAAGATGATATGCCCTGGGTCAATCTGACTCAAGAAGAAGTTGATGAACTTCGTAGTAAGAAACAAGAACTCACACAATACGGAAAGGAGAAAATCCGAGAACTTATGGATCAGGATATTGTTGTCAACATGGATGGAGGTGTTGGAGGATCGTGGGATGTAAAAACTCCAGAACAAAATCCAGATGAGATTGTGCTGGAAGATGTGAAGATGTTTCACCTGGAGAGTATGAACGAACGCAGTCTGTGGGTCGGTGTCTATACTCAAGATGGTAAAACCTACCACTTGAATATTTCTGCCGTTGGTGATAAACTGAGTTATTGGTGGAGTGACGAAACCTGTGACTGAGAAGGACAAAATCTTTCGTGATGTCTGGTGTTGTGCCTATCAACGAAGGTATAATGCTATGGTCAAAAAAAACTGGGAGTTGTATCGTCGTGAACAAGATACGATATTGATGTGTCTTAGTATAGCAAAGTGGACGACATTTGATTCTGAGCAATCAAAAAACAAAAGAATAGTATCGTAGAGAGTTAGACTAAAATGAATTTCCGTTACTACTGGGACCTAATGTCACTAAAAATAGTAAAAGTTTTCAATAAACTGTTTCCATACGAAAAAGATCCTCTTATGCATTATAAAATTTATTGCCTTGATGAACAGTATGCGAGCCATTCTTTGATTGAATCGATAGATGATTTGTATAAATCTGTAGATTATTTGCGAGAAAAAGTTTCAAAACTAGAAGAAGAAAATGTAGGCTTGACAAATGAGTTGTATGAGATCTATAATAAAATTGACAGTCAAGTCACAACTACCCAAAACCTCTCTAAATTTTCTTTAGGTGAATGATCATGTCTTTTGATTACAAAAAGTATTCACTCGAACAACTTGAGAATTGGATGCATGATGCAACTTCTGGTGATGCAACATCGGATGAGATTTATGATTGCATCGTAAGTGTTGTTCGTGATAACTATTATCATCATAAAAAATATGCTGATGAATCTAGTAAGTTGTTGACTAAACTTGGATCACCTATATTTGATTATACTGCAACTGGAGAAAAATGGCCAATTGATCATTGTATGCCTCCTTGGGGGCATAGTGATATAGAAGCAATGAAGTATACTGAAGAAGAACTGAATGCGATGTGTGATAAGGCAGCATCGGACGAAGAGAAAGAAAAGTGTCGTGAATATAATTTGCGTGAGGCGGAGTATTATAATAAGCGAGCAGAACTAGATGCCCTAACGAAAGAAGTAAGTGAGGCTGGTGGATATGAATGGACACCTGAAGTCTCTAAAAAGAAATGGGTCTTACCTGTCGAACAAGTTCACGATGACTACTATGTTTCTTTCCCCGATGATTTGCTAAAAGCAGCAAAACTGAAAGAGGGTGATGAAGTAAACTGGGTAGATAATGGTGATGGTTCTTATACACTCAGTAAAGTTAATGTATACACTTGAAATGTTAAAGTTCCTGGCACCATTTGCTGGGGCTCTGTGTATTGATAACTTTGTGTATCGTCAGGGAGAACTTTGCAACATTAGGGATTATCCCACAAATGTGGTAAAATATAATAAACCCAATCCAGAAGCTTCTTGTTACAAGGACGGTATCTTTTATCCTCGTTGTAAAGATCTGGAAAATCCAGAAGTTCTTTACTATCATAATTTATTGTATAAACAATAGAGAACTTTTTCTTGGGCGATTAACTCAGCGGTAGAGTGGCCTCCTTACAAGTGGTAAGTCACTGGTTCGATTCCAGTATCGCCCATTTATTTTTAGAATAAAATATGGAAATACAAAGTATTAATGATGAAACGTATCTATATACTTTATCAGAAATAATAGGAAATCATACAATTTCCTTAGATGAAGAAAAAGTATTAGATCTTCTTCAAATTCGTTATCGATGGCCCAGAGGAGTAGTTGAGACTATTAACGCATGTGGTAGAGGATCTGTAGAATTCTATACCAATGATGGTTATTTGGATTTTATAAAATGGAAACATCTTTATGATTTGGGATTTACTTCCCACATTACAGATATTATGGATGTTACCTCTGAACTTAGAGAATTAGATGATAAAATCTTTGCAGTCAAAGGGTCTAGAACTGTTTCTAATTTCTACATTGGGAAGGGAAATACTAACTCTAGAGTTAGTTTCCCGCCTCATAGTCACGAATATCATGTAATTATAAAGCCAATTTACGGTGTATGCACTTGGTTAATTGGGGATGCCGTTCAAAAAATTGGCCCAGGGGATATCATTGTCCTTCCATCAAATACCCAACACGCTGTATTAGAAGCTCCAGAACCCAGATTATCATTAACACTAAATTTAACGGCCTGAAAAAATGTTTACCGTAAGATGTAAAGTTTGCAATAAAGAACTAACAAGTAGTTCTAAACCCCAGTGTTGTGGGTGTCCTAATATGATGCAAGTGGTTAATGATACTGTTGTAGCTGTGGACCTTAGCAAAGTTATTCTAATAAAATGTGAAGAAAATTTAAAAAATCAGGATATCCTGACAAAAGATGACCTAAAATACCAAGAAGACCGAAAAAAAAGAAAGGTCCGTAAACTAGATTTCGAGGTGCGTTAATGACTCATTCCCCAAACTCCGAACAATCGGCGCTTACAGATGAAGAATGGAATGAATTAGTGGCACTTAAGGAACAAATCAATCAAAATCCAGCAGCAGTTCATCCAGACAAAATGGAACTGTTCACAAAACTTTTAGTACGATCTTGGGATGCAAAGTGTGATCCTCCAGATACAAGTCGTTGGCGTAATGGACATCCTTTAAGTGATCCTTGACAATTTTTATTAGATGTCCTATGATTACTGGTATTGGAAAGGTGGCCGAGTGGTTTAAGGCAGCAGTCTTGAAAACTGCCGATGTGAAAGCATCCGTTGGTTCGAATCCTACCCTTTCCGTTCTTCTCTTGAAGAACATATATAAACTATTATTATCCTATTCACGATGCCTAGTCCTATTACAAACATTAGAATTATTCCTAGTTGGATTTCTTGGAATTACAGGGAAGATGGAGAATGGATAACAAAAAATGTTTCTGATATTTTTTCTGGAAAAAAAGTAGTTGTGTTTGCTTTGCCTGGAGCTTTTACTCCTACTTGTACATCAAAACAACTTCCTGGATATGAGAAATCATATTCTAAATTTAAAAAACTTGGAATTGATGAAGTCTATTGTCTAAGTGTAAATGATTCATTTGTAATGAATGCTTGGTTTAAAGAACTGAAAATTAAAAATGTTAAATATATCCCCGATGGGAATGCAGTATTTACTAAGTGGGCTGGAATGGATGTCCTTAAAGAAAATTTGGGATTTGGTGTGCGCTCTTGGAGATATGCATGTGTTGTTGACGACGGTGTAATTTCTTCTTGGCATGTTGAAGACAATAAAAAAGAAAATGCAGAAGAAGATCCTTATGAGTTTTCTTCTCCAGAAACACTTCTTGCCTATCTAAAACACTAATAGTAAAATCAACAAACGGGGTGTAGGTCAGCTTGGTAGACCGCCTGCTTTGGGAGCAGGATGTCGCAGGTTCAAATCCTGCCACTCCGATTAGTTTATAACAACTATGGAACACATCACTCTAGAACAATTAGAAAGCAACTTTGATGAAATCTTCAGTAGAGTTGAAAATGGAGAATCTTTTTATATTGCAACTCCAGATAAAAAGGATGTTGTTTTAATTCCATATAAAGATCAAATCAAAGATATCATCGAAGACGGTATAGCCGTTCCATATTCTCCGACCAGTGATTCGGATGAAGAACTCATACGTATTCATACCGATCACGAAGAAGGTGCGTGATTTTCATGCGAGTGAGACTTGGTAGTCAGAGGAGTCTTATAAACTCTTTCCGCCAGATTAGCGGCTTTGACCTGGTTCGAATCCAGGCACTCGTACCATGCTCCTTTAGCTATCTGGTGAAAGCAATCGACTCATAATCGATGTGAGGTGGGTTCGATCCCCTCAAGGAGCACTTGACAGATTCCTGTCAATACCCTATAATAACAAGGTCAACATTCAAAACAATGACGCTCACAGCAAAATTCAAGAAAGACATTCAAATTCTTCGGAATGCCTCGAACGGCGATTTCTACCTTGATGTAAAGAATCCAAAACTTTACAGAAAAGTTCGTCGATTCTATGAAAATGAAGGGGTTGTATTTTCTGGTGATCCTCTAGATGATTATGAAATTCTTATGGAGTATATCTCTAGTGATTTGGAAACTGTTGAGGTAGTATGAAAGTTGTTTTTGAAAGATTTCCATATCGTTATGTCGAGTGTGGAATTCTTGATAACGGATTCCCCGATTATCGTATTCAAAAAGCAGATAGTTGGACTAAACGTTTTCGTGATATGTATCTTCTTGACAACCAGATGCAACTTCTGACTGCCATAGAAGACTTTGAATATACTAAATGGTTAGATCCAGATCGTGTCCCATGTTATGTAAAAGATGATGAAGAACCTAATGTATTTTGATGATATGGAACTGATGCAACTTCAGTTCTGTATGGAACAAACAAAAAAACAAATGTCGATGGGTGGAGAAATCCGTCGCCATGCCTCTATCACTCAAAAAATTGAGAAGGAAATGGAAAATCGTAAGCAACAAACTGGTGCTTATACCAGAGAGGGGCTATTGAATAAATTGGAGAACGAACTAGAGCGTCTAGAAAAGGAATCTCATAGATAGACACGGATGGTCTGTAACAGTACTGGTGGAGCCTATGGCAAGTTTACATTGTTTATTCCCAACCCCCGTTTACGAAAGTGAAATAATTTTAAGTCCAAAGAAAATAAAACATATATTAGATCTATTAGATTCCATTGGTTGGGAACAAAATTTAGATATGTTTAATAGACCTAATGGTGCTTACATTAGAATGAAGGATTATGATACTACTGATATATTATCAAGACCAGAAACTTTAGAACTATCTGAGCGAATAAATCATGAAATGGAAGTCTATGTTCATGATGTCCTACATGTTAGTAGGGAAGAACATAATGTAAAAAGAACTATTTCGTGGGCAAATAGAGTGTGTAGGGGGGAATATATTCACGAACATTATCATGCAAATTCACATTTTAGTGGGGTGTTTTACTTGCATGTACCAAACGATTCTTCGGATATCACATTTGCTCAATGTGGAAAAGATTGGTCAACCTTAGATTGGGAATTTAATGTAAATAGTCATGATAATATAAATGCTAAACAAAAAAAGTTTTCTACAACAACTGGTAAATTGTTTCTGTGGCCATCTCACCTTAAACATTTTGTTGAACCTTCTGTATCTGAAGAACCTAGATACAGTATAGCGTTCAATTATTTTGTTTTTGGTTGTTATGGCAGAGGTACAAACAAATTAATAGTCACGGATGGACTCTAACAGCACTGGTCGGGAACCCCCCTCAATGAGTTTCCAGTTTCTCTCAAAAACTGGTGGTGCGGATGGGGTAACTCCCGCCTGTTTCTTAGTTCAGTAAAAACTAAGTGGCGAGCCTGGAGTGTAGTATGGAAAATGATGAACACCAAGAACTAGATTTTCATCTAGATCAATTCGTTGGAATTTACAATAATGTAGTTCCTGTAGAATTCTGTAAACATCTTATGGATATTGCAGATAATAGTAGTTTCATTTACAATAGAACTACTTCTATGATCAAAGATAGGCAACTCGTTCTGGATGGTTTTCACGCTCCTTCCGTAAAGTCCCTTTACGAGAATGCGTTGACACCCTGTCTTCTAAATTATTGTTCTCACTATCCTTACTTATCTACATTCAATTTTGTTTCTAGTGCTGCTCTCCTCCAGGTAACTGAACCTCTTGGGGGAGGGTATCATATTTTTCACGCCGAGAATGTTGATTGGAATGTCAATGATCGTGTATTAGCTTGGATGGTTTATTTAAATGATATTGAAGAAGCCGGCGAAACCGAATTCATTTATCAGGGGCTGCGAGTAAAACCAAAGGCGGGTAGAGTTGTAATTTGGCCTGGATCATTTACACATTTGCATAGAGGCAATCCTCCAAGTAATACTAAGTATGTCGTTACTGGTTGGTATCAAGGTGTTAATGGTATAAGAATCGTTAACACTGGGGGTTCATTAGATGCAGGGCCAAAAGAATAGTATGTTCGGATCTTGCGAATATGACCGTTTTTTGGTAGAATAAATAAAATACAATTGAGTTCTTTCATCTCTTATGTCTGGATTTAAAAAAACTGCATTGGTTTTAGGTGCAGGTGGCTTTATTGGAAGTCATATGGTAAAAAGATTGAAATCTGAGGGGTATTGGGTCCGTGGTGTAGACCTAAAACGTCCAGAGTTTTCTCCATCAGAAGCAGACGAATTTTTCAGAGGAGATCTCCGTCATTATGATGTCGTTCATAATATGTTACTTGATAAAGAAGGCCGTCCCTTTGATGAAATATATCAGTTTGCTGCTGATATGGGCGGTGCTGGGTTTGTCTTTACTGGCGAAAATGATGCAGACATTATGCATAATTCAGTTCAGATTAATCTGAATGTTCTTGAACTGCAACGTAATATAAATGAAAAACTAGGTACTACTTCTACTAAAATTTTCTATTCTGGGTCTGCATGTATGTATCCAGAACATAATCAACTAGATCCTGATAATCCAGATTGCCGTGAAGAATCCGCTTATCCAGCCAACCCAGATTCTGAATATGGTTGGGAAAAATTGTTCTCGGAACGTCTCTACTTTGCTTATCATCGTAACTATGGCATCCCTGTACGTGTTGCTAGATATCATAATATTTTCGGACCAGAGGGAACCTGGGAAGGTGGTAGAGAAAAAGCACCCGCAGCAATCTGCCGCAAAGTAGCATACCTTCCAGAGGAAGGCGGAACCATAGAGGTGTGGGGAGACGGTTTGCAGACTCGTTCCTTCTTGTACATTGATGAATGCATCGAAGCAACCCGCAGACTGATGGATTCTAATTTTATTGGACCCGTAAATATTGGTTCCGAAGAAATGGTCACTATCAATCAACTTGTAGAAACTGCGGCAAGAGTGTCTAATAAGGAAGTATATAGAAAACATAAACTTGATGCTCCTCTTGGAGTTCGTGGTCGCAACTCTAACAACGACGTAGTTCGTAGAGAACTTGGTTGGGATTATTCTCAGACTTTAGAAGAGGGTATCCGCAGGACTTATAATTGGATCTCTGAACAAATTAATTCTCGTACAAATAGTAATACTGAAGTAAAGGAACTGATCAATGCGTAAGGTAACTAAAAAAACAATTAAAATTAATAAGAATGATGTAATTGCTCTGGATGTATCTGCACTAGAAAGTCAATCACTTAACCCAAACGATTGGCTTTCTGCAGGGCAAAGTGAGTATCGTCTGTATGCATACCTTTCTACATTCTTTAATGAGTCGTGTATTCTTGACGTTGGAACTAGAGTTGGTGGATCTGCTCTTGCTCTTTCACATAACCCTACCAACAAAGTCATTAGTTATGATCTAGTTGAACAAGGTGCAAGTCAAATTCAGAAAGATAATATTGAGTGGAAAATTCAAGATTTTCGAGAAGATGATTCCCTGGACTGGGATAAAGTCTCAATGATCATGATTGATGTTGATCCACATGATGGTGTGCAAGAAGTTGAAATGATGGAATTTCTTGAAGATAAAAATTGGAAAGGAATTATTCTCCTCGATGATATTGGCCCTGCTTGGCCAGAAGTTGAAGATATGTGGAATTCAATTTCAGAACCTAAACTTGATGTTACCGAAGTTGGTCATATGAGTGGGACTGGTTTAGTTAACTTTGGCTCAAAACATGTAATTAGCTTGGTTTGATTTATGAAAATTTTAAATCTTGGATCGAGTGGGCAGATCGGAGCCTACCTTTCGGACTATCTGCGTCGTAAAGGACACGTAGTCATTGACTTTGATAAGGTAGATAATGATAATCATGACCTAGCAACAATTCCAAATCAATATCTTGAGAATGCAATTCAGACCGCAGATTTTGTTTTCTTTCTTGCATTTGATGTTGGTGGATCTCGTTACCTCAAGAAGTATCAACATACATTCGAATTCATCAATAACAATGCCAGGTTAATGGTGAATACTTTTGGTCTCCTTGAAAAGTATAACAAAAGATTTGTATTTGCTTCTTCACAAATGAGTAACATGAGTTACTCTCCTTATGGGGTTATGAAAAGAGTTGGGGAACTTTATACACAAACACTTAGGGGTCTTACAGTTCATTTCTGGAATGTCTATGGTATTGAACATGATGCAGAAAAGTCTCATGTAATTACTGACTTTATTCGTAAAGGATTTGAACAAGGTGATTTTGAGATGATGACTGACGGTACGGAAGAACGTCAGTTTCTGTATGCAGAGGACTGTTGTGAAGCCTTAGAAACTATTATGGAGTCCTATACTGATTTCAAACCAGAAGATCCATTGCACATTACTTCTTTCCGTGGAGACACTATCAAGGAAGTTGCTGACATCATTCAGGGACAGTTTAATATGATTGGCAAACCAGTAAAAATTTCTCCTGGTCTTGCTAAAGATAGTGTTCAAATGGACAAAAGAAATCAAGCCAACAATTACATCCTTGGTTGGTGGATGCCTAAAACCAATCTTCAGGATGGAGTTGAAAAAGTATTTAATTGCATGAAGAAGGAATATGGATTCTGAAATTTTAAAAACAATAGAACTGGCTAAAAATACTCCAGGTGGAATTGATATTCCAGTATTGAGTCCTGATAAAAAGTTCCCCATCAATTTGTTTTGTAATGATTCTTTAGAACCTTCTACTTCTGCAAACAATAGATCTGTTTATACTAAATGGTGCAGGAATGGAGAAGGATTTGTAAATCTCTATGTTAATCATGCCGCATTGGAGGTATTAAAAGATCCTACAGACAAACTAAAATTTATTTGGTTATTGGAATCTAGAGAAATTATTCCAGATCAGTATAAGTGGATTGAGGAAAATTATGATTTTGTTGCTAGTCGAGTAGATGGTATATTTACTTGCGATCAGAGACTTACACATGAAGCTGGTCCCGATGGTAAATTCTTATATTGTATTAGTAATGCTGCTCCTTGGGTTATGGATAGAGACATCTATCCTAAGTCTAAATTAGTTTCAATGGTTGCATCTAATAAAGGATATACTGTTGGCCACCAACGTAGACTTAAAGTTGTTGAACAATATTTTCATAAATTTGGCGGTGATGATTTGTTCGGGTGGGGTCTCCCCCAGGAACTTCCTCTCAAAGAAAAATCTAAAGCTCTTAGAGATTATATGTTTTCATTTGCTGTAGAAAATGCAAATTATCCTACCTATTTTACTGAGAAATTGACTGATTGCTTTGCATGTGGTACAATTCCCGTTTATTATGGTACTGCTGGAGTCGCACAGTATTTCAATCCAGATGGAATTATTTTCTTAAATGAAGGTTGTCCTTGGGAAAATATTCCTTGGGATAAATTGACCCCAGAGTACTATGAATCTAAGAAAGAAGCAATTCAAGAAAACTTTGAAATTGCTTTGCATATGAGAGTCGCAGAAGATTACATGTATAAAAATTATCTAATACAAATAGATCCACTTAGAAGTAAAAGGATTGATCCATTATGACAATGACCACTGAAAGAAAAGGATGGCAAGCTGAAGATTCTATCGCTGATGAATATCTTAGTGCCTGTAAAGATGCTGTAGAAAACGAAGAATCTTTTTCAGTTTTTAAATCAAATCCAAAGTATACTACAATTTTAGAACATGTTTTAAAACATCAGGGACAAGAATACATGAATATGTGTATTGATATGAATGAAGAAGCGTTCTTATCGAATCTTGATTCTTTTAAGGAGAATGATTTTATTGGCAAACCCACTGTAGAATTATATCCAGGGGTAGGCTGGGTTTCTCCTACTACTCTTAGATACATTAAAAATACTTTTGAAATGTCTTTTCTGCTTGATGGCAATCCCGTCAGTAGAATTGTTGAAGTTGGTGGTGGATATGGAGGACTTTGTAAAGTTCTGAGTTCTGTATGTGAATTTGATGAATATATTCTTATCGATCTTCCAGAAGTATCGGCACTTCAGAAAAAATATTTAGATTGTTTCCCAGAAATTAAAGATAAAATTAAGTGTATTCCTTGTACCGAGTATGAAGAGATTGAAAATATTGATCTATTCATTAGTAACTATGCTTTATCTGAGTGCGATCTAGATATTCAGATGGAATATTATGATAAGTTGGTCAAGAATTCCAAATATGTTTACATCATTTACAACCTTGTCAATTTTAATGATTTCCATTATAATGACTTCATAGACAAGATCAAAGAAGATTATACCTTTGATGTTGGTAAAGACTATGAAAACACTGTTATTTTAGCCACAAGGAAAGATGAATCGAATTAAGGATCCATTGAAGTTAACATGTAAAATTGTTGCATGGTTATGTAAGTATTGTGATGATAATAATATCCAGTCTTTAGTTATTGGAGTTTCTGGTGGAATTGATTCTGCGGTTGTTTCCACTTTGGCATCTAAGACTGGATTGCCTGTTTATGCAGTTGGTATGCCTATTAAACAAAATCAAGAACAAGAATCTCTTTCCGATGCACATATCCAATGGCTGTGCGATAATTATAAAAATGTAACTCCCCTTAAAATTGATCTTGGGGAAAGTTATTCTAATTTTATGGCCAATGTGGGATCTCAACTTGGTTTGGAGTTTGCTACGAATAAACTTGCTCAAGCAAATACAAGATCTAGATTTAGAATGGTCACCCTATATCAGATTGCTGCTTCTGTAAATGGTATTGTAGTGGGAACTGGTAACAAAGTTGAAGATTATGGAGTGGGATTCTATACTAAGTATGGTGATGGTGGTGTGGATATCGCACCAATTGCAGATTTGTATAAGACTGAGGTGTGGGAACTTGGTAAATTTTTTGGTGTAGATCAACGCATTATTAATGCTAGTCCTACAGATGGACTGTGGGATGATGGTAGAACGGATGAAGATCAGATTGGGACTTCATATCAATTGCTTGAGTGGGCAATGGAAGAAGGAGTGAAGACCCCTCCAGAACAACTTAGTGAAGAACAAACTTTTGCAATCAACACTCTCAGTAAGTTCAATCTTCATAATAAACATAAGATGGAACCGATTCCTACTTTTAAATTTGAGGACAATTGATGAAAATCGGAGTTATTGGCGCTGGTAGATTAGGTATTTGTTTTGCATTGTTGTGTGAGGAATCTGGCCACGATGTAATTGTTTCTGATATAAACAAAAATTATATCAAAGACTTAATTAATAAAGAAATTTATACTAATGAACCAGAAGTTGAAGATCTTTTAATGCGATCTGAAAATCTAAGAGCAACTACTAACAATAGAGAAGTCATTCGTAATTCTGATATTATTTTTACTTTTGTTCCAACTCCATCATTAGAAGATGGTAGTTATGATGTTCAATATGTAGAATCTGTAGTGGAGGATCTTCTGGATTTTCCTTCTATTGAAGACAAAATTTTTGTAATAGGATGCACCGTAAACCCTGGATATAGTGATACAGTACAAGAAAGACTTTTAAGTAGAGGATGTAGAGTATATTATAATCCAGAGTTTATTGCTCAAGGATCCATCATTGATGACATGCGTACTGCAGATATGATCCTTTGTGGTGGTTCGGACTCTGAAGGATTTGAAAAACTATCTTCAATATATGATGGTATTCAATCTGTACCCATCAGTTTTTATCCCATGTCTCGTACGGCTGCCGAAATTACTAAAATCGGAGTCAATTGTTTTCTGACATATAAAATTAGTTATGCTAACATGATGGGCCAAATTTTATATTCCGCTGGTTGTGGTGATCAGATTTCTAATGTATTGAAGGCAGTTGGGGACGACTCTAGAATTGGTCCTAAATATTTACGTTACGGGTTGGGTTTCGGTGGTCCATGTTTGCCCCGAGATAACCGTGCATTAGGACACTATGCTAATATCCTAGGTCTTAAGTATAGTCTTCCCAATGTCACCGATACCTTTAATGACGCTCACGCAGACTTCATTGCAAACTATTGTGTAGAAGAAAACGTAGATAATCTTCCATTCTTTATTGAAAGTATTGCTTTCAAGAAAGGGTCCGATATGGTTGTCGAAAGTCCAAGACTTCGATTAGTTGAAGATTTGCTAAAAAAAGGGTATACTGTATATGTACAAGAAATAGATGATGTCATAAAACAGTATGAAGATTATTTGTATGATCTTTATAATGACAAAGTTATTTTTGTGGTAAACGAAACTGAAATTCATGAGAAATATTGGAGGATTGATCTTTGACGATTAGTTATAACCGCCTTGGTAGTAACGGTAGACTGGGAAATCAGATGTTTCAGTATGCCTCGTTGCGAGGCATTTCTGCATACAATGGATATGAATGGTTGATTCCTCCTGAAGATGTTTCTCACCGAGATAACTATGGTTTATTTGAAACCTTTGAACTTCCCCATGTAAAATCAGAAAATCTAGGCATTTCAAACCATAGGACCGTCACTGAAAATACACATGCATTTGATGAGGGTCTATTTTATACAAAAGATAATGTAAATATTGATGCGTACCTTCAGACAGAAAAATATTTTATTCATATCGCGGATAAAATACGTGAAGACTTTGTTTTCAAAAAAGACTACCTGGTCCCTTGTGAAGAATATATTTCTTCTTTGGACAGTCCTCCTATTTTTCTTCATATTAGACAAAGCGATAATATCGGAAGAGAACAATACCACCCAATACTGCCAATTAGTTTTTTCGAAGAAGCTTTAAAAGAGTTTCCCGATAACACTCCTTGTTTTGTTTTCACTGATGATCTTGAGTGGTGCAAATCTAAAGACTTCTTCAATCAAGATCGATTTTTATTCAATGAAAGTAACGGCAGATATTCATATAGGACTATTGATGGCACTGGTAAAATGCAAAACACTCTTCTCCCTCAAGTAGATCTGTGTTTGATGAGTCTATGTTCTGGCGGAATCATTGCGAACTCATCATTTTCGTGGTGGGGTGCATGGTTGCAAAATGATCGTGGTAAAGTAGTTGCTCCGAATCCAGAAAAGTGGTTTGGATCAGCGATGGAACATCTTGACACCTCTGACATTGTTCCCGAACGTTGGATTATTAAAGATTGGAGTAAGTAATGGCTATTTCTTTTCAGGGATTAGGAAATGAAGGCAGACTAGGCAATCAAATGTTTCAGTATGCTTTTGTCCGTGGTGTTGCTGCCAACAGGGGATTTGATTGGGTAATTCCCGGCCCAGATGCAGATCGTCTTGATAACTATGGTTTGTTTGAGGCTTTTCAACTCAACAATTTAAATTTTGAAAAAAATATTTCGGAGAAATTTTTTACCAATAAGGTTGAATATCGTGACATGCATTTCAACCAAAGTATTTTTGATGAGTGTGAGGATAATACTAATTTTTCTGGTAATTTTCAAACCGAAAGATATTTCAAGCATATTGAAAATTCTATAAGAGAAGATTTCCAGTTCCGAGCATGTTACTATGATCCATGTAAAGATTTTATTGATCAACTTGGTGGACGTGAAAGGTGCATATTTCTCCATGTTCGTAGGGGAAGTCCTGGTCTAACTGGTAGGAGAGGAGAAAAGTGGTCCTATCAAATGATTCAAGAATATCATCCTCTTTGTAAAGAAGAGTACTATAGAAAAGCTTTAGAATATTTCCCCCTTGCGAGTGAAAATCTTAATGTTATTGTAGTGTCTGATCTTATTGGTTGGTGCAAAAAACAATCTTGGTTACAGGGAGAAAACTTTCATTTCTCAGATTCATCGTATGAAACTTTCGGAGATGGCGCATCAGTTCCTTATATTGACTTGTGTTTAATGTCTCTTTGTGGTGGTGGAATCATTGCTAATAGTTCTCTTTCTTGGTGGGGAGCCTGGTTGATTGATAATCCAACGTATGAGATTGTTGCGCCAGATCCTTGGTTTGGTTCTGCATATTCTCATTATGATATGAAAGATATGATCCCCGAAAGGTGGACCAAAATTTATAATGATCCATCTCCAGTGCAATTAGAAGAATGAACGACTTAACTTTTTTATTACCCTGTAGAATCGAAACAGACGATAGACTTCGAAATGTAATTACTTCTACTAGTTACCTTCTCAAAAATTTTCCCGAGTCTAAAGTAATTCTCAAAGAAGTTGATAAAAAATCAGTCTTTGATGAATATGCTTTACCTCAAATAAAAAAATATGTCGGAGATACCTCACAACTTAGACATATTTTTGAACAAAATTCAGAACAGTTTTTCCATAAGACTAAAATTTTGAATGATTTATTGGTTGCTTCCGAAACCAATATCGTATATAATCATGATGTTGATGTTGTACTTCCTTTGGATAGTTATAAAATGGCATATCATGCCATTACTGGAGAGGGATCTGATGCAGTATATCCTTTTGGATGTGGTATCTATCAATGGGCCGTTACATATTCTGATGACCTGATGAACAAATTTTTATCATCTCACGATGGCAAAAACTTTGATTTTGATACTATTAAATCTAGTTGTGTAAGGATACCATCCTCTATTGGGTGGGGACAAATGATTACAAAGGCCGCAGAAGTTTCTTGTGGCATGTGGAATGAAGAATTTATCTCATGGGGAGCCGAAGACTGTGAATTTTATTACCGATTGAATCTTTTTGGTTTTAAGGTGGGTCGAGTTCTTGATGATATCTATCACTTTGAACACGGAAGAACATTTAATTCGCATTATCATAATCCAAAGTTTAGAGATAATGATGCTCTATGGAATTGGATTCGTAAACAGGATAGAGATACTCTTGCCGCATATTATTCTAAATTAGATTATTTGAAAAAAAGAGGGGAAGAATTAGATGTTAGCCTTTAATGAGATGGGAAATCTGGGCCGATTAGGTAACCAGATGTTCCAGTATGCAGCAGTAAGAGGTATTGCTGCAATGCGTGGATATGAATTTTGTATTCCACCCTTTGACATTAGACGAGTTGATAATTACAGTTTGAGTAGGGCATTTACCCTTGAGTCTGTTAAAGCTAGTAATCAATTTGTTCTTGATAACGGACATGCCCCAGTTGTAATGGAAAAACATTTCCATTTTGATGAGGAACTTCATCGTATGTGTCCGAATGATGTTAGTTTGTTCGGATTCTTTCAAAGCGAAAAATACTTTTTGAATATTGAACAAGAAATTCGTAGTGATTTTACTTTCCATAATTCTATTTTAGAACCATGTAAAGAGATGATTGATTCTCTCGATACGGTTCCATTGTTTCTTCATGTTCGCCGTGGTGATCCGAATCTTGTTGATTCTAGAGGATTTAAATGGTCCTATACTCAGTGTTCGTCACAACATCCACCATTATCTCTTGAATATTACGAAGAAGCTCTAAAACATTTCCCCCAGGATCAACCAGTCGTGGTTTGTTCTGACTCTCCCGAGTGGGTTCAAGAACAGGAATTGTTCTCTAATGATAGATTCCTCATCTCAGAACCTACTGATAAGTATTCAGATGGATCTTATGAACCATTTGTTGATCTTTGTATCATGAGCCTTTGTTCTGGTGCAATTATTGCCAACAGTTCCCTCTCTTGGTGGGGGGCTTGGCTTCAGAATAGAAGGGGACCTGTTGTTGCTCCTAAGGTATGGTTTGGGCCCGACTACGCTGATAAAAAAACTAAAGATTTGTATTGTAATGGTTGGATTGTAGTCTAATGGATAAGAATAAATCTGCGTACAAGTTAAAAGGATTTGGTCCTCTCTATGTTATCAATCTTGATGGCCAACCAGAAAGATGGGAGTGGGTGGAGGAACAATTAAAATATTGGGAAATTGAAAATTATACTAGGATCTCTGCATATGATGGTAGGAATGATGATTTAAGTGATATCATCGTTGGAAGGTATCCAGAAGGTGTTTTGTCAGGAGAAATTGGATGCGTAACTTCGCACCTCAAGGCTATCAAACATTTTTATGAAAATACAGATGACCCATATGCAATTATTATGGAAGATGATTGTGATATTAATATTGCTAAATGTTGGACATTTACTTGGAGGCAATTTATGGCCAATGTTCCATATGATTGGGATATTGTTCAGACCGCAATCATCTGTCCAGGCGAACTTCATGTAACCATTCATCGTAGATTCGTCAATGATTTTTCTACAGCATGTTATGTAATTACTAGACATCATGCGAAAAAACTTTTAGATCTTCATGTGAAAGGTGAAGATAGATATCGTCTTGATAATGGCGTTAGACCCCGACCAGTCGCGGATGATCTGATTTATAATTCTGGCGTATCCTATGCGTGTCCGATTTTCCTTTACAAGATTGAACTTGGGTCTTCTATTCATCCAGAACATATTGAGATTTTCCATAGGGGAAGTCATGATGGACTTAGAGAACTTTGGGAAACTCGTGGATCGGACCTTACAATTGAACGATTAATGGAATATGATCCGTATCTTGGTAGAATTGCTGGTGGTGATCCACC
>Ga0194119_10003624_pt1 | contig 24674 bp, 24 predicted proteins | sample TA2MahC100mmetaG_FD_148620 | JGI IMG/M metagenome (GOLD analysis project Ga0194119, IMG submission 148620) | Freshwater microbial communities from Lake Tanganyika, Tanzania - TA2015018 Mahale Deep Cast 100m | ecosystem: Environmental > Aquatic > Freshwater > Lake | place: Tanzania: Lake...
GAGATTATCAGGAATTACGACAGTCAATTCAAAGGTAAAACAGAAATTCGATAATATCTTGCTTCTTGATGTTGCTGTAGCTCCATTTCCCGAATGTAATAAATTAAAATCCAATCTTACACAACTTTAAGCCCTGGTCAAATGCCGGTATTTGATGCGATGGGGCTGGTCGTCTGCCGTACCGAGACGTTTTTTTCTATCAGCCTCGTATTCGGAATAATTTCCTTCAAACCAGACGACTTTGCTATCGCCCTCGAATGCCAGAATGTGGGTGGCAATTCTGTCTAAAAACCAGCGGTCATGGCTGATTACCACGACACAGCCGGAGAAATTTTCCAGGGCGTCTTCCAGCGCCCGCATGGTGTTTACGTCGAGATCGTTCGTGGGTTCGTCCAGCAGAAGCACATTGGCGCCCTCTTTCAGCATACAGGCAAGATGCACCCTGTTCCGCTCTCCCCCGGACAACGTTCCCACAGGTTTTTGCTGGTCTGTCCCGGAAAAGTTAAAGCGCGCCACGTATGCGCGTGAATTGACCTCCCGGCTGCCAAGCCGGATAATGTCACGTCCCCCCGAAATTATCTCCCATATGGTTTTCTTTGGATCAAGGATTTCACGACTTTGTTCGACATATGCGAGCTTAACTGACTCACCAACCCGAATCGTACCGGCATCCGGTTTTTCCTGACCGATAATCATTCTGAACAGTGTGGTTTTGCCGGCGCCGTTAGGACCGATGATTCCAATGATTCCTCCGCGTGGCAGGGAAAACGTCATCCCCTCGACTAAAATATTATCACCGTATGCCTTGGTGACCTTATCTGCCTCAATAACCAAATTACCCAGTCTCGGTCCTGGTGGGATATAGATTTCTAAATCCTTTGTCCGGTTTTCACTTTGTTGTTCAAGGAGCGATTCATACGAGTTAATACGCGCCTTTGATTTTGCGTGCCTGCCCTTTGGAGTCATTCTGATCCATTCCAGCTCGCGCTGTAGGGTCTTTTGTCGTTCTGTCTCCTGTTTTTCTTCCTGCTGTAACCTGTTTTGTTTTTGCTCAAGCCATGACGTATAATTCCCCTTCCAGGGAATTCCATACCCCCTGTCCAGCTCCAATATCCAACCGGCTACATTATTGAGAAAATAACGGTCATGAGTTACCGCGATTACGGTTCCTGCATAACTTTTCAAATGATGTTCCAGCCATGCAACCGATTCGGTGTCAAGGTGGTTAGTCGGTTCGTCTAAAAGTAAAATATCAGGTTTTTGCAATAATAACCGGCAAAGCGCTACACGGCGTCGTTCTCCACCTGATAATACCTTTATGGGCATGTTCCCTTCGGGGCAACGCAGGGCGTCCATCGCCATTTCCAGACGGGCATCCAGATCCCACGCACCAAGCGCATCGATTTTTTCCTGTACTTCCCCCTGCCGTTCTATGAGCTTGTTCATGTCATCAGCCGACATCGGTTCGGCAAATCGCTCATTTAATCGGTTGTACTCATTATGAAGGTCTACCAGGTCTTGAACACCCTGCTCCACAATTTCACGCACTGTTTTTGTTTCGTTCAGTAAAGGTTCCTGTTCCAGAAATCCAACTGTATAACCGGCGGAAAGGTTTGCCTGTCCGTTAAAGTCCTTATCTACTCCGGCAAGGATGCGCAGGAGGGAACTCTTTCCCGAACCATTTAAGCCCAGCACGCCAATCTTTGCGCCGTAAAAATACGAAAGGGAAATGTCCCTCAATACAGGTTTCTTCTCATAATGTTTGCTTACCTTATGCATAGAATAGATGACTTTGTTTGGTTGTTCACTCATTTGGACTATCTCCCGGAAAATGCTCTCAAAATAACCGTATAGTATTTTAATTTCTTTATCTTTTATCTTGCATCTTGATCACTACTATAAAGATATTTTGTCGGTTTGGCAAGTCTCTACTCTGATATAAAGCTGTATCTTAGGCATGTTGTACTGTGTAAGCCATCGAGTAAACAAGAGAAGTGCATTCCTTAATGATGAGCCGAACTGTTTTGAGATATGAGATTGGACTTTAAGGGTATATCCCTCCCCTTTTAGTTTTTCACAGCAAGTAATTTCTCAATGGATGATCTGTAGTTATTCCCAATATTATGTATCAACTCTTTCATGAATAAGGCCGAATTTATGAGAGCATAACTGGCATTCAACGTAATTATCTTTTTCTCGCAAATTAGGTAAAATACCGCTTTCTAAACGTATTCCAAATTCAGGAGATTGTTTAACAACTCTAAAACTGCTCGTAAAAATTACAAATGTTTCCTTGTTGCCACAGTTTGCGCATTCAAAAAATGTTTTTGTTATCATGGAATAGGTCTCCTCGTATGTATGAAAAAAGTTCCGTCATTTAAAACCTTTTTTATCTATAAATTTATTTATACAGCACTTCAATTCTGCCAAATCAGAGGATTTCTTGACAATGTCAACATCGGTCAACAAGGCAATAAGTCTACACTTATTGCCGCTGAATGATGTGTTGATGATGACAGGTATCTTTCGGTGCCCGTATATGATTTTCTCCACCAGTTCAACACAATCCATATCTGGCAAATAGGTGTCCATTATCACAAGGTCCGGGAGATGTTCATTTGTCTTTTTTAGCGCTTCGCAACCGTCATGTGCAGTAACGATGTTATATCCCTCTAACAGTAGTTCTTGTTTTAATAACAAGAGATGATTTTTATCATTTTCTACCACGAGTATGGTACTCATCTTTTATCTCCTTTATGATACCGTTATTTGGAGCCGTAAATATGTTCGCTATCGGCAGCAGAAGGCAGATAATTTAAACCTACAAAAGTAAAGTTCACTATCCCAAAGGAAATAAGTAGCCAAAATGCCAGAATGAATATTCCAAGAGAAATCCATTTTGTAACCGCCGACCTCCAGATTTCTCTTGTTATATAAGCAATAGACGCTATCACATATACAATCAGGGTAATATTTATTAAACTTATTTGCTTTGCTCCTTTCTTTTTTATGAAGTTTTATAAATCATGGGATATCTGCCTTTTATGGTTTTTTTTACGGAAATATATGAATAGAGAAGTTACAACACACAGCCAGATTTGAACGGTAATGATATAGTAAATGAGACCTTTTAGAAGCTTGCCGATATAAGATTTATTCAATATTTCAGCAATTGCGCTGAATGGGGTGTCAAAAAATGTAGCGCTCTTATTTTTGAATGATTTGAACAAAGTATGCTGTTTCGCTTGTGTAAGTGGAGAATTGTATTTTAGGTTGAGCTTTGTGTCAGATTCAGCTTTGGCAGGTTGTAATGCGGGGTAGACTGGTTTTGTATTGGGCGGGCCGGTCTCTGAAATAGATGTTTTTGGCTCTTTATCTGATCGTTCTGCAGACTTTTTCAATTGTGGGATTGCGGGTTTTACGACAGAAAGGATATCCTCCTTTTCCTCCACCTCTTCTTTTTCTTCCTCCTCTTCAGATTCCGAACGCGCGGACTCTGCTAATCTCGTCCCAGGAATAGTGTCCCCGGATGATTTCATTTCAGATGGTTGAGAAGTTTCTACCTCTGTCGTTGATGGCTTTGATTCTACCTTGCTTTCTTGAGGGGGAGTGGTAACTGGTTTTACTACCTGCGGCGGCCCTACAGACAATGCCTGCATACGTTCTACCATTATTTTTTTATAATTTTGAAGCGCCTCCTCTGCCTTATCGTTCATTCCCAATTTTTTGTATGACAACCAGAGTCTCTCATAAACTTGCGCGTATTCCGGTTTAATACGGGTAACCCTGGTAAATTCCCTGACAGCGTCATCATACATGTTTTGCCTGAAGTAGATACTTCCAAGACCAAAATGTGCCTCAGCATGGTCTGGATCAATCTCTATCACCTTTTTTAACAGTTCCATGGATTGCTCCATTTTGCCAAACCTATAGAGATTGTAAGCTTCTAAGTAATACTTGTTTGCATCGTCATATCTTTCAGCAAACAGGGCTTTACTTAAGCACACTAATATTAAGATTGGAAATAGTATGAAATGTATCTTCATAGCTAATGTAGCAAAGACTATTCAAGAATAAATTGTCACATAAAACAAAAAATTCTTTATTTTGGTTCCTGCCCCCTGCGCAAAATTTTACTATAATCCCGTAAAAGAACAAAAAAACAGTGAAGTTTTCAATTGACAGAATGATTGAAAAAAAGTTATAAATTGTTAAAATGAAAAAGAGTAAAAGGAGGCTTTTTAATAAACCTTGCACGTTTATTTATTAATTTACTAACACATAATTATAGTCTTTAATTATTACCCCCCCCTAAGGATCATAAATAACAGTCATACCATTCAGTTCAACTACGGCAAGGGAAGTTACATTACCATCGGTCACAGGAAATACGAACTCATGCAGGATCGCTTACTACGCCACCGTGCACTGAAAATGTGAACTGGCTGGTGCTAAAGGAGCCGATTGAAGTCTCACAGGCAGAGGTAAACAAATTTGCCGAACTCTTTAAGTGTGATGCAAGGCCGGTTCAGCATATTTACGGACGAGTCGTCATGGAAAATGAGTAATAGCGGCTTTTGTCTCTCATCCTGGCATGACAAGTATTTTAGTGACGGATAACGCATCACTGTGGTTGCGGTTACATTGTCCTCTCAAGGGGGAATTGCTGATGTGTCTTTACCAATGCTGGCGTGGTTTGCATGGCTAAACTAAAACTCGATCTCCACAATATCTGTAAAAAAGGGCATTTAATTGAAAGCGAACTCAATCGAGTCGTTACTGAGGCCGTCGAGAAAAAAATTGCTATCGTGGAAATTATCCCCGGAAAGGGAAGCGGGCAGCTAAAAAAAACCGTCTTGCGGTTTCTCAACCGGCCTGATATAAAAAAACTTTCTCATCGCATAGATAAAGACAGCGTAAATTTTGGAAGGCTGTTTGTTCGTTTTAAACATTGATAACTGTGCGCAATAACGGTTATAAGCAAAACGAAGAGACCTCTGTTATCCGGGAATATTCAGGCATTGCCCCTACCTATGACGTCCGATGGGCATCTTATATTACAGACTCAAGCCCATCTTGCCTGACAAGTAGTTTGCATAGTATTTAACATTCAAATCAACAATTTATGTTTGACATATCATTGAAACGTATGGTAATTTAACTTTTACATTATGTAAATTATTTACATCTTTACAGATTTTAAAAGGTGAGTTAATTATGTCGGTAAAAAAATATCTGTTCTTGATAAGCGCTCTAATCGCAGTCGTCATGCTTTGCTCCCTGGCGTCATGGGCATCTTCTCCAACGAACCAAAAGCCAGCGATTTTATACTTTTTAAACAAATTAATTGAAACCGATGGACAACGAGATGCATCGGCTGGCACTGGGATAATTGTCGGTAAAGTTACCAATACCGATGGACTACCCCTTTCCGATGTAACCATAAGTATTCAGTCTCTTACTGAAGAAACGGTATACGGAGATTCCTTTGAAGATGTAACCACAACCGACAATAAAGGAAAGTTTAAGATAACCGGTCTGATACCCGGCAAATACATCGTCAGGGCTAAGCCCTCTTCTGACGAATTCTACCTATCGAATGATAAATTCAATGTTACAGTAAAATCGAAAAAGACCAGGAGCGTCAAAATTAAACTCTCCGCAGCATCACATGCCGATTCTGAATACGTTGGAAGTACAATATGTTTAAGTTGTCATCCTAAACAAAAGGACTGGAATGATACCGCTCATGCAAAGACCATCAGCACGCCAACGTCTGAGACAGTTGTCGCCCCATTCAATGGAGACATCATTACCACAAGTGACGGCAAAGTAAAATTTAAACCCTTTGCCGAGAATGATGAATATAAAGTTACCCTCTATGATTTAACTGACGAGTCAACATCCGTCACTTATACCATAGCCAGAACCCATGGCGGTGTGGCTTTAGCCGGGAAACAGAGATACCAGGTAAAGATTGGAAACAGCCATTACATTTTACCCATCCAGTATAATAACCGCAACGTCGATGAGAACAACCCCGACGCCGCGTGGGTTTCCTACAATGCGAGCAACTGGTACAACAGTGACAATACTTTAATAACCACAGATGCAAATACCCCTCCTAATAAAGATAAATCTTTTGAGCAGAATTGCGAAGGTTGCCACGCTACAGGCCTGAGTATAACAAAAAATGATGACGGAGAGTTTGTTTCGGGTTCCAAAGAACTGGGTATTTCCTGTGAAAGCTGTCATGGGCCTGGTGGACTTCATGTATCCGAAGGTGGTGGAAAAGCACGACACATCGTTAATCCTAAATACCTGGCCACCGACCGTGGCAATGAAGTTTGCGGTCAATGCCATATCAGGGTAATAAATAAGGCAGGTGAAAGCGGCGCTGAATTTGAGACAGAATATCCCTGCATCATCAACGGTGAAGAGATTACCCCATTTATACCGGGCAAAATCCTAGCAAATTATATTGAGGAAACAGGTTCTGATGGTAAACCTACGGCTGGCTATTGGAACGATAATGATACAACTACTTTTGGTGAAAATGCTTCAGAGAATAATCATTCTCAAAAACATCGCCAACAATATCAGGATTTTGTCGGGAGTTACCACTACAACAACGTCGGGCTTAAATGCTTTACCTGTCACGAACCGCACGGTTCAGGCGTGAGCGGCGCGCCCCAATTATTACGGGAAAGTGACAACAATAAGCTCTGCATTAACTGTCACGATGGTCTTACAAAAACTATGGAAAAGGATGGTGAATTACAAAACAAACATGCCAAACACCTTTATAGTTCATCAAATGTTGGGGGAAGCCTCTGCACGGGCTGCCATATGCTCAAAACAGCCAAAAGCGCTGTAGATAATGATATTTCTTCTCACGTCTTTGACATTATAAAGCCATACACAAGCAAAGCTATGTCTGATGCCAACACTGCGGCAGGCAAGACAAATAGCCCCAGCACCGTTATTACCAATTCCTGTTACGACTGCCACTCAGACGAGGATACCGACTACAGCGTTGAACGGTGGAATGAATGGGAAAAAGAAGACTCATAAAGCAAAATAAGGTATTCATATCAATTATCGCCGTTCTCTTTATCCTCTTAGGATTGACCCTGTATTTTGGCAGCAATCAAATATACGAGAGAGAAGCTAAATGGCAACATGGGAATACGGTTGCACGACTGCTTTCTGGCAGAGAGATTATCGAGAAATATTTTTCTGAATTTAAACACAATCTTTTCTTTCTCAGTGACCTCCCAGCTACCAGGGGTTATGTAAATAGCAATTTTGAATCTACTCTCTATAAAAACGAGACAGTTGAGATATTCCTCAGCTTTGCGAAGGCTTACAGGCAGTACTCACAGATCGGAATTGTCGATTCTTTAGGACGAGAAATACTCAGGTTAGATAATAAACAAGATGGTACTGGTTCCATCGTATCCGATCCCAATCCAAAAAACGAAAAGCACCAACACTATTTTCAAGAAACTATAAAATTAGATAAAGATCTGGTTTATGCCTCACCGATACATTTGAATATTGAACAGGAAAATACAGACACCACTAACGTTCCAATAATAAGATTGGCAACTCCCCTGTTCAACTCTCAAAATGAAAAAAAGGGAATTTTAACATTAGATTTACATATCTCAAAAGTCCTTGAACTCCTCCCTGAAAATATGTTTATTCAAACCGAGGAAAGAAATATCCTATCATTAAAACCAGACGGGACTATTAACTTTTATAAATCAAACTACGTTTTTCAGGATAATTCTGACTGGTTGCATCTTTCAGAGGTAGAAACAATCCACTATTCTACACTTGAATTTCTTCCCGGCAGAAAATTTATCGTTGCTATATACCACAGCCACCCTTTGTTGAAAGCTGCGTTGCAGAAACTCATGCTCGTATCGGTAATACTTCTTGCCTCATTTCTTTGCCTCATATTGATTATCGGCTACTTAAACGTCATAAGATTCAAAGAACTGCTAGGTGCGCAAAAAGCCATTATATTCTCTCTGGCAAGACTTACTGAAAGAAGAGATCCGGAAACAGGAAGTCACCTGGAAAGAGCAAAAAACTACACGGCAGCGCTAGCGGAACAGTTGCGGAAAAATAAAAAGTACCGGAAACTTATCACCCCTGAATTTGTTGAAGATATTTCCGGTGCGGCGCCTTTACATGATATAGGAAAGGTGGGGATACGGGATTCCATTTTGTTGAAAGAATCACAGCTAACTCACGAAGAATACGAAGAGATGAAAGAGCATATTCGTATTGGAAAACAGGTACTTCAGGATGCCATCGATAAATTCAAGCTGAAACAACCATTTCTTTTTGTAGGCAGGAATATTTGTGCATCTCATCATGAAAAATATAATGGTACAGGTTATCCGGAAGGTTTAAAAGGCCAGGAAATTCCTCTGGAGGCACGAATCTTTGCCCTGTGCGATACCTATGATGCAATCAGGTCAAAAAGGTCTTACAAAGACGCCCTGTCACATGAAGAGGCGGTCGAGAGAATCAAGTCAGATAGTGGCAAGCATTTTGACCCTGATATTGTGGATGCATTCCTGAGAATTGAAAAGAAGTTCGCACAAATATGCAACACGAAATAAATGTTGAAGATGTTATTCTCACAGTATTCACCCTCTATGTCTTATAGAAATGCATCAAGCATTTCATCAACACGCAAACTGTTTAACAAAATCGATTTGTAAATAAATTTGCAAATTATATTTGACATATTGTAAAAGGTGTGGTACTTATGTATATACTTTTACATATTGTAAATTATTCATAGCTATCGAACTTGAAAACGGATTGTTTGCCGGAGGCAACAATCTTGTAATCAATAAGAAGCAAAAAACATGTAATATTAAGAACCTGCTTTTGAAAGGAGGCAAAAAAATGAAATATAAGAATGTATTTGTTATTGTGCCCATGCTTCTTCTTTGTATGGGCTTGCCCGTTGGACTGAATCACACCAATGTTTACGGAAATGGCAATCACAGCAATCACGACGACATGAGTAAAACAAGGGTGTGTGGCGTGGTAAGCTCAGTTTCCGGCTCCACAATCACAGCACTCACTGTAGATATAGATGCAAGTGCAGCGGAAGTAAAGTTAATGGGTTGTAGTACTTCTCTTAGCGTAGACGACATTGTCGCAGGAGATATCATTGAGGCAAAAGGAACCGTGAACGATAGTACATTTGTAGCAAGTATGATTAAACTAGAAGGTGCGGAAAAGTTAGAGGGAACTGTGGAGGCTGTCGGTACTGACACCGTTACCCTGCTGGGTAAGACGATAGATATTACTTCTGCCTATTGCACAAAAGGAAAACTCAAGATAGGGAAAAAAGCCACGGTTTACGTCAGGAATACAGAAACTGGATTAACTGCTCTTGCAGTCAAGGCTGCAGGAATGGGAATGATGGAAATGGAATAATTTGATATATATTTTTTGTATTTTTAGAAAGGAGACTTCCATGAATCGTATTTTGCATGCTGTGCTTGTATGTATCTTTATTGTTGGTTTAAGTGGTATTTATTTCGGTTGCGCAGGTTCCAGTGAAAGGGATTCTGCATCCAAAAAACACCAGCATAGTGGAGGTGGAGGACACAGCCATTGATACACATTCTTTGGATTGATACAAGTTCATTTAAAATTACAATCATCCGTTGTTATCGTAACACGATAACTGTGCAACGGCTTTAATATTCGAATCATGTATCGTGTAATTTAATTGTATAGGAATTTTCAGTTTATTTATGCGGGTTTCGTGACCATAACCAGTATGGCAAATAACCCACGGAAGACCTCCCCTTGATCCCCTCCTTGCGAAGGAGGGGAAAGAGGGGTGGTTATAAGTTCACGGAAAATATTTACAGTACGGATGTCAGGAGGAAGTATAAATGAAAAAAAGATTTTTGGGATTTTTGATATTGTCGGTAATTTCCATGCCGTTTTGCGTAAAAGGTGTTTTTGCCGAGCATGATGAAAAGTCATTCAAAAGTTGGGCAAATAGTATTTACGTTTATACAGGATTAGGAGAGTCAGTGGATATCATTGATCCGGTGAAGATGAAAAAAATCGGAACTATACCAGGGATTGCTGGCATCCATAATTGTTTTACATCATACGATGGAACCTCTCTATACATAGCTGCGGAAAATGAGATAGTAAAGGTATCCTTCAAAGGGAAAAAAGGCGGAGGTGTAATAGCAAGGAACGAACTTGAAGCCGATGAACTTGCCCACGTAGCCTTGACCCGTGACGGCAAGTATCTCTATATTTCAGATGGTAAAGATAACGTTCTGGTGGTGGATGCAAATACCCTGGAAGCGACAAAAACTATTAATATGCCTACAGGGCTTGATGATGTTATTAAGATTGTGAAAGATGAACTGGGGAAATCCTGGGATGATTCTGACAGCAACCCTCATGGACTTGCTGTCCATCCAGGAGGGAGATATGTTTATGTCCCTCTGGTCTGGAGTGGCGCTGTTGCGGTAATCGATACCACGACCAATGAAGTTGTTAAGACTTTATATTTGAATGCCTCTGATTCCAGTCAGCCCGGTCATGGGACCACACCTGTAGCACTGGGTTTTTCTACCGATGGTCATTGGTGTTTTGTCAGTTGTGCAGCGCCGGGTTACGAATGCATTCTGAATACCTCTGACCCTGCAAATCCACAAATTGAAACCACCGTTGCAGTTGGGCTTTCGCCTATCCAGGTACCTTCAAATCCAAACAATAAATATTTCATTGCGCCATGCCAGACATCGAGTTTGTTAGATAATGAAGCATCATCTGTGCCCAGTCCAGTTTTTAATAATGAGGATTGGATTGACTGGATTAATGACAACAAAGATACCGCCCTTGACCTTGTCGAGGCATTATTCGGCGCGCTTCATGATTCGATGCCAATGGAACCAAATGATGATGAGCCAGATGCCTGTTTTGTCGTGGAAATCGATGATAACTACGACAATGATGGTACGTCATGGGAGGTGATAAGTATCGTGGAAGCCGGTGTTGGACCGCATGGGGTGAGTTATACGCCCGGCGGGGAATTTGCATTTGTGACACTTTCAAATGAAATCCCTGGCAAGGTTGCAGTTATTGCTAAAACTGAATCCGGGGAATTTAAAGTTATTCACACCATAAAGGTAGGTGAATTCCCTAACGGAATATCTACCAGATTTGGAAAGAATCAGAATTCTTAGCACTGCCGTCATAACCATGCTGAAACATAGTGAATGGCATAAAATACAAATAAATCCTCTTTAACCTCCATAAAGAGGAGCTAACAGGGCATATTTATGCCGTTCACTATAAATTAACAAATAAAATTGAATAGAAAGGAGATCGCACCGTGAATCGTACTATTTTACGTATAGCAATTGCATTTTCCCTCATCATTGGTTTAAGTAGCGTTCTTATCAGTTGCGCAGAACACTCTAAAAAGACCGCTCAAGAAGATATCCCACAGCATAGCGGGCATGGTTGCGGATATCAACATTAGTACACACATCTCCCATAGATATATCTTCTTGTTTGAAAACAAAAACAACTATCGTTATTATACTATGACAACGATGGTCGCTTTTAAAACTTATTGCGATAATTAATTTAATGCGTAAATCTCCCAATAGATTCAAATATAACCTCCGCATCTTCAGAAGGGCCTTTTTACCCTGGGCATTGTCTTCACCGAGACACCTCTGGATGGCGTGGAATTTATTCAGAAAGGTAAGAAAGAAATATAAATTTAATACCCAATTACAAGGTAATCTTGATTACCCCATTCCACATTCCTTTGTGTTAAGCCTGACATCGGATTGTAATCTCACTTGCGATCATTGTTATGCAAGGGTGTATAACGAAATAAAGGTGTTGCCCAAACAAGCGCTGGAAGGTATTCTGGAACAAGCCAGTTCACTCGGCTGTTTCTTTTTTGTGCTTACAGGAGGAGAGCCTATGCTGTACCCGGACCTGTTAGATATTTTAGACAATCACAGCGACAGTCTTTTTATCCTGATAACCAACGGAACAAAGGTCTCTGAAGATGTGGCAAAAAAACTGTCCCGATCACCCAACATAATCCCCGTAATCAGTCTTGAAGGTGGTTTAGAGGATACTGATAAAAGGCGCGGTGTGGGCGTATACAATCGTATTATGAATGCCTTTGATATCCTTCAAAAAAACAGAATACTTTATGGATTTTCCATTACGGTTACATCGGAGAACTTTGAACAGCTTCAAAGAGAAGAGGTTTTTGGGGAAAAGTATCCTTACGGCGCCCGGTTAGGATGTTTCATAGAATACATACCTACAGGAAGGTCGCCTGATCCGGGGTTATCCCTATCACCTGCACAAAGGCGCTCATTTCGACAATGGTTTTTAAGCCTGAGAGAGAAGGCAAATACTTATCTCATTCATTTTCCTGGTGACGAAGAGCTTATGGATAACTGTAGAGAAGCGGGAAAGGGATTTATTCATATTAATCCGGAAGGATACATAGAATCATGCGCCCTGATACCTCACAGTAAATACAATGTAGCGGAAATGCCGCTTGAGGTGTGTTTAAAAAAATTGTATATTGACAATCGTCAATGCGCTCATTTATATGAAACACTTGAAAATCACCCGTGCATGAATAATAGACAATAATTAATCTGCGGCTGGTTCAATTTTGCAGATTGAACCAGATGTTTCGAACTGGGGACATGGGTTTAAACCAGTAACGCCATGACACATACCAAAAGTTTCGGTTCAATCGAGGACGATTGAACCGGCAAAAAAGGCATGGGAGGGAAAGTTCCCTCGCCCCTTGTGGGAGAGGGGTCGGGTGAGGGGTATTATTTTCGCGTCAATACAATAGCCGTTATATATAAATATTCTTGGAAGACACAACTATGACAAACAAAATGGCCGAAACACCCTGCTATACACTGCCGATTGATGAGATAATAAAGAACCTGGATACCAATATAGATACGGGGCTTAGCCATGCCGAGGCGGAAGGCAGGCTCAGGAAATACGGACACAACCAACTTGAAGAAAAAGAAGGTGTGTCCCTAATCATGCTCTTTTTGGGTCAATTCAATGACTTTATCGTTTGGGTATTGATTGCAGCCGCTATAGTTTCCGGGTTTATGGGAGAGTGGGTCGATGCGATGGCATCAAAATGATATAAATGCAGTCATTGAGGATCTGAAGTCATCACTTCAGGGTCTTTCTACCGAAGAGTCTAAGAGGCGTCTCGAAGAATACGGCCCTAACGAACTGAAAGAGGGGAAGAAAAAGACCCCTCTCGGCATGTTACTCGATCAGTTCAAGGACTTCATGATCATCGTCCTTATAGCGGCTGCCGTTATCTCCGGCATTATCGGGGATGCGGCAGATACCATAGCCATTATAGTGATCGTGGCGCTGAATGCCGTAATCGGCTTTGTCCAGGAATACAGGGCCGAAAAGGCGATGGAGGCACTGAAGATGATGGCTGCGCCGTCTGCCACCGTGCTAAGGGATGGGCATCATTTGACCCTCCCTGCCTCTGAGCTGGTTCCTGGGGACATCGTGCTTCTTGAAGCCGGGAGGGTTGTCCCTGCCGACCTAAGGCTCCTTGAATCGGCACAGTTGAAGGTGGAAGAGGCGGCGCTTACCGGAGAGTCTGTTCCTGTGGAAAAGCTGACAACCCGGCTCCATGAGGAAATGATACCTCTTGGAGACCGGCGGAACATGGCCTACAAGGGGACTGTGGTTAGCTATGGACGCGGGAAGGGTGTTGTTGTGGGCACAGGGATGGAAACGGAACTGGGTCGCATCGCCACGATGCTTCAGACGGAGGAAGAGGTAAAGACGCCATTGCAGAAGAGGCTCGCCAGATTCGGACAGAGGCTTGCCATTGCCGTCCTTGCCATGTGCGCCATCGTCTTTGCGGTTGGGATCATGAGGGGAGAGCCTTCAATCCTCATGCTGCTCACAGCCATTTCTCTGGCGGTCGCGGCGATACCGGAGGCACTTCCCGCGGTGATAACCATTTCCCTTGCCCTGGGCGCAAGAAAGATGGTCAGGCAGAACGCCCTTATAAGGAAGCTCCCTGCCGTGGAAACTCTTGGTTCTGTGACATACATCTGCACCGACAAGACGGGCACCCTTACCCTGAATAAGATGACGGTTGAGGAGATATATGTTGACGGCCGTTTAGTCCGGAGTTCAGAATTTGCTGTTCAGAGTCCCGCTCCGCTCACTGCTTTGTTTAAGGCTATGGCTTTAAGCAACGATGCAACCCCTGATGCCAATGGCAAAGTTATTGGAGACCCCACAGAGGTGGCCCTATACCTGGCTGCCGAGAAGGCCGGTTTCAAAAAGAATATCCTGGAAAAGGACAATGAAAGGGTCTCTGAGATACCTTTTGATTCAGACAGGAAGTGTATGACCACCGTGCATACGAATCGGGAAGGCGGGTTTCATTCCTTTACAAAAGGTGGTGTAGAGATCATTCTGGCCCAGTCCATAAATATCCTGACGTCAGAGGGGATCAAGGATATAGACAGGGAAGAAATAACCAGTGCAAGCGAAAGGATGGCTGCCGACGGCCTGAGGGTCCTTGCCGTCGGGACGAGAAGGTGGGATGCGGTTCCGGAAAAGATGGTTCCTGAAGAGGTGGAGGGTGGGTTTACTTTTCTTGGCCTGGTTGGCATTATGGACCCGCCGAGGGAAGAGGCAAAGGAGGCCGTGTCTCTATGCAAGTCTGCCGGGATAAAGCCTGTCATGATAACCGGCGATCACCCTATAACCGCCAGGGCTATAGCGAGAAAGCTTGGCATAATAGACGACGGCGGGGAGGTCATAACAGGAACTCATCTCGAAAAACTTCCGATGAAGGAGTTTGAGAGAAAGGTAGAGGAGGTGAGGGTATACGCCAGGGTTGCCCCCGAACAGAAACTGAAGATCATAAAGGCACTTCAGGACAAGGGGCAGTTTGTCGCAATGACCGGGGATGGCGTCAATGATGCGCCTGCCCTGAAAAGGGCGGACATAGGGATTGCCATGGGGATTACCGGAACCGATGTCTCAAAAGAGGCGGCACACATGATACTCCTTGACGACAACTTTGCCACTATAGTTAAGGCTGTCAAGGAGGGGAGGAGGATATTCGACAACATAAGGAATTTCATAAATTACACCATGACAAGCAATTCAGGCGAGATATGGTCTATATTCCTCGCGCCGTTCCTGGGTCTTCCCATACCGCTCCTGCCCATCCATCTCCTCTGGATCAATCTTGTGACCGACGGTCTTCCGGGTCTTGCCCTTGCTGCGGAAGATGCAGACAAGGGAATTATGAAGAGACCCCCGCGGCATCCCCAGGAAAGCATATTCGCCCATGGACTTGGCACACATATCGTTTGGGTCGGCCTTTTAATGGGAGGGGTTACTCTGTTTACCCAGGCATGGGCAATAACAACCGGCCATTCTCACTGGCAGACAATGGCATTTACGGTCCTTTGTCTCTCGCAGATGGGGAATGCCCTGGCAATCCGTTCCGAGAAAGAATCGCTTTTCAGTCTGGGGATATTCTCCAATAAGCCGTTGATCGGGGCCGTTCTTTTGACCTTTGCCTTGCAAATGGCGACTATATATGTGCCGTTCCTCCAGCCGATATTCAAGACGGAGGCGCTTAGCTTCGGCGAGTTAACATTTGCCCTCGCCATGTCATCTGTGGTCTTTATAGCAGTGGAGATCGAGAAGTATTTCAAGCGGAGGTCAAAATAAATAAGATTAAAAACGGTTACGTTTTGCAATACTACAAAGGGAGACAGCAACGATGAAGCAATTACTTGTTTACCTATTTTGTTCAGTTTTCTCGTTTTTGTGTATCACGAATATCCTTGCAGAAGAGAAATGGGAAGTTGCCGCATCCCCTCCAATCAGCGAAAATACCCAGGTATGTATCCTGTGTCACAGAAATTACACGCCAGGAATTATAGAGGATTGGCTTAAAAGCAGGCATTCAAAAATATCTCCGGAAATGGCGCTCAAAATGCCTCCTATCGAGAGAAGGATTTCAAGCGAGATAATACCAGATACTTTAAAGTCAACCGTAGTCGGCTGCTATGAATGTCATGGTCTGAATGCCTCCAACCACAAAGACAACTTCGAACACTTTGGATTCCGGATTAACGTAATTGTATCACCAAATGACTGTAAGACCTGTCATCCAGTTGAAGTTGACCAATATTCAGCAAGTAAAAAGGCACATGCAGTGGAGAATCTTCAACAAAACCCACTGTATCACACTTTTGGTGAGGCAATCACAGGTATTAAAGAAATTAAAGACGGCAAATTAATCAGTTTAAATTCGTCGGAACATACAAAAGCGGAAACATGCTATGCATGTCACGGCACTGTTGTAACGGTGAAAGGTATGAAGAAGATTTTCTCAAAGATGGGCGATATTGATGTCCCCGACCTTGCCAACTGGCCAAATCAGGGAGTGGGAAGGATTAACCCTGATGGAAGCAAGGGAGCTTGCACATCATGCCATCCACGACACAACTTCTCTATTGAGGTAGCCAGAAAACCGTATACGTGTGCTCAATGCCATCTCGAACCGGATGTGCCTGCATTTGAAGTTTACAAGGAAAGTAAACACGGAAACATTTTTCTCTCTAAACAGCATGAGTGGAACTGGAATAACGTTCCGTGGAGGGTTGGTAAAGATTTTCAAGCCCCAACCTGTGCAACTTGCCATAATAGTCTTATAGCAACTTCTGATGATAAAGTCATCGTATCAAGAACCCATGATTTTGGCGCGAGGCTATGGGTCAGGTTATTTGGACTCATATACTCCCATCCACAACCGAAGGTCGGAGCGACACACATAATCAAAAACAAGGATGGACTGCCTTTTCCTGTTACCTATGATGGCGAATCAGCCTCTGAATATCTGATTGATAAAAACGAACAAATACAGCGACAAACCGAAATGAAGAAGATATGCCAGGGTTGTCATAATACAGATTGGGTTAACCTGCACTTTGTCAAACTTGATTCTACTATAGCGGAAACCGATACGATGTGTTTATCAGCTACCCGTCTGCTTCAGAAAGCCTGGAATGAAGGATTGGCAGATCCGTCGAATCCTTTTGATGAAACGATTGAACATCTATGGATAAAGCAGTGGTTTTTCTACGCCAACTCGGTGCGATACGCATCTGCTATGGGTGGTCCTGACTTTGCCACATTTAAAAATGGCTGGTGGGAATTAACGACAAATTTGCATAAAATGTTTGAGTTAACACAAATCAAGAAATAACAAATAATGAACATTTAACTCTTCACTAAAGGAGGTGATTATTTGCAATATTGCGAATACTGAGGATTGTTTATTGTTTTATGTATAAACTATGTTTCAAAATTTAGAGAAGGAGGAATACAAATGAGACGCATTTTATATTTATTATCTGCTGTAATTTTTGTTACAATTATCTCAGGTTATGTAATGAATTCAAATGTACTGGCAGATGAAAAAAAGGCTGCTGAGAAAACCACTGCAAAGGATCTTGTTTGTGGTATGGATGTTGATAAAGATAAGGCGCTTAAGGCTGACCACGACGGCAAAGCATATTATTTTTGTTCCAAACATTGCGAAGAAGCATTTAAAAAAGACCCTTCAAAATATCTAAAGAAATGAGCATTAATTAATAATTTATTTAAAATAAATAAATTCATTGACAATTTTGATAGAAAAGGTTAGAAGTATGCATATTTTTACTTTTCAAGATATTATCTTTATCTTTCTTTTTAACTTTTTATCTCATGAAAGGAGGTCAGTAGAATATGTTGAATAAGAAATTTTTAGGGATATTTGCTTCAGTAGTTACGTCTGCGAGCTTAATGATGTGCGTGGGTAGTTTTACGTATGCTGAAGAAGCAGCACAACCACCGGCACAGGAAGAAACACACAAGCATTCAGAGAAGGCTTTAGCTCCGGAACATCCGACTGTTGAGCTGCCCATGTGTCCAACTTGTAAAGACGTGCGTGTAAGTCCGGAAAAAAGCAGAACGCTTGCGGCACAGGTCATGGTTTGCCCGGACTGCAAAAATGAGATAGGGGAACTGGCTGTTCACCATTGTGATAAGTGCGGAAAAGACGTGCTGGCGTGCGTGATGTGCCAAAAGGCTTCGGCAGAACTAAAATCTGCTACCATGGAAGGAAAATGTCCCAAATGCAAAGAGGCACGTGTAAGGCCTATCAAGGGAAAGACACTTGCAAAGTGGGAGATGAAATGTCCGGATTGCAAGAAGAAGACAGCGGAATGGCTCGTCCAGCATTGCGATACATGTGATGTTGAGTTCCTTGCTTGCCCTATTTGCAAAAAGGAACAAGAAAAGGGCAAGAAATAGGTTGTTACTTATAAAGAAATTTGAAATGATCTAAAAAGAATGGGGGCATTTATAAAATGCCCCCTTTCTTATTGTTAGTGTGATGGAGATCCCCCGTGTGATGGGGACATCTTCTTTTCCGCTTCGTATTTCTTGAATTCATTAAATTCTGCGTCTGCCTCGGCGCTCATCCCCTTTAACAGATAAACCACACCTAAATAATTGTGTGCCGTTCCTAACTTGGGATCTAATTCTAATGCCGTTTTATGGGCGGCGACAGCCTCGTCCAGTCTCTTCTGTTTACAGTACGTTAATCCAAGCTCATTATAGGCAGAAGCAAGTTTGGGATTCAAAGATAGAGCTTGTGTCTGCATCTTGACTGCGTCTTCCAATTGTTCATTCATTCTATAGACAACGCCCAAACTAAAATATATCATCGGATCATCAGGCTTTAATGTCAGTTCTTTTCTGTAAATTTCCCCGGCTTTAGTAAATTTACCCTGTGTGTAATAAGCCTTTGCAAGCTTTTCATAGGCATTGGTCATTGTAGGTTCAAGTTCCAGCGCCCTCTCCCATGCCGCAATTGCTTCGTCGAAACCGCCTTTTTTAATATGTTCCAATCCGTAGTTATAATACTCTGAAGCTGACATTTTTTCCGGAAGTTTTACCTCTTTTTTTACTTCCGGGCCAACCAATGCCTCTCCAGTTGCAGCTTCTTCACTCTTACCTACACCTTCAGATACCTCTTTTTTGCCGCATCCGTATAAAGAAACAAATAACACGGTACCAGTAATTGTCAGTATCTGTAAGTTTTTCCCTGTCATTCTCATTCTCTTTTATTCTCCAGCTAAAATTTTTATAAATTCATCCTTATAGTATTACTTTGTAAAAACTTCCTTTCCCCATTTTCATGAGGACAAGTTATTGTAAGTTTTTTTAACACCCCCTGTGTCCCCCCCTTCGCAAGGGGGGACACAGGGGGGGCTTTGGTTGCGGCTATGCTGCGTCTCTTCCGGCTCGTTCGGGTTAGGACATACGCTTGGCCATGAAAGAAGCAATTTCCTTAAACACCGTTTTGTCTTCTACCGGAATCTCGTCTATTGTCTTATAAGCTTGTTTTACCAGATCTTCTGCATAGTCCTGAGCATATTTTATCGCACTATATTTTTTGTATATCTCCAGCACCAATTGTATATCGTTATCGGTTGTCTCATCCCTTGGTTTTAGCATAATGTCACGCAAGTGTTTCTTGTCATTGGCTGAAGCAACCTGTAATGCATACGAATAGAGAAAACTTGCCTTGCCTTCCTTCACATCGGAACCTATTACCCCCCCGCGTCCCTTGCCGTGTGTCAAGTCGATTAAATCATCACGAATCTGAAATGCCGGTCCCATCGTTTTCCCAAGCGTCCATATCTTTTCAACAACCTTTTCGGAAATACCGGATACAACGGCTCCTCCAACCATACCGCATGCAAGATAGTATCCGGTTTTAAGTTCAACCATCGCCATATATTTATCTACTGAAAAATCTTCCGCCGCCCTTGCGTTGATGTCAAGAGCCTGGCCTTCTACGGTTTTTTCGTAGGTTAACGTAAATATCTGCAGTAAGTGCATTTTTTTTTCTAATGAAACAGGGCTTGCTAACACACTTTTATATGCGCACGCAAGAAGATAGTCACCTGCGTTAATTGCATTGGCTGTCCCGAATTTCACCCATACCGTAGGCTGGTCTCGTCTTATCGTATCGCCATCTTCGATATCGTCATGCATGAGGAACATGTTATGCATAATCTCTATAGCAAGGGCAAAATGTATCGCCTCATTAGTATTTCCTCCCAATGCCTCACAGGTAATTAAACATATCGCAGGCCTTACTCTTTTGCCTCCCGTATGCAGGTGATGCCATATTGGCTCACTTAAATAATCATTTCTATGAGGCGGGATGATCTCCTTCAACAATTCATCTATCTTTGCACCGTAGATTTTAATAGATTCCTCTATGCCCATCTCAGTTTATTCCCTTCCAAGGAATTCGCCGGTTCTTGTATCTACTTTGATTACTTCACCATTATTGATGAACAGAGGAACCTTTACAACAAGCCCTGTCTCCAACTTCGCGGGTTTATAAACATTCACTACGGTATCCCCTTTCATGCCCGGGTCTGTTTCAACAATTTTTAAAGTAACCGATGTAGGGAGTTCCACTGAAAGCGCCTTCCCCTCATAAAAAGCTATCTTCGCCTGGCTGTTTAAAGTCATATAAGGAATGGCATCTTCAACCGCCTCTTTAGGCAATAATACCTGCTCATAATTTTCTGTATCCATGAAGCAATAATTCTCACCATCCTTATAAAGATACTCCATTGTGCGATGCTCCAGGAATACATCTTCTAGTTTATCCGTAGAACGGAATCGTTTCTGAACGATACTCCCCTGTTTCATACTTTTCAGTTTTGCCTGCACCATACCACGCCAGTTTCCAGGGGTCACGTGCTGATAATCGACCACTAAATACAATTCCCCGTCCATTTTTATCACCGTACCCCTTTTAATTTCTGTAGCGCTTAACAATTTAATAACTCCTCAATAAAAATAACAAAACAAATATTATATAAATTCTGTCATTACAGTATCTGCGACAAACAATCCTTTTTCCGTGAGTTTTAATCTTTCATCCGCATAACTAATCAAGCCATCTTTTGCTAATCTGTTTATCTGTTCTCTAAATTGATCCTCTATTGTATAACCGAATCGTTCATAAAATTCATTATTTGATATGCCCTGTCTGAGCCGCAAGGACATAACAACGGTTTCTGATGCGTATTGACTAAGTTCCAAATTTTCGCTAAAAGACTTCATATGTTTACTTTCGTTTATTCCATCAATGTATTTAAATACATCTTTCTCATTCGAAGCCCTTATGCCATCAACAAAGGAATATGCCCCCGCCCCAACCCCTACGTAACCAATATTTTTCCAGTAAACGTGATTATGGGCGCACTCGCACCCATATTTTGCAAAATTCGAAATTTCGTAGTGATTATAGCCGCTCCGTGCTAAATAACGCATGGACGTTTTATACATCTCCAATTCAACACACTCGTCCAGTTTATGGATAACCGAGTCATCCAGATCCCTTGTGAGCAATGTTCCCTCTTCATACGTGAGGGCATATGTCGATATGTGCGCAGGATTCAATTCGACTACAGTTTTTAAGTCTTTTTCCCAATCTTCGATAGACTGTTCAGGACATCCAAATATTAAATCGATATTAATATTTCTAAAACCTGCTTTTCTCAATGAATCAAAGGCGTTTTTGGCGTCATTACTTGAATGAATACGCCCAAGAAATTGTAATTGTCTATCCTGGAATGATTGTACTCCCAGGCTTATGCGATTTACCAGGTATTCCTTTAACAATCCGATTTTATTCACCGTCAGTGTGCCGGGGTTTGCTTCAACTGTATACTCCCGTATTTCGGAAGATGGAATATGACGGATAACACTTCGAAGTAGTTTTTCCAACTGAACTTCTGATAATATGCTCGGTGTCCCCCCGCCTATATAGACCGTGTTAAATACATAACGGCTTTTTAAGGCACTTAACTCCTTCTCAATAGCGTGGAGATAAAGGTCTACTGTCTTTGATTCCGAGACAATCGAATTGAAATCGCAATAGCGGCACTTTCTGGCGCAGAATGGGATGTGTATATAAAGGGAATTATGAAGCATATTTTTTACAAAAGATCGTCGTGTAAGTTTACAAACTTGATTAAGTATTATAATACAACTTTCTGGTATTTCGTACGGTCATGTCGTTTTGTACGGTATCAGTAATTTCTTTCTCTATAATATTTTTATAATAATTCAACCTCGTAACAGGATCTCTTAAAATACCTAGAAATTGTTTCGTGAGGTCTTTGTATATTAGTTTAACAGGTATCTCTCTCACCCGCAAGCCCAACTTCCACGCCTGTATCCATACTTGCAACGGCATCCCATATCCATGTTCAGTCAGGCGCATCAGTTTCAATTTTTCAACCTTATACGCCTTAAAACCACAAAATGCGTCCGTTACATTGAATCCCGTAATCCTATTTATAATGCCTGTAATCTCTTTATTAATGAGATATCGCTCCTGTGGAAATTCATTGTCCGGCCTTGCGGGAAAATAATATCTGGAACCCGATAGAATATCACAGTCATAAAATGGAATTTCTCTCAAAAATAGCGAAATTTCTTCAGGCTCATGTTGTCCGTCGCTATCAATTGTCAACAGGTAATCATACCCATTTTCAATTGCAAATGTGAATGCATCAATAATTGTCTTGCCATAACCAAGATTTCTTGGATGTGTGATTATGTGTATACTCCGAAAAGGTATTAATTCTTTGTGGAGACCATTGGTCGAGCCATCATCTACGACTAATATATCCAGGTGAAAGTTATTAACCCTCTGGATAATATCACGCACATCCGCTTCATTAAAGACTGGTATAGAAACAAGGATTTTGTTTTTGTGCATAATTAATTATTTATGCTCATTTTCAATGCTTCCACGGTGTTTCTTAATAACATGACCACCGTCACAGGTCCCACTCCCCCCGGGACTGGTGTTATGTAAGAAGCCACCTCTTTTGCCGTCGCAAATTCAACGTCGCCCACGGTCTTCATCTCTGGTTTGCCGTTTACGTTTATAATGGGGTTTCCCTGCGCATCGAGTTCCTTTACGCGGTTAATCCCTACATCGATGACAATAGCGCCTGGCTTGATCATATTACCTTTAATCATCTCTGCCTTTCCAACGGCAGCAATTAAGATGTCTGCCTTTTTCGTTTGGGCAGAAAGGTCTTTTGTGCCGGAATGGCACACCGTTGGCGTTGCAGACAAATCCAGCATTAACAAACTAACGGGCTTCCCTACGATGGCGCTGCGCCCGACAATCGTTGTTTCCTTCCCCCGGATATCAACACCTACGGATTTCACAAGCTCTACTGCGGCCATGGCAGTGCATGGAACCAGTCTTGTATTTCCGTAAACAAGCTCACCCATGTTGGCGGGGTTCATCCCCTCTACATCTTTATGAGGTGCAATCAATGTCTGTGCCTTTTTCGCGTCTATACCTTCGGGTAAGGGCATTTGCAATATAATTCCCGTTACCTGAGGGTCATTATTCAACTTTTTAATGTGCTCGATCAAAGCCGCTTCTTTCGTATCAGCGGGAAGTTCATCCAGGGTATATTTAATGCCTATTGCCTCGCATTGTTTCTGTTGATTTTGAACATATAAACGTGACGATGCATTTTCACCTACCTGAACGGCCTTCAAATGCGGGCAAAAACCTTTTTTTTAAGGTATCGATCTCCTCAATCAATCGTGTACGAATCTTTCCAGCAAAAGACTCACCATCAATAATAATCGCCGACATAACTCCCCTCTTTCGTTGTTATAAAAACTATTTCATTACTATTTTGTTATACCAGAATTTTATAATTCGGTTATTATAGAAAAACACGTAATTATATAGCAAGGAAAAACCCATTCGATTAACACTTTCATTGCTATTAAAGTATTGACATACCCCGTCATACCTGATAAAATTTGCAAAAATTCTAATATAGTTTTCCTCCCATATACAGAGATAGGTTAAAGTAAAGGCACGTCTTTCATGTCGAATATGGCAAATCGCAGCCAACTATTATTTGCCGATATGGAACAACTCCTGTCTATACACGATTGCTGGTTTATGGAAGGGAATCAACTCATATTGGATACAGGTGTTTCATTCGCATTAAATAATCCGAGGTAATAAATTGAGGGTAATAGTTGCTAAAACTGCAGGATTCTGCATGGGTGTACGACGTGCGATGGACATCCTTTTGGATGCTGCAAATGAAAAAAGCGACGGCAAAGTTTATACCGACGGTCCCTTGATTCACAATCCTCAGGTTCTTGAATATCTGGAAAAAAGGGACATTCACGTCGTTAGTGGTCAGACAGACCTTTCTCAAAGCACGGTTGTCATCAGGGCGCACGGAATTACGCCTACCCGTAGAAAAGAAATCGAAGATTTGGGCGCAAAGGTCTGTGACGCTACCTGCCCACACGTAATGAGAGTTCAATCCATCATCAAAAAATATGCAGCACAGGGTTATTCAACCGTGATAGTTGGTGATAAAGGCCACGCAGAGGTTATTGGTTTACTGGGATACGCTGAAGGCAAAGGTCATGTCGTACAGGAATTG
>Ga0194119_10003627_pt1 | contig 24657 bp, 32 predicted proteins | sample TA2MahC100mmetaG_FD_148620 | JGI IMG/M metagenome (GOLD analysis project Ga0194119, IMG submission 148620) | Freshwater microbial communities from Lake Tanganyika, Tanzania - TA2015018 Mahale Deep Cast 100m | ecosystem: Environmental > Aquatic > Freshwater > Lake | place: Tanzania: Lake...
GAAAATACCATTTGTAAGTATAAACCTATTATCATATTCACGGAGAGAAGTTTATTCACTGATAAAATGGTCTTTGCAAAGATGTTATATGACTCGAAAAAAATAGAAAGCATTAATTATCAGATTTATTTACAATGGTTTCATACATTTGCGGACGATTATCAAATCAATAAAATCGTTTATGTAAAGGCACAACCAAATACATGTCAGTCCAGAATTATGAAACGTCATAGACAAGGCGAAGATCATATTCCATTAGAGTATTTAATCGAATGCAATGCCTATCACGATCATATGTTGGATACAACTTCAAGCGAATGTGTTTGCAATAATCAGTTGGTATTGAATGGAGATATTGACATTTATGATAATACAGATGAATTGAATAGATGGTTACAATCGATTGAACTATTTATGTATAAGTAAAAAAGTAATTGATGAAAATATCTAATCTTCCTTATTATTATTAAGTTTTTTTGTAATTATAAGTAAATATAAAATACTTTTACACCTTTGGACATTTAAAACGCCGATTATTTAATATTCAATTGTTGCTCTACACAATGGACATCTTTGATTTCCTATTATTTGGTTTTCTAAATAAATATCTTCTTTAATTCTCCATTCCGAGTATAGTTTGAATATCTCATTTTCATAATCAACAATTTCTTGATTATTCATCCACTCTGGTCTATCACACATCAAACTATCCCTTAACCTAATTAATTCCTCATATAATCTCTCGTCATCTTCACATTGGTAATTCATTTTTTCTCTTAAGAATGTATCGTGTTCGTTTTCTTTTTCATTTTCTATCCAATCACCATCTTCATCAAATTGTTGCTCATATGTCCAATGAGGTAAATTTAATATACATAATAAAACTATACTTTCCAGCATTTCAAATATTCGATTTCTTCGTATTTTTGTTTTAGCACTTCTTGACTATTTCCATCCATACCCATCCCTCCATAAGGATTATATTCAGTATTATGCACAAATAAATATCATTCTAATATATATGAGTCAATGGTTCTTTCTCTTTTTTTATCTCGGACTATTCGGTCGCATCTTTGCAGATACTGAATGTCCCATTGTTTCCACTTCTGATGACCGACGCATTCATCATAATCGACTTCGATTGGTTCAATATAATGTGGAATGGTTATTCATCGACTATTATAGTCCCATGAACTGTCCTGGTTCCGGATGCACCTGGGTCAATCAAAGCGAAGCCAATATACACTTGGATTATGTAACCGATGTTGTAAAGAAATTGAATCCAGACATTATTAATTTCTGTGAAATAGAAGGATGTGATGAACTGTCCATGCTCAAAGAGAAATTGAATGACACCTCTTATAACGCCTATCTAAAAAAGGGAACGGATACCAGCACCGGTCAAAATGTTGGCATGCTAACTCGTATTGACCCACTCGTCAATCTCTATAGAACGGAAGTCAAACTCAATTATCCAATTGAAGGTTCCATGTGTGGGTACACCGGTGTGCCAAGTTCAAGTGGCGTTTCCAAACATTATATCACTGAATTTGCGGTATCTAATATGAAGATCGCCATGATTTCGGCACATTTGATTGCGATACCAACCGATCCTGCACGATGCGCACAGAGAGAAGCACAGGCATATGTATTACAAGGCGTCATTCAGTCCTATATAAACAATGGATATGAAGTGATTATGATGGGTGATTTCAATGACTATGACGGAAAAGTTTTGGACATGAATAATAATAAACCGACTTCACAAGTCTTGGATATATTAAAGGGAAATATCGGTGGACAATATTCTCTCTATTCCGTCGCCGAAGAAATCCAGCAAAAAAACAGATTTAGCGATTGGTGGGATTCCGATAATAACTGTAACACTGCATCGCAATCGGACTATTCTATGATTGATCACATTTTAGTTACAGAAACGCTAAAAAAAACGATCATAAACGCGTTTATTTATCATGGATATGACGAATATTGTGGAAAATACAATTCGGACCATTTTCCGGTAGTGGTTGATTTTGTTTTTTGATTTTTATTTTATTGTCAGATATTTACTTGAAATAATAATTTCTATAATGAATTTCTCCATTGGTCAATCTTTCTTGAATAAGAATACAACAATTTGCTTCTGATTCAACTACTTTATCATCAAATTCATATTTATTATCAAAACGTTTCTTGTTATCATTTTTTACATAATATTCATTATATATTTGAGTGCGGTCCTTTAATAGTGACTGAATATATTGTTCTGCAGACTCATTTTGTTCATATTCATGTATCGTTTTTTTGGTTTGTAATAGAATTTCATTCATTGGTCCAACATATTGGTCAAGAATAAGTTTACAATAGTGTCTTGTAAGTTCAAGTTCATTCATAAATGTATCTACTAATGTTGTATTTTTCAATTCATCTAATTTACCACACTTTACTGTATTCTTGAATTCAATCATTTTATTGAAAATGGTACTGATAAGTATAAGATATTTATTCTTACTAAGTTCTCTTCTCTTCTTATCGTCATTCAACAAATGATTGTTCATATAATGAAGCATTTCGTTTACCAGTGGAACTTTTTGACTTTTGAAAAAGGATTCTGTTATTTTAGCAAGTTGGGATTTGATATAGACAAAATTATTTTGTAATGATGTGAGCACATTCACTTCTTCATCTTCACTATTCTTTTTGATCTCATTTAGAATGTTAGCATTAGAATTGTTTGCATTTTTGCTTTGACTTCTGGTAATAACTGGCATCTTTTACACTTTTGCACATTTAAAACGCCGAATTAACAACGTAAAAAAATAATACAAAAATGCAAAAATTTGGTTATAATCCGTCTTGAAACGGATATGAATTTTAAGAATTTACTTCTCTACAAAATATCTCTGGTCTTTTTCCTGTATTTAATACAGATTTGACTATATTTAACATATTTTGCACAGCATTCTTATCTCTGTTATGGAATATTTCGCTTTTATGCTTAACCGAATGACATCGTAATAATCCATGACAGATTTCTGTTTTTCCTTCTTTCTTTAATTTTGGTTTTTGACTTGGTCTTTCTAAAAAATTCTCTAATTCTTCATTACAACAATTACATAATTTTGATGTCCTAAATTCATTTACCAAAAATGTTTTATAACCAGCATTTTTAAATAAATGTGTTAAACAATTGCAAAGAAAATTTAGAATTTCTAAACTACGTTAGCGTCTTCTTTTGCCTTTAATTTTGCTTTACGATTTAAATATGCTTGATGACGCCATTCTTTTAATTTTTCTGGATTAGTTTCTTTTATTTTTTCCATATAATTCTTTGCTTTTTCTTTTACAATATCACTATTTTTTTCATAATATTTTTTATTTCTTTTTGGATTTGTATATGATTTTAGTTTTTCTTCTAATTCATTATTTCTATTTTTAAGTTCTTCTATTTCAAGTTTTAACTTACTAACTTCTTCATCCATTTTATATTTAATATAATTATTATATTATAACATGATTTTAAATATTTTATGCTATAATATTAAGTATAAATGACATCTAAACATAAAAGTGAAGATTATAAATTATCTGCTGTTGAATATTATTTGGTTGGTGATAAATCACAATTAGAAGTATGTGAAATATTCAAATGTAGTCCAAGAAGTTTAATGCGATGGGTTGAAAAATATGAAAAGGATGGTAAAGTAAAAAGAGAAAATAGAAAACCAGTAGCATATAAAGTTCATAAAGAACATGTTAAATTTTTATTGGATGAAATTAAAAATAATAAAACTATTACTATGACAGAATTGAAACATAAATTAAAAGAAAAATTTAATGTTGAGTTAAGTCGGTTTCATATCAACAGAATTGTTAATGATAATAATATAACATTAAAAATAACAAGAATACGACATGAACCTGAAAAACGATTTGGAAAAGAAATTAATATAAACCAAAAATTAAAAGAATTCTATGATGAAATTAAAAAACATAAATTAGAAGATATTATATGTATTGATGAGACATCCATAAGCGGTCTTCAAAAAAGAAGTCATTGTTATAGTGAATTAGGTAAAAGATGTGTAATAAAAACACAATCACAAGAAGTATTCAAAAAATATACTGGTATATTTGCAATTTCTTATAATGGAGTATTAGGTTGGGATTTATATGAAAAAGGTGGAATATATAGTGATAGATTATATGAATTTTTAGAAAAACACATCACAACAAAATACAAACATAAATTAATAATTTTAGATAATGCAAGTAGTCATAGAAACGCAAAAATAAAAGAATTAGTAAATAAGAATAACACATTGTTGTATAGTGTTCCATATCAACATTTTACAAATAGTATTGAAAATTACTTTAGTATGATGAAATCAAGATTGTATAAATTAGATGGTTTAACTCATACAGAATTAAAAACTAATATTGATAAGGTAGTAAAAGAAATACCAAAAGAAAAATATGAAAATATAATTAAAGGAACTTATAATAGAACAAAAAAATATCATAAGAAACCTTCTAATAGAAGAAAAACATTAAAAAATTATTTATAAATAGCACATTTAAAAGTCGGCGTTTTAAATGTGCAAAGGTGTAATAACTTATTTGAAAGTTATATTAAATAAGTTTTGCAATTTGTATAATATAAGGTGAATTGATTATTTTATCCAGGATTAAATCCATTTCAATTTTTTTCACTTTATTCGTAAGACATACTTAAAAAATTGAAATACTTTTATGAAAATCAAATAATAACACAATAAAATAAGTAATTTTATATAATGAATATCTCAAAAGAAGAATTTAAGATTGAGTTTTTCAATAAATTGTCCGAATTGAATGAACTTAATAAAGAAGAAAATGGTTACACACTCAAAAAATATAAAATTAAATCATTTACAAATCCAACCAATTGGTTTGGTACAGATTTGACCAAATTAACTATCAAAGCATTTAATGAATACGATTGTTGGTTACAACTACATAATATTTTATATAAACATTCAAAGGGAAAATATAATTTATACGATTATGATTTAATTATAGAATGTGCATTGGAAAATTGGTATGAAGAACATGAGGAAGAAGAGGATTTTGATTACACAAATTTAGATTTTATTGTTAAGCATTTTATTATATTATTTTGTGATAATGATACATTGTGGTATGAAGAAATTATGTAATGTGTATCAATTATGATCTTTTTGATATATTTTATGAAATAAATCAATTAATCCTTTTTAAAAAGTGAATAAATGTATCCAAACTTTTTATTGATAATTTTTTTATTATGTCTCCTCATTTTTTGAAATATGGTTACCATTTCTTTTTCCAATGCTTCCAATTCATCCAAATCAGATTCATCCACATATTCATGAGAACAAATGGTTTTAATATATTCATATTGATCTGCCACATCTTTTGATTCATATAAATATCCATTTGGACCACATAAATGCTCATTATTACGGCAATGAATGGCAAGATTTTTGACAAGCGTTTTCTCATTGTTATGATACACTGTATCTTGAAACATGTTACATAATCCAAGGACAGGAGACACCTTATCTGGAATAAAATGTTTGCATGAAGAACATTCTGGAGAAAACGAAGAAATCAATCCGAGGATAGATAATGAGCAAAAGTAATATGTGTATAGAAAGAAGAAGTTCATTATCTATATACTGAAGATGTGTTTAAGTGGTTATCGATATAATTATTTGCGTATAGTGGTCACCTTTAAGATATTTCGTATAATCTTATCATGTTGCAATATATGATTCTCTCCTATACCTCCCATTGCTTCAATCACAGTTTTACTATATTGGTCAGACCGTTTTGATTCCGGATTATTATAATCTGGAAATGTTTCTTTATACGTCTTCATCAAATTTTCGTTTCTGAACGCAACCGTCTTAATCAGTTTCTTGATTTTCTTTTTATCATCGTCCTCCTTTTCCCATTTATCTTGGTCTTTCACATAAAAGGTTTCTCTCTTCTGGTCCGTGCAATGAATAGGTCTCACCGTTTCATCCAGGTCATTTAGTTTCTTGACGATAATGTTCGAAATTCCATCCACAAATCCAACATCGCCGACATTGATAAAGTCCGATAACTGCAGCTTAATTGAGTCTATGAAATCTGTTATGTTCATGGCATTTTTACACGTTTCATTCAAGAAAAAATTCAGATTAAATGCTTTATTGTGGGAGTTGGTGTGGATGGTGGTATTTGTGCTGGTATGTTTTGCTAGTTCCATGGTCACATCTTGCTGTCCTTTGATCAAATCTTGTTGTCCTTTGATTAAGTCGGCATTTTGTTTAAGGAGTGTGATGATAAGATCGTCTTTATCTAATCCTTGGATAAAAGGTTTTTCAGGTGGCGGAGTATAGACAACACACGAAAGACAACATCTTTTGGAATGTCTCCATAATCCTGCGCGGTCCTTAAAATATTTATCGCAATTAGTGCATAAATACGTCTTGCTACTTTTTGCTACAAAAGCGTTGTTTTTGTAGTCAAAAGCGTTGTTTTTGTGTTTCATGCTCTGAAGATGTTTATTGAAATTATACTTTCTGATGGTAATATAGTCACACATGTCGCAACAAAATTCCGTGCTACTTTTTGCTAAAAAAGCGTTGTCGATCGTTGTCATATATAGACAACAGAAAAGTAGCATTTAAGTATTTTTCGAAAAAATTATCATAACAAAAAAAGAAGGTCCAGGTTTCATTTGTGACGATAAGAAAAATTTCTCTAGACAAAAAAATTTCGTCAGTAAGGACCTTTTGGTCAAGTCATTTTTGGACATTTATTTTTGTCCATTTTTTAAAATTTAAAAAACTTTCCCAAGGCATTTTCGTGAATTTTGGTAATTATGTCGTTTTCTATGCCTTAATTTCATTTCTTGTGGGAGAGATTTAAAAATTCCCTTAAAATTGCCGGAATTCTGCCATTAAGTCTTGAAAATGAAATATGCATGTTCATTTCTTGTGGGAGAGAATATTGTCAAGATTCTATGTCTAGACAATATTTGTTCATTTCTTGTGGGAACACACCATTTAGTATTCCAATAGCACCACATTTAGCACCTTGTTTGGTTTGTATTTAAGGATATCCATTTCTTTACTGGTTGTCGGAAATTCTGTCTCTCCATAAATGTCTTGAAGCATCAACCATTCAAACAACCCACCTACATATATGTAGACGTTATAGAATCCGAGAGAAGTCAACTGATTATATTTATGAATGGGTTTTTCATCGTTTGCATTTTTGCCGTAAATGATGATTTTGATATCTTTTCGTCCGTTCCGAATACAGTTATTGATAATGGTTTCCTCGTTATGTATATTCATGGTCTGAAGAATCAGACATTCTTGCTCAGAGTCCGAGAGAGTATTGATCAATATATGTCCTTCTGGATGGGATAGTATATATTGAACATCTTCAAAATTGGTTTTGATAGAGGTCGGCGTTTTGTTTCCCATACTATTTACCTATGTATATTAAGTTATTTATTTATGTTTAAGTTTATCTTAATAAAAAATTGATTATTATTTTTGATTGTAACAACAATAATAATAACAAATGGGAAACACAATTGTTTATGATAAAGCTGAACCACATATTAAAGCAGATATTTTAGACAAATTTAAACAAGAATATAGTAGTTCGGATGTAATAACTTTTCCAGTTAGAAAAGTTCGAAAAGATGAATATTGCATTAGTGTGGATAAATATTTAATAAGTTTTGATTATTTACCTTATTTAGTTGATTTTGTGTGTGAATTAAACAGGCCATTTATTTTATCCGGTCCAGATGATAGAGGTTCGTATAATGTTTGCTTTATTTATTCAAGAAGTTCCTTTCAAAGTCGTTATTGATATAGTGATAAATCAAAAAACTGGATAATCCCAGAATAACATCGTATAATAAATATACCCAACCATTTCTTATTTTATGGATGGCATTATAGGCAAAGAGGAAATAGAATAAGGCGTGGATAGGTCTCAATGCGTTCCACCAAATCTTATCGCCGAATGTTTCAGGTCCAGATTTCCTGGTTCCGCTCAGAAATAAATAGGTGAATCCGATGGCAGGCAGTAATGCCAAATAACCGAGTATGGGCAAATAGGAGAGAGAAATGGTTTTGGCAATATAAACCAAAAACAGTCGCGTGGGAATACATCCACATAAAAACAATAAAAACCGTTTTTGTATTGAATTCATATACTAATATAATAAATTATTTATTATAACAGATTTTCTGCATTATTTGCTTAACCTCATGGTTGAGCAAAACATTGTGACCATTATGCATGTGAGTTGTTTGCTTTCCCTAATGGGAAAGCAATTTTTTTGATTCATACTTTTTGCTCACTCTTGAAAGTGAGCAAAAAACAAAAACGATAATTTTAATGAAACTTCACCACAATTTCCACGTCTTCTTTCTTAATGCTTTTTGTGGCGGATATCGATAACTCTTCACGCTTTTTACGCGTCTTTGTATTATCATTTAATCCATCCTTTCGCTTGGATGTGCTATTTCGACTGTTCATGTCTTTTTCAATGACATCATAATTCGTCTCAATATAATCAATGACTTTATTTTCCAATGCCCATTTAAAAAAATTCAATTGTCCAATAGTGGTCTCAATAAATGTTCCGTTTTTATACGGAAAGCTGATCCTATCCCAGCGGCAAAATGGGTCAAATCTTTTTTTGCTGTATGCTTTGAGTTTGAGTTTGTAGTCAAAATAGACTTTGAATCGGACATTTTCGCCGAACGAATTCGTCATTTCGTATAAGGTGTAATTCTTTTTTGCATAATTAGTTGCGAACCAATCGACTATTCGTAGAGAGATTTTTGATTCGCCGGTAATAATTTTCAGAATTTTGTCCAAGTATGTTTCGTCTTTATAAAAGTCTAATAAATTGATCATCAATAATTCGTTTTGGGTGGTATAAGTGGATGTCGTACTCATATTTATGATTAAATGTTAAATACTTATTTAAGTCATTTATATCATAATATATATTATTTAAATTTTATTCTATGTGTATATTAATAAATGTCAGGATTGATGACCAGATTTTTCGGACCTTTAGACAAAAGTTCGTGCGTCTATTTTCTTGTGATTTCAGTCATTTTTTTTATTGCCTTAGTTATTTTGCTTGGAAACGAAATCATCTATATTATCCAAAATATAGGTAAATTAAATAGTCGATTTGTGACAAACGGATTTATTATTATATTTAATGTATTTGTCGCTTATTTTGTGAATCGATTGTTATATACCATGTGCAATAAATCATTGGCATAAGGCGTTCATTTAATAATATTTAATCATTATATATTATTAAATATGGATAAACGAAGTATGGATGATAAACGAAGTATGGATGATAAACGAAGTATGGATGATAAACGAAGTATGGATGATAAACGAAGTATGGATGATAAACGAAGTATGGAAGATAAACCACACTTATTGAAATGGACTGACGGACTACCTTATGAACGATCCAGAAGAATGAAACATCAACAAGAAATGGAAAATCAAGAATATAGTAAAGAAGTGGAATCTTCTGCTTATACCTCTTCTCTCCACCACGACGAAAACACTTGGGATATTTTGAATCAATCTTTAGCAGGTTCAGGATTTAAAGTATCTAATAAGAGGGAAGAATTAGGAAATAAATTGGCGGATAGAGAAATGGTTCAACAAATTGGATTCAATCCATTTTTAGGACAAACCAATTACGTGGAAGATATTTCGATTCGAGATCAATTTTTGAAACCTATTAACACAACAACTGACTAACATTTATTCCAATTTCACCACCTTTAAGAAACAGACATCTGATTGATAGGTTGAGTTCGTATAAGATTTGGGTTGTGGATCTTTTTTCGCTCGTCTAACAGGTGCTCTATGTTCATATCCGGTAATACGCTCTTGTTCAATAATCTTCCATACTTTTTCCAATTGTTTCACATTCTTTTGAAACCACTCTCTATTTCTGGCGACCAATACACAACTCAACTTCTCTAATTTCCAGTAAATGAATTTCATAAAGGTATATCTATAAGGTTCAGATTCATATTTCTGGACTATATCCTCTTCCCATTGACTGACATCGTCTGGTTTCCAGATAGATAATGGCATATATTCATAGTGGGGTTTTCCTTCATTCGTAAAAAATTGGACTATAATGCCTTTATAACTTCCATCTTTTGTCGTGACGCAACTTGCAAACACTTGATCCTCTATCATTCCTATCGATGAATCCGCATGATAACTTTGGTAATCTGGATATTCTGTAAATTTCGTCTCTAAAAAATCACATTCATCCAAGTCGCAAACTTCCATTTGCAATTGCATTTGGATCCAATATTCCTTTTTGGGAATGCCTGTAATCTCTCGATTGACTATATTTTTAATTTCAAGCATGCGACCAAATCGTCCAGTATTGGATTCCACAATGATACCATCTGGAGATGCGCCGATAAAGGAATATACTGGGTGCTGAATACAACCAAAATCCTCGACTTTCGAATCATACAAGTGTTCATACATCATGACGGATAAAGGTTCGTATTTTTGTCCCCAGTGTAAAGTGGTGTTTGTATTGACCAGTTTGATTTCTTCATCCATGGATTGGACAGAAAAATCTTTCAGAGGTTGGCATTTTTCATATATGAGTTGATTGATAGTGCTTTGGGTTTCAAATGCTTTCCATGCATTACTGGCAGTAATCAAATTCCATCGAAATTGATACCATTCAGGGGTTCGTTGAACTGGTTGAGGTATTTCTCTCAATGCCTGGATTTTATCTCTTATTTCTTGTTTCAACAAATGTTGGGTTGATTCGTGTTCATGTAAAGGATGTGAATCTATATTATCATTCTTATCAATGTCATCCATATCATCCATATCTTCTTCTTCTTCCTCTTTCATTGGAACAGATCTCTCTGGATGAAATGTCGAAATAAAAATATGGAATGCATCTTCTAACAGATCATTCAAATCGTCTTCAATATACTCGCTTTCAAGAATATGATCTTCGAACTGCACATAAAACATATCTTTGATTTCTTCCAATAACAGATCGTGAAAATGTGGTTCCGAAATGAGAGAAGGATGTTCATCCATATATTCTTCCATTAAATGAAATGCGGTTTCCACCAATTCCACTGCGTGCTCATCAGAAAAAATAGAGGGTTCTTCTTCAAATAGAATACTTTCAGAGACATCTTCTAATGACTCTAATTCATCCATATACATATTCATAATAGATATATTGATGTTTTGTGTTTATATACTTTTTCTTATGTTTCATCATCTTCTTCTGAATCACATTCTGCTGCCTTGATTTCCTTCTTTCGAATTGTTCCTTGTCCCTTCTTTGGCGCAAGTGACTTAAGCGTAGAAACGCGTTTTTCGACATTTTTTAAGGTAAAATGCCTGGACCCCTTGACATAGCATAATGACGGAATTTCTTTAATGAATCCATTTTCCTTATCATAGACGACGTCTTTGACTCGTTGAAGTTTTTTACGGTCCAAACAATCCTTTAAAAAGGCGATCAATGCTTTCACTTCATCGCTCGATAATTGGTTTTCTTCTTTATAAATTTCCACATAATCGCATAACAATTTCAGTTTCATGGTTTTATTCAGTTTACACCATGGTTCATACATATTGTTTGTTTTTTCGTTTTCCAGGAATTTATCGAGACTAGAAAGGTCATTCGACGACTTTGTTTCTGGTAACTGGACACCATTTAGCATCAACGTCTTATATTTGATATTTTTTAATTCTTGGCATTCTGTATTTTGTTCATCTGCTTCCTCCATGTTGAGTATATAGTGAATATAGCAAGATAAGTTTAACTCAATTTTTTTAAATATATATTGTTATATATTATTTTATGGAACCAATCGAGATTAATACAAAATGTATCTTGTATAGCGGTAGGGATATAGTGAAAAAAGGGAGAAAGCGACAAATGCTTGATCATAATAATAATCATAGAGTGAATATAAAGATAGATTCGACCCAAGACAACATTTATAATATAAATGAAGATATAGATGATGACAATCATAGTATAGATGTTATCAAGGATTTGACACAGGAAAAAGAGAGAAAGAAACGTGTGGAATCAGAGAGATGGACATTTGATGCAAGTTGTTATTTATATGAATATCAGATGAAAATGATGGAAGACATTTATGCCAATGGAAATACTTATTATGACGACATATCCAAAATCGCCATTCAACAAATCAATCGAAAAATATATGGATATAAGCAGCAAGACATTCATAAAAAGTTATTGAATGTTTCTGAATTGATAACACTTGAATCGGTTATTCAAAGAATGGTGGAATGTCGATTGAAATGTTATTATTGTTCAAGTGAAATGAATGTTTTGTATGACATCTCGAGAGAAAGTAAACAATGGACCGTTGATAGAATAGACAATAATATTGGACATACCTTGGATAATTATTATATTGCTTGTTTGGAATGCAACCTAAAACGAAGAAGAAGAAACGATGATAAATATTTATTCACCAAACAATTAAAAATCATAAAAGTTTTGTGTGAAGATGAAGAAAAAAGTATTTGAAACGCGTTCTATATTCACTTATTCGTTCGTCGTGAAATAACCAACACGAGTTCCTGATCCAGAGACAGGTGGTAAAGGGGTTATATAATTCTCTCCAATATGTTTATCATGATATAAAGCGCCACACATAGAAGCAGGTGTGCATCTACCAACGTCAGGGTTTTTAGGATATCGTATATTATTAGTTATTTGATCGTACGACCCTAATTGAAAGGTTGGATAATCTTGCCAAATGGAGTTTGCATTGTCATTCGATATTTGATTTTTGCCAATAGATGGATAAGTATCTTGAACTAATACATCAGTTTGAGCATGTGGAAAATTGCCTGAAGCTTGATCTAAAGAATAATTCGAAAACCCTTCCGTAAAATAAGAAAGATTGAATATAAATGGCATTCCAATCGCCAATATGATTAATAATAGTAAAAATACTTTCTGATTCATATATATAATTTATATATTTTAAAACAAAACTTATATAAATAAATAAATATTTATAAAACGGTTTAAACCTAATGATAGATATTCTATACAATGGATAATACAACCGAAATGCGAGTAGTCAAACGTAATGGTCAATTAGAGGACTTATCGTTTGATAAAATATTAAACAGAATTCGAAAGTTGGGGTTGGAAGCCAATATTCATATCAATTATCAGTCACTCATTATGAAAGTGATAGATCAGTTATATGACCAAATACCGACCACTAAAATCGACGAATTAGCTGCCGAACAATGTGCCGTTATGTCTACCAATCACCCAGATTACGCAACTTTAGCAGGACGTATTGTCGTGTCAAATCATCAAAAGAATACCTGTCCAACCTTCTCATCTGTTATGAAAGAATTATATGAATTTAAAGATGTTCATGGAGAGAATCGACCCCTTATATCCGAAGAATGTTGGGATTTTACGCAACAATTTCGTGACCAACTGGATGCCATGATAGATCATGAGCGAGATTATTTGATCGATTATTTTGGTTTCAAGACGTTAGAGAGAGCCTATTTATTCAAAGTGGGTAATACAATCGTAGAAAGACCACAACATATGTGGATGCGAGTTGCAGTAGGTATTCATGGAGACATTGCAAATCCAACTGCGCTGTCATTGGTAAAAGAAACATATGAATTGATGTCTCAGAAATATTTTACACATGCGACGCCGACATTATTTAACGCTGGAACTCCCAGACCACAAATGAGTTCATGTTATTTAATCGGCATGGAAGATGACAGTATTGAAGGTATTTATAATACCTTAAAGGATACCGCGCTCATTTCCAAATATTCAGGTGGTATTGGGTTACATATTCATAATATTCGTGCTAAAAATTCGCATATTCGAGGAACAAACGGAAAAACAGATGGATTGGTGCCCATGTTACGCGTGTTTAATAATACTGCTCGATACGTAAATCAATCTGGAAAACGAAATGGATCCTTTGCTATTTATTTAGAACCTTGGCATCCGGATATTGAAGATTTCTTGGAAATGAGGAAAAATCATGGAGATGAAGAGATGAAGGCACGTGATTTATTTTATGCGTTATGGGTCTCCGATCTATTTATGGAGAGAGTCAAAAATAACGGCACATGGTCTTTATTTTGTCCTCACGAATGTCCAGGTTTATCTGACGTATATGGTGAAAAATTTGTCAAATTATATGAAACATATGAGCGCGAAGGTAAGGCGAGAAAGACAGTTAATGCTCGTGATTTATGGTTTAAAATTTTAGATGCGCAAATGGAAACAGGTACCCCTTATTTATTATATAAAGATGCTGCGAACCAAAAGTCAAACCAACAAAATCTCGGCACGATAAAATCGTCTAATCTTTGTACCGAAGTAATTCAGTACTCAGACGATAAAGAAACCGCCGTGTGTAATCTTGCGTCCATTGGATTGCCCACATTTGTGGATCCTGAAACCAAGCAATTCAATTATGATAAATTACATGCTGTTACGAAAGTCGTTACCACTAATTTAAATAAAGTCATTGATATTAATTTTTATCCCACCGAAAAAACAAAAACCAGTAATCTAAAACATAGACCGATTGGCATCGGTGTTCAAGGATTAGCAGATACTTTTGTATTATTGGATCTTCCATTTCATTCAGACGAGGCAAAAGAAGTGAATAAGATGATATTTGAAACGATTTATTATGCTGCGTTAGAGAGAAGTAATGAAATGGCAATAGAACGATCTATATACTTGGAAAAAACAATTTCAAACAATTCATATATATTAATTGACGACGACGACGATGTATTAGGATTGTCACATGAAGAATATGAACATATAATTAAACGTGTATATGATCCATGGGGTCGTGGAAAGATTGGTTCATTTAATCTATCTGGAGCATATAGTTCGTTTAATAATTCGCCTGCGTCAAAAGGTATTCTCCAATTTGATATGTGGTCAGTAACACCGTCTGACCGATATGATTGGACTTCTCTCAAAGAATCAATTATTAAACATGGATTAAGAAATTCTCTACTTGTCGCTCCAATGCCAACCGCGTCAACATCACAGATTTTAGGATTTAATGAATGTTTTGAACCTTTTACAAGTAATTTATATAGTCGCCGAACTTTGGCAGGTGAATTTGTGGTGGTCAATAAATATTTGATGAAGGAATTAATTGAATTAGGGCATTGGAATGAACAAATCAAGAATAACATTATTGCCAATAAAGGATCTATTCAGCAATTGACCATGTTACCGGAACATATTCGTAACAAATATAAGATTGTATGGGAAATTCCGATGAAACATGTGATCGATATGGCAGCAGATAGAGGTGCGTATATTTGCCAAAGTCAGAGTATGAATTTATGGGTGGAAGATCCGACGTATAATACATTAACTTCTATGCATTTTTATTCATGGAAAAAGGGATTGAAGACAGGTATTTACTATTTACGACGAAAGGCAAAGCATCAAGCGCAGCAATTTACCATCGAACCAGAACAAAAAAAGAGTGTGCAAGAGGATGAGATTTGTGAAATGTGTTCGGCATAGAAATTAAGATAAATAATTTATTTATTTATTTAATGTTTATTATTTATTTGGTTAATAAATTATTTAGAGACAAAGGGATACACAATACATATATGGTTATATTTTTTATTTCGTTTTTTCACTTTTTCGGCAAATAACACAGCATTTATATCCGCATTCACCTCGTCTTATGTAATCGTAGCAAACCTCACAAGTAAAATGTTCGCAGTTCTTAAACTTTTTAGGTATAGCAGTTCTACCATACCAAGACATACATATATTACATTTTCTATCGTCTATTGCTAATTTATGCATATTATTATCCCACCCCATAAATGCCGTAAAGAAGTCAGTATCAGTATAACCTAATTCAGTAAATAAGAAGTCCCATTCTGCTTTATTATATCGTTTATTAATCCATTTTGTATCTCTTATCATATCCTCAAATGATTTAAACTTATCTTTCCAATTATTTACATAAACGAAAGTAGGATTTTCGTCCATAAATTGTTGCCATTTATCATAATCCTTTTTAATCTTCTCAACCTTTTTCTTTGCCTCTTTTTTCTCTTGGCGAAGTGCAATCATTTGTTCGTTCAATTCAATAGTAGTCATTATTGTCTGTCTTATTCAAAAATTTACAAGTATTTTTATTCATTCAATATTTTATAAAAAGTATTTCAATTTTATTTACAATCAATACTAAAATAGAATTACTGAAAATTTATAATTATACACTTGTCAAAAAATAAATTTATTTCAATATAAAAAATTGAATGTGCAAATAAATACTTAAATGAATCTTAATAAATCTAAAGATATCACACATATGAGATTTTTAGTTTTCGATACCGAGACGACAGGATTACCTCCAAGACCTGACATTTTAAGTCAAGAAACACTTCACTTATGGCCGCATATTGTTCAGTTTAGTTACGTGATATATGATTCGTCATGCAATCATCTGGCAGAAACCATAGATCATATTATTAAAATCCCAGAGAATATTACTATATCCGAAGAATCTTGTAAACTTCATAAAATTACTAAACAAATGTGTATGAAAAAAGGAGTACCGATTGAAAAAGTATTGTCCGAGTTCTTTCATCATTTGAAATATGTGGATGTGATTATTGGTCACAATATTGAATTTGATCTTAAGATGGTGAGGTTAGAATTATTGCGGATTATATATGAATTTCCAATGACTTATCGTCAATCGCGCATTTATAGAAATCATTTATATTCTATTACCCATTTCAAGGACGTTTATTGCACAATGAAAAATTCGGTTACATTATGTAATATTCGCGTGGAAAGTAAAAATAATCCAAACAAGACCTATGTGAAATTTCCAAAGTTGTTTGAATTGCATCAATATTTGTTTCAAACGACACCCAGTGATTTGCATAATTCGTTGAATGACATATTGGTAACACTTCGTTGTTATGTGAAAATAAAACATGATAATGATTTGTTTGAGACGTCGTCATCATTTAAACGCGCAACCACTTCATTTATTCATAAATAAATGAAATAAATACAAAAAAATAACGATAATACTATTGTGGATAACCCAAATAAAGTTGATATCAAAATAAATAAATATTAGTATAATAATTATTCATATTTATACATAATGCTTGCATGGAGCAAAACTTCGGCGATGCCATATCGTAATTCCATGTTCTTTGATTCCATCCAAATGTTTTTTTGCTCCATATCCTTTATTGGAATGAATGCCATAACGTTCGTTCAATTCAGGATTTTCTTCGCATAATTGTTCGATATATTGATCTCGAAATACTTTTGCTAAAATGGAAGCTGCTGCAATAGAGGCATATGTATTATCACCACCTTCTACCAGTGTATATGGAACCACTTCTAATTTATTAGATTGTTTATTCAATGTGGTCATAGGATTAAAATAATTACCATCAATCAATAACTGAAAAGTTTTCTCTCTGTCAAAGAGTTTATACTTCGTTTGAACTTCGCGAATTGAGTCGTGCATAGATAATTGGGTTGCTTGTAAAATATTAATTTCATCGATGGTTTGTTCGTCTGCATAAGTGACCGCCCATGCCAACGCGTTTTGTTGAATATATTCTGCTGCTTCTTCGATTTTCTTTTTGGAATGAAACTTTTTACTGTCTTTCACTTTAGAACAATCAAACGTGCCATCTTTAGGTAAAATAACTGCTGCGGTATAAACTCTTCCAAATAACGGACCTCGTCCTGCTTCATCAACACCTATTTCGATAATCGAAGGGTCTTCCTTGAAACAGGGTTTTAATAGCACTTTGGGTTTTTTAATTGAAGATGGTTTTGAAGATGGTTTTGAAGATATTTTTATTTCTTTATTATTCGTTTCATTGTCAGAATCTTCAATAATTTCAGCATATTCATAGTCCGTCTCACGTTTTGCAGTCTTCATTGTCAATCTGTTTATAATTTAAGACAATGTTTTTAATTCAATTTTATAGAAGAACTTTTTTCACAATATACATTATACAATGAATACGGAAGCATTATTTCTATTCCTCATATTATTATTAGGACTTTTATTATGTTCATTTTTAGGAGGTCATTGTGGAAGAGAAGGATTTTCATCCAATGTTTCAACCACAAATAATCGCGATGGATCCAATACAAACAATAATGATGCTACTAACAAAACCAATTATGATCATTATAACCATTATACAGGTAATTCCACACCACTAACATCAGGATCTACCTATTATGGTCCACAAGGAACGACGGCAAATGTGGTTGCGAATAGCGATGGATCCCAGTCATTGCAAATCATTTTACCAGGAAGTTCAAGTCCTACTACCTTCACTTCAACTGATTCATCGTCTTCCACGGTCGAGAGTTATACCAATTATTATGGAAGTAATGGATCCATTACCACTTTCTATGGACCGAATGGTGCCACTGCAACTGTTGTGAATGGCGATAATGGACAGTTAGCGATTAAGGTGACAACATCCAGTGGAACTTACTATTATAATGTTTCTGGTAATAATAATAATGGCAATACATCAACTCAATATTACGGAAGCACCGGTTCAAGTGTTCAGCAATATAATAATGCATATAATCCGCCAGGCACTGCAGGTCCTTATAACCCACCTGGAACAGGAACAACTCCAGGATATAATCCACCAGGCACTGCAGGTCCTTATAACCCACCTGGTTATAATGGTCCAGGATATAATCCACCAGGAACAGGATATAATCCACCAGGCACTGCAGGTCCTTATAATCCTCCAGGAACAGGATATAACCCACCAGGATATAATGGTCCTTATAATCCTCCAGGCACAGCAGGACCCAATAATCCGCCTGGAACCAATGCCAATTATTACGATTCATTGCCTCCAGGAATACCTGCCAGTCAAATTCCACCTGGACAAGAAGATTTATATATATTGAAATCGGAAGTGGTGCCACCAGTATGTCCAGCATGTCCAACTGCGGCGTCATGTCCAAGACAAGAAAAATGTCCACCATGTCCTGCTTGTGCAAGGTGTCCTGAACCTGCATTCGATTGTGTTAAGCGTCCAAATTACAGTGCATTAGACAATGATTATTTACCAGCGCCAGTATTGAATGATTTTTCAACATTCGGAATGTAATTGTAATTTAGCATTATGTAAATAAGTACAATATTATTAACATAATTATTATTCTCTCTATTCTCTGGTTTTAATACATTTTTTATCCATTTGAAATGATGCACTTTTATCTTCTTGTGGAACAATATTAATCACACACCTGGATTTTTTACCATACAATGGTTCAGTACATCCTTTTTCCTTTTTCTCTTTATGCTTACGCGTCTTCTTAAATGTAAAGATTTTAGGTTTATCATTGGTGCATCGTGATCGAAAATGTTCATAACGTTCTCTCACATCGCAATAGGATAAATGTGATTTTTTGCCAAGCATTTTATTAACCAATTCATGCAGTTCATAGACATATTTAGAAAAGGTTGCTCTGCTTTTCATATGACACATTTGAAGTGGTTTTTGTTTCAAATTATTCGTTAAATTGATTCTACAATATTTGCATGGTAATACGTGTCTCAAACTATATATAAATTCGCGATATTGTTTCTTTTGCAAATCCGTAGGTTCGACTGGATAATTAAAACTGATCATATGAATAAAATGCCACGCAGCAGGTCCCCAAGATGGGGTAATCATTCCGTCCCCTGAATTATAATCGCTTTTCTTGAAGACATATTTTTTAGTTTTATTATGAGTAGAACGGTTAGTACGTGTTTTATTCATTATATAATAAATAGACAGAATATATTATAAATAAAAATATAATTAATAATATATCCTTCCAATATATGGAGACAACAGAATTGAATGTATTTACCAATAAAACAAAAACAGTGTGCACATGTTCATCTATATCCATCTTTTTGATTGTCATGTTCATAATAAGTCCCTTAAGCAATTATGTAATCACATCCACTATCATGAGACTGATCATTATTGTCTTGCTTGGATACACGATTTATTTGAATATAGAACAGACAGATTATTTAAGAAAAGTATTTGAATCTGCCGCATCCACAGATATAAGTAACCAATTATCAATCAACATCATATGTAGTTATACATTTACCTTATTTATTGGGTTGCTTATTATTTTTGTTGTAAAAAGTTTCTTCTAATTTAGGGACATCTCTTTTGATTTCCATGATTTTTTGGTAATATAAGAAGTCGTTCTTATATTGATACTTACAAATTTCAATTACTTTTCCATCAGAACCTCGGAATAACATATTCTAATGACAGACGATCTCTTTAAATAGTATTCGTTTAAAGAGAATCTTAATTTCTTGTTGGATATATATAAATGGCCAAATATATAAATTTTAACGCGAATTCGTTACCACCTTTAACAAGCGATTCTTCCAGTATTTTCTCTCGAGTGATGACTGCTGGAAGTTCTTTAGGATCAAATACATGGTTGATTGTTGGAGTGGTTGTCTTATTCGTTGCTCTAGCATTGTTCTATTATTTTTACTATATCGCACCATCTTCTAAATCCACCTATCAAGCAAATTCAGAACATGTTGAGAAAGATGGTTCTAATGGAAATACTGCAGAATTAATGTTTTTTTACGCAGATTGGTGTCCACATTGTAAAGCGGCCAAACCAATTATGAACGATTTGAAAGCAGAATATGAAAACAAAACGATAAATGGATATAAGTTGATCTTTACCGATATCGACTGCTCTGAAGAAACTGCCGAAGTCGAGAAATTGATGAACCAATATAATATTGTATTATATCCAACCATCAAATTGATTAAAGACGGACAAGTCATTGAATACGACGCAAAACCATCCAAAGAAACATTAACCAAATTCCTTAATACTGTTCTATAATGCTGGTGCCAAATGTGAAGATATTATATTCCATCGCAATTCATATTCTTCTATGTTGGCATAAGATGCATTTAGAATATAATGCTACACATATTAATATGTCCTTGGGTGTATTCTCATTTGGACATTTCAGGGATTTACCAGTATCATTCTGGAAGAAGAAATCGGTTTAATCAACCCTTACAGTTAGTAAGCCTACCCAAAATTTACATGGAATTGATTATGTCCAACCTTCAAGGTGCTATTTTAAATCTTCAAGGGTGTAAACATATCTTGTAATTGTTTGATTATACAACGTGGATTATTTTCCAATCTCATCATAATTGCACTCACTATTGATTGGCAAATAGATAACTCATTGAAGGAAAGACAAGACCTTCCTTCCATTTGCTCTACACGTTCTCGAAAAATCGTTTTTCTGGAATATGACATAGTTTATAACTATAACAAGTTCTTTAATTCTAAATATGTTTATAATTAGAATGAAAGAAGATGAAGATAAAATCAAAGAATTAATTATAACATAATTATAATACTCTCATTTTATATGAAAACCTTGGCAATTATTATACGTTGTCACGGCACAGTGCCTATCTTTTTTTCGTATGGGGATCCATTTCAAACAATCATGGACAATATGGTTAGACATCATGAACTGATTCCATTCGCCCCATTCAACATTGCAAATTTATACATTGTATCTTTAGCGAAATTAGCAGGGTTTTGTTACGGATCATCCAATGTGCCAAAATATGTCACTGAAATCAATAAATTAAAACATACATTGCGAAACAAAAATGTGTATACCACTGATGAACTTGTCCATTATTTATTCAATAGTTTAAACAATCAAATACAATCTGTTAAAGAATTAAATGCCAACCTATTTGGCATGAGTTATTCTCCTGAAATTACACGCATGTCCAATGGATACACATTAAATAAGATATATTCAGGTGATGCAAGCATGAATCATTTAGGTATCTATTATTTAAGCAGTAATGGCTTTACAGGTCAAGAAATTACCTCTATTAAACAAAAACTTGCCAATTTAACCACCTTTATAAATACGAATGTGCCTAATCATTATATTCGAAAATCAGATATTTTTCATGAATTGGCAGAGTATCATATTGATAGTTTGTATTTTATAGACTTAACGTGTAATGTTTTCGCAAACACTAATGAACAGTCGCCTATATTACAAGAAGGTGCTGTCAATTGGTTAAATGATGTATTTTATAATGAACATTTAAAAGGGGGCAATAAGAAACGATACAAAAAATCAAATCGAAAAAGTAATTGTCATAACAAATCCAAAAAGAATAAGTATTTGAAATGAAATTATGAATGCATTATTTATTGTAAGGAAATAATGATAGCATTCTCGTGTTATAAATAGAATAATTGGGATCATAATGGTTTGAACCTACTCCATTCCCAAAACATGCACCGCCTTTCATATGTCGATTTTTTCCACTTCGTCTATGTCTACTTATTCTGCCTTTTAAAACATGTCTTCTATACGTGCGTTTCCTGGGTCTTCTTCTTCTACGTTTTCCGCCAAACGATTCATCCGCTTCTGTAGTATAACCGGACATATTACTTGTATTCAATTCATCCACATTCATCGGTCCAAGACTTATGGTAGAAGTATCCGAATCAGTTGTGTAACCGGATGTATTAAGTTCATTCACATCCATAGTCCCCTGACTATCGAATGACTGATTCAATTGAGAATCTATGTTTGGTGGATGTAAGAGTTCATTCATTACTTGTTCTGCCATAGCATCAGAATTACCGTTAAATCCAGTATCTCCTTGATTCATTATTGCATCAACGTGATTCATGATATCATCAAACGAAATATTGGAATGTTCCAATTCTTCTATTTGGAACTCATTGAATCCATTATTTTGCAATTGTTGTATTTGTTGTTGAGAGAAGGCACCACCCCTTAACGTTTTGCGATGTTTGCGATGACGTTTCTGTCGTTTTGTATGACGCCTTGACATGATATTATATATAATAATAAGATTATAAATATTACGAACAGAAAAAACAAATGAAATTCAAAGAAGCAACCAAAGGAAAAGGTATGAGAACCTTATTTAGAAAAGCAGGATTTCAAACTTATTTGGTAGATGAATTTAGGACGAGTTGTATGTGTTCCAAATGTGAAATAGGTATTTGTAAAAAGACAATGGTTAGGGAAAATCCAAAACCATATAGAAGCGGTAATGTCTTAATCCATGGACTGATTTGTTGTAAGAACGGATGCGGTTATTGGAATAGAGATGTTAATGGTGCTACAAATATCTACAAAATTGCTTATAATGCGATAAATAATAAAGAAAGACCAAATTATTTATCAAGAAGCAAGAATTTATCAACTGGTTTAGACGAACCAGTAAAACCAAAATTTACACGCTCTGCAAAGGGCAAACCTTTTTGATTTTTAGTGGGAATTGTCCCATTTTAAATCTTCAAGGGTGTAAAAGAACAAATTCTTTTTCAGCGCAATATGATATTAACGATTCACAATTGTACTTCATCTTTGTATAAAGATTGATTAAGACATAGGGTTTATTTCAATTTTTTAAAATATAATTATAGTTTAGAAAATTTTGTTACCATTTATGCTCACATTAGAATCCCCCAGGAAATCTGACTAAATTTAACCCTATACCTGCTCCGGCTCCTGATCTAGCGGATGCTCCCATGGCAGGAACGTATGTATCAAGAATGCTGAAGGTGGCAGCGGCGGTTAAGGCAATGAGAATAATTTCCTCAATGTTTAAGGAACGTTTAGGAATAGCATAAGCAGCGATAGCGACCATTAGACCTTCGACAAGGTATTTGATAATTCTCTTAACAAGCTCACCAACGTTGATTAATCCGTTCATTATATTAAATGTTAAGAAAAAATTATATTTAATGCGATAAAAAACTTAAAAAGAAATAAATAAGTTATTTAAATGAAACATTCTAAATCTATGCAAGCGCCTGCCAAGACTGGATTTGAGAGAAAAATCGTGGATGGAAAAGAGAACCCTAATTATGTTGATATGTTGGAACCTGATAAACCCATTGCCAATCAGAATTTTGTGTGTATGTCATTTGTCTCTCCGGAGAAGATATTGAAGAAGAAGGAGTTGTTTTTTTTCGAAGAATTCCTAAAGACTTGGGAATTTAATAAATCCATGGAGAAGTTTATTCAATTTTTGAATTTCATGTCGTTCAAGTATAATATTTCCTTTGACGATCTTACCAAAGATTTCAAGGAATTTGTGGAGGAAGAGAGACAAAATTTGTTACGAACATGTTATACAGATGATGATTACAAGACATTTGTGGATAACCATGAAGAAAGATTGCAAAAGAAGTTTGACATTGAGCACAAGTTTCAGACTTGTGTAAGAGGCATTAAGGTTCGTGGTGTGTATCCAACACAAGAAGAAGCAGAATTGAGATGTAAATTGTTAAGAGAATTGGATCCAAACCATGACGTATATGTTGGTAATGTTGGTTTATGGATGCCAGTTGATCCAGAAGCATATAAGACAGGTCGCATT
>Ga0194119_10003630_pt1 | contig 24642 bp, 17 predicted proteins | sample TA2MahC100mmetaG_FD_148620 | JGI IMG/M metagenome (GOLD analysis project Ga0194119, IMG submission 148620) | Freshwater microbial communities from Lake Tanganyika, Tanzania - TA2015018 Mahale Deep Cast 100m | ecosystem: Environmental > Aquatic > Freshwater > Lake | place: Tanzania: Lake...
GCTGCTGCAGCGCCTGAGCGCCTGCCCCAACCTCAATGCCATCGCCGATCTGGGCGCTGAGCATGGCTTCAGTTTCAGCGGCGTGGATGTGGTCAGACACCAGGCCGAAGCCACCCTGCGGCTCAGCGACAGCGCGCTGGAGGCCGCCGCCGCCGGCGTGGAGCTGGAGGGCCACCTCTGGCTGATGAAAATCGTGTGGAGCTGAAGGCGATGCGTTCTGCCCTTGCCCTGGAGTTGGCCGATGCCGAGCGGCTGCTGGCGGCGGCCCAGGCTGAAGCCCGCCGGGATGGATCGCCCGTGGCCGCTGCGGTGGTGGATGGGGGCGGCCGGCTGCTCGCCTTCCGCCGCCTGGATGGGGCCAGCCCCGCCGCCGCCGAGGCGGCGATCGCCAAGGCGCGCATGGCCGCCCTCAGCGGCAACGACACCGCGGGGCAGGAGGCAGCCATCAACGGCGAATGGCCGGCCCTGCTGCAGCTGGCCGGGGCCCTGGGCCAGCCGGCGGCGGCGATGGGAGGCGGCATCGCCCTGCGCTGGCGAGGGGAGCTGCTGGGCGGACTGGGGGTGTCGGGCATGACGCCCCAGCGCGATGGCCAGATCGCCGCGGCCGGTGCCGGGGCCCTCGCCCCCTGGCCCCACCTGGAGGCGGTGAGCTTCAGCTGCGCCGATGCCGAGGCCTGCGCCGCCTTTTTCTGCAGCCACCTGGGCTGCCGCCGTCTCGATGCGATCGAGCCGGGTCCGGGCTACGCCGAGCTGATCGGCCTGCCGGGGGCCCGGCTGAAGCTGGTGCGCCTGGCCCTGGGCCGCGAGCGGCTGGAGCTGCTGGAGGTGCAGGAGCTGGGCCCCGGCCAGCGGCCCGGCCGCCCCTTTCCCCCAGACAGCCGCAGCAACGACCTCTGGTTCCAGCACATCTGCATCGTGGTGCGGGACCTGGAGCAGGCCAGCGCGCCGCTGCGGCAGGTGATCGCCGAGGGGCGCCTGCAGCCGATCTCCAGCGCACCCCAGCGCCTGCCGGACTGGAACAGCGCCGCCGCCGGCATCGAGGCCTTCAAGCTGCACGGCCCCGAGGGCCACTGCCTGGAGTTGCTGCAGTTCCCGGCTGATAAGGGCGACGCCCGCTGGCATGGGCACGACGACACCACCAGCCCCGATGCGGCCGGCCTGTTCCTGGGCATCGACCACAGCGCCATCGGCATCAGCGACACGGAGCGCAGCTGCCGCTTCTACGACCAGCTCCTGGGCCTGCGCCTCGGCGGCGACGGCGTGAACGAGGGGCCGGAACAGGACGGGCTCGATGGCCTGGCCGGCACCCGGGTGCGCATCAGCGGCCACCGCTGCCCCAGCGGCGCCGGCATCGAGTGCCTCGACTACCGCAGGCCGGAAGGGGGCCGGCCGCTGCCCAGTGATCTGGGTCCTCAGGACCGTGCCCATGGCCAGCTGCGCCTGCTGGTGGGCGATGGCCCCGCCCAGCTGGAGGCCATCGCCGCCCTGGTTGAGACCGATGGCGGCAGGCTGCTCAGCCCAGGGGTTGTGACACTCTCCGCCGCGGAAGCCGGGGAGCTGGGATTTCTGGCGGGCCTGCAGGTGAGCGATCCCGATGGCCACCGCCTGCAGCTGGTGGTGCGCTGAAGCCTCAGCCCCGCTGGGCCTGCTGCATCAGAACGGCGCACTGATGGCCGTTCCAGCCCTCGCCGCGCCAGCTGGCACTGAGGGCATCGCTCACAGCCGCCACCAGCAACAGGGCCGGCAGCAGCTGGGGATCGCCCTGCAGGGTGAACACAAACGCAGCGCAGAACAGGGGAGTGCCCTGGGCGGCGGCGAACAGGGCCACCGCCCCCAACGCCGCCAGCTGCCCCATCTGGACCGCAGACAGCCCGATCTGAGCCGGCAGCAGGGAGGTCAACAGGGCGCCGAGGGTCATGCTGTCGTGCATCAGGCCGCCGGGGGCGCCGGCCGCCAGGCTCAGGAGCGTGGCCAGGGCGCGCCAAAGCAGGGTGAGGGGCGGGCCACCGCTCTGCCCCGCCAGGGTGGCGGCCAGCGACAGGGATCCATCGTTGAGGCTGAGCCCCGCGCTCAGCAGCGCCAAGGCCGTGAGTGCCAGGGCCAGCAGCAGGGCCCCCAACAGGCGTTGCCGACCCATCAGCCGCTGCACCAGCACCGCCGCAGGAAGCAGCAGACGCACCAGCAGCACCCCCAGCGCCGCACCAGCCAGGGAGAACAGAGCGGCCCAACCTCAGAGGGGAGCCGCCAGGGCTCCGAACTGCAGGCCCGCCAGCCGGGCCGGCTGCCCCAGCGGCGTGCTGAGCAGGGCCCCGGAGCCTGCCACCAGCAGCATCGGGCCCAGCAGCCGCACGCCACTGCGGCGACCCACCTCCTCCAGGGCATAGGTGACCGCCAGCAGCGGGGAGCGGAAGGCCACCCCCAGGCCGGCGGCACCGCCAATCACGGCCACGGCCGGCAGGGGCAGGGCCGCCAGGGGCCGGAAGCGCGACCAGTGCCGCCGGATCGCCACGAAGGCGCTGGCGCCGATCGCCACCGACGGCGACTCCACCCCCACCGCCAGCCCCCCGAGGTGGGTGAGCAGCATCAACGGCAGCCGCTGCAGCTGGCTGCGCAGGCTGAGCTTCTCCAGCCAGCTGGCCTCAACCGCCGCTGGCAGGGGTCCCGGCGTGCGGTCGAGGGCCAGCAGCGGCGCCACCCCTCCACCCCGGCCGGCGGCCAGGGGACCCCAGGCCAGCCAGCACAGCAGGGCACTGGCACTGGCACTGGCACTGAACACCAGCAGCACCGCCGGTCCTGGAGTGATCACTGCAGCCCCTGCAGATCCACTGCCAGCTCCACCATCAGCCGATGCGGCCAGCCCCGGCAGCGGCCAGCCCCAGCGCTGCAGGCGAAACCCCAGCTCGGAGAGCGCCTGGTAGGGCCACTCCAACAGCGCCAGCGCCAGGCCCAGCAGCAGCCAGATCAGCGCGGCAGCCAGATTTGCCATCAACGTGCTGTTCCACTCTCCACGTCACGCTGGCGCACCAGCAGCACCACCACCGAGCGGGCCTGCACCTGGCAGGCGTGGTCGGGCAGCGGCGGCGCCTCTCCCCAGGCGACGATGTCGTCGGGGCTGGGCCGGGCGGTGTCGATCCAACGGTGCCAGCGGCCATCCGCCAGGCCGGTGGGCGGCAGGGTGAAGCGCAGGGGCTGCCACCAGGCATTCACCATCACGTGCATCCGAAAGCGGTGCTCGCTGCTGGTGCAGCTCAGGGCCAGGGAGTGGGAGTCGGGGCCCCAGTCGGGCCGGCAGGGCTCCACGCCATGCCACTCCACGGCGCAGCGCCGCAGCAGCTCGGCCAGCGGCAGGCTGGTGTGATCCACCACCACATCGCGCCGCTGCCGGTAGGCGATCAGCTCGCGGGTGAAGCGCAGCAGGTCGGCATGGCGCTCCACCAGGGTCCAGTCGAACCAGCTGATCGGGTTGTCCTGGCAGTAGGCGTTGTTGTTGCCCTGCTGGCTGCGGCCCACCTCATCGCCCATGGCCAGCATCGGCGTGCCGGCCGCGAGCAGCAGCAGGCAGAGGGCATTGCGCTGCTGGCGGGCCCTGAGGGCCAGCACCTCCGGATCGTCGCTGGGGCCCTCCACGCCGCAGTTCCAGCTGGCGTTGTCATCGGAACCGTCGCGATTGGCCTCCCCGTTGGCCTCGTTGTGCTTGGCGTTGAAACTCACCCAGTCGGCCAGGGTGAAGCCGTCGTGGCAGGTGAGGAAATTCACGCTCACCTCCACCTCCCGCCGCCGGGGGCCATAGATGTCCGGGCTGCCGATCAGGCGCTGGGCCGCCGCCCAGGCGAAGCCGCCGTCCCCCTTGAGGAAGTGACGCAGGTCGTCGCGGAAGCGGCCGTTCCACTCCTGCCAGCGCTCGCCCACGAAGCTGCCCACCTCGTAGAGACCGGCCGCATCCCAGGCCTCGGCGATCAGCTTGGTGCCCGCCAATACGGGATCGCTGTCGAGATCGAACAGGATCGGCGGGCGTGGCTCCGGCTTGCCCTCCTCATCGCGGGAGAGCACGGCGGCCAGATCGAAGCGAAAGCCGTCCACGTGCATCTGCTCCACCCAGTGGCGCAGGCTGTGGCGGATCAGCCGCCGCACCACGGGGTTGTTGGCATTGAAGGTGTTGCCGCAACCGGTCACATCCAGATCGCGCAGGCTGTCGCCTTCCCCTTCCAGCAGGTAGTAGTCGTGGGGGGCCAGGCCCCGGTAGGAGAGGGTGGGCCCGGCCGCCGGCCCGGCCATCGCCCCCTCGGCGGTGTGGTTGAAGACCACATCCAGGATCACCTCGATGCCGGCGCGGTGCAGGGCCTTCACCAGGTCGCGGAATTCATCCAGGGCCGCCAGCGGATCGCTGCCGCTGGTGTAGGCCGGATGGAGGGCCAGCACCGTGATCGGCTGGTAGCCCCAGTAGTTCACCAGCTCCGCCGGCGCCGCCTGGGCGTCGAAGGCGAACACCGGCAGCAGCTCAACCGCGGTGATCCCCAGCTCCTGCAGGTAGGGGATCTTGTCGATCAGCCCCGCGTAGGTGCCGGCCCGCCCGGCGGGGATGCCGGCGCTGGGATCGGCCGTGAAGCCGCGCACATGCAGCTCGTAGATCACCGTTTCGCGGGCGGGCCGGCGCAGGGGGCGATCCCCCTGCCAGTCGTAGCTGCCGAGGTCGGCCACCACACTCTTCATCGCCCCGGCCCAGCCGTCACCGCCCTGGCGCCGCTGGCCCCGCTGCCGGCTGTAGCCCGGCGGCACCGCCAGGGCCGGGGCATAGGGATCGAGCAGCAGGCCGTCGGGATCGGCCGGCAGGCGGTAGCCATAGAGCTGGCCGGGGCCCAGCCCGGCCACCAGGCCATGCCAGTAGGAGCCGCTGCGGTGCTGTTCCCCCTCGAGCACCAGCACCGCCGCCGGCTCAGGATCCTCGAGCCCCTCGAAGAGGCAGATCTCCAGGTGAGCGCAGCCCCGGGCATGCACGCTGAAGTTCACTCCCCCCGGCTGCAGGCTGGCTCCGAGCGGCGCGCTGCAGCCGGCGGAGAGGCCCAGGGGAATGGTGGTCACAGCCAGGCCCTCGCTCTGTGTGTGGTCACCCGCCAATGGTGGCCAGGGCCAGGGCCGCTGCCTACGTTGCAGAGAAAATCAGGTCGAATTGATGGACGTCACGGTGGTGGAACTGCTGGTGCCGGTTGCGCCTTCCGCGGCGGCCCAGGCCGCGCTGCTGCTGCTGCGGCTGTTCATGGGGGTGTGCTTCATCCGCCACGGCTGGCCCAAGCTGCGCAACCTCTCCACCTGGGCCCAGGCGCTGAACACGCCGCAGTGGCTCTGCTTCCTCTCGGCCTTCTCGATGTTCGCCGCGGGCATCGCCCTGCTGCCCGGACTGCTGACGCCCCTGGCATCGCTGGCGATCCTGGTTTCGATGGCCTACGCGATGGTGCTGGAGATCCGCTCCGGTTTTCCCTTCATCGCCCCCGACCCCTACCAGATTCCCGCCGGCGACTATGCCGGCCCGATGGGGGTGGGCGAGCCCCCCAGCTCGGAGAAGGCCGCCATGTACGTGGTGATGTGCCTCGTGCTGATCGGCTGCGGCGGCGGCCTGTTCTCGATCGACAACCTCTTGATCGCCGATCTGGTTCAGAGCCTGCTGGCTGGCTGAACCGGCTCCCCGCTCATGAAGCGGCTGGTCGACTCACCTCGGCGAGGGCGTGATAGATGGGCTGAGGCACGATCAGACGGCTCACCAGCGCTGCCAGGACGGCGGCCAGAAGCATTCCGGGCAGGAGCTGTTGATCGCCGGCCAGACGCAGGGCGAACAACACCGTCATCACCGGCAGCTGGGTCGCCCCGGCGAGCCCCGCCGCCATGCCCAGCGCCAGGCCCATGCCAGTCAGACCGGCCAGGCCCCCCACAGCGCGACCGAGCAGGGCGCCGAAGGCGAGGGCCGGATCGATCAGACCGCCAGGAATCCCGGCCCCCAGGGAAAGGGCAGGTCCGAGAACCCGCAGCAACAGGGTGAGCAGATCGCCGAGCGGGCCGCCATGGCCCGTGGCCCGGGATCCCTCCACCGCGATCAGCTGGCCCATCAGCGCCTCGCCGTCTCCGCCGCTGGAGCCCCCGCTCGCCAGCAGAAAGAGGCTGAGCAGCGTGCCGATGGCCAGACCCAGGACCAGGGGATGGCTCCTGGCCAGGCGCAGGAACCGCCGGGTGAGGGCCAGCAGCAACCGGCCGAAACCGGCGCCCAGCAACCCGCCCAGCACACCGATCGGCATCGCCCAGAGCATCTGGGTGAGCTCGCTGGGCCGCACAGCCAGGATGCCCAGGGCAAATTCCGGCTGGCCGGTGAGATTGCTGAAGGCCGCCGCCACGGCGCAGATCACCAGCGCCGGCCACACCAGCGGCGCCATGAAGCGGTTGGTGAATTCCTCCGCCACGAACACCACCCCCATCAACGGGGTGTTGAAGCCACCCGCCAGGCCCGCTCCGGCAGACACGGCCAGCAGATCGGCCGTGGTGAGTTCACCCAGCAGACGCGGAAACCGGCTGCGCAGTCCCTGGGCCACCGCCGCACCCACCTGCACCACAGGGCCCTCACGCCCCAGGGGCAGGAGGCTCAGCGTGGCAATCGTCCAGAGGCCAAGGCGCTGCAGGGTGGGACGGAGGCCCAGAAGGCGGGGGGCCAGGACCGGATCCTCCACGCTGGCCATGGTCTGGGGGATGCCGGATCCAGCGCCGCCGGCCCACACGCCGCGCTGGAGCGTCAGCAGCACCGGCACAGCCACCAAGGGGGCGCAGGCGAGCAACACAGTCTGGGGCTGCCAGGGTTCACCGCTGAAGGCGGGCAACTGGCGCAGCAGAGCGTCCTGCCAGCGATCCAGCAGGTTGAACGGCCAGCAGGCGAGGCCCACCAACACTCCCAGCAGGGCAAGCTGAACAAGCTGCCGGATCAGCTGACGAACCATCGGGCGGCACTCGCGGGACCAGTAGGGGGAGTTTGTTCAGGCGCGCAGCCGTTCGCGCAGATGCTCGCCCACCCGCAACGCATTGGCGATGGCGGTGAGCGAGGGATTCACCGCACCGATGGTGGGCATGAAGCTCGTATCCACCACGTAGAGGTTGTCGAGCTCGTGGGCCTTGCAGTGGAGATCGAGCACCGAGGTGGCCGGATCGGTGCCGAAGCGGCAGGTGCCGGCCTGGTGACCCACCGCCGCAATGCTCATCATGCTCTTGATGTAGATCTGCCGCTCCACCAGGTGGTTGCGCAGGTAGAGACGGTCGAGCATGCCGGTGAGGCGTCCATACAAGCGCTGAGCAGCGGTCTGGTTGTTGGGGGTGTAGCTCAGGTGAATATGCCCCTGGCCGTCGATCGTCACCCGGTTGTCGGGATCCGGCAGATCTTCGGAGGAGATCCAGAAATCCAGGGCATGCTCGGCGATCTTGTCCATCGACCAACCGGGCATCAGGAAGGTTTCCAAGGGCGCATAGCCCTTCATGATCTGGCCGTTGGTCTTGCCGGTCATCTGGATGTTGCCCATCGGGTAATCGAACTCGGCATCCCCCAGATACCAGTCGTTGATCGTGATGGTTTTCTGAAACACGGTGGTGTTGGGCTCATGGGCCAGGGCCACCATCGCCTTGCTGTTGTGGAACATGTAGTTCCGGCCCACCTGGTCAGAGCCATTGGCCAGGCCCCGGGGATGCTGATCGCTGGCTGACATCAACAACAGCCGGGCGCTGTTGGCCGCACCGCAGCTCACCACCACCACATCGCCGCTCACCCGCAGGGGTTCACCACCGCGCTGCAGCTCCACAGCCGTCACACTCCGGCCACTGGCGTCGGTGACGAGGCGGCGCACCTCGGCACGGGTGAGCAGTGACACGTTGCTGCTGGCGAGGGCCGGCCGCATCCCCAGCACATCGGCATCGCTCTTGGCGTGCACCAGGCAGGGAAAGCCGTCACAGCAGTTGCACTTGCGGCAGCGGCTGAAGGCCAGGTTCGCTTCATCCAGCATCACGCCACAGGGGGCATGGGAGGGATGCAGCCCGGCAGCCCGCAGGTCATCCACCAGTGTCTGGATGCGGGGCTCGTGGGCAATCGGATGATGGGGATAGGGGCCGCTGCACGGGGGCTCGGTGGGGTCCTCACCGCGCAGGCCATGCACGTGATACATCTCCTCGGCCCGCTGATACCAGGGCTCGAAGTCGCTGTAGCGCAGGGGCCAGGCCGGCGAAATGCCGTCAAAGTGCACCAGCTCCTCGAAATCCTGCTGGCGCAGCCGGAAGTGGGCGGCGCCATACATCTTGGTGGCCCCGCCCACGAAGTAATGGCTGCCAGGCTGGAAGGGCTTGCCGTGCTTGTCGTACCACGTGTCCTTCGACACGTAGCGGTTCTTCTGGAACACCTCCTCCGCATCCCAGTTCTGGGGCTCCTGGGGCAGCCAGTCGCCCCGCTCCAGCACCAGGATCTTCAGGCCGGTGGGCGCCAGGGTGCGGGCCAGGGTGCCGCCACCGGCGCCACTGCCGATGATCACCACATCGAAATGAGCGCCGTCGGCCACGTGCTGCTGGCCGGCCACGGGCAACGGCGAACAGTGGATGCCGGTGAGCAGATCCTGAGAGGACACCAGGGCCATCGGTGGGGGAGCGAAGAGAAGTCGTGATCGCCGCTCGACGTTCTGGGGTGAACGTCAACCGCTGGGATAACGATGCAGCTGATTGATCATCTTGGCCACCACGGCACTCCAGCCGGTCTGGTGAGAGGCACCGACACCGCGGCCGTTGTCACCATGAAAATATTCGTTAAACAGGAGCAGATCCCGCCAGTGGGGATCATTCTGGAACAGGTCAACATCGCCGTTGAATGCACGCCGTCCCATGGCATCGCGGCGGAAGATACCCACAAGGCGCTTCTGAAGCTGCAGCGAAGCGTCCCAGAGATTGATCCAGTTGCCGGAACGGGTGGGAAACTCCACCTTGAAGCTGTCGCCATAAAAATGGGCAAACTTCTGCAACGACTCAATCAGGAGGAAGTTGATCGGCATCCAAACAGGCCCACGCCAGTTTGAATTGCCACCGAACATCGCGACCGGGCTATCCGCAGGGCTATAGCGCAGCTCCTCGCTGTCGGAGCCCGCCGTGTAGCGATAGGGATGGTCCTCATACACCTTGGAGAGGGCCCGAATGCCGTAGGGCGACAGGAATTCATCCTCGTCGAACAGGCGTTGACAGATCCGCCGCAGGCGGTCCTCCGGCACCAGGGCAAGCAAGAGGCGATCGTTATGCCAGCGCCCCATGTTGGCCTCCAGCCAGGTGGGTGAGGTGCGCTCGTGAATCAGCCAGGAGCCACTCTTGAGCACATCCAACATCGGCAGGCGCTCAACGGTCTGCACATCAAAACTGGCAACGGCCAGCAGTGGAATCAAACCGGAAACGGAGCGGGTGCGGAGATAATCGGTGCTGCCATCGGGCCGCTTGATCACGTCATAGTAAAAACCATCCTCTTCATTCCAGTTTATGTACTCACGTTGCGCCGGAACATTGAGCGCAAAAGTCAGCACCAAGAAGTCGTAAACAAAGCGCTCGCAGATATCGGCATACTCAGGCTCATCACGACTGAGCTCTACCGCTATGTTGAGCAGGTTCAGGCTCAGCGAAGCCATCCATGCAGTGCCATCGCATTGCAGAATGTGACTTCCATCGGAGAGTGGAAATCGCCGGTCAAACACGGCGATGTTGTCAAGGCCGAGGAAGCCCCCTTCAAAGATGTTGTCGCCCGAGCGATCGTTGCGGTTGGCCCACCAGCCGTACTCGAGGAGCAGCTTGCGCAGCGCTTCCCGCAGGTAGGCGAAGTCGGCCGTGCCCTCGGCCTGCTTGCGCTCGATCTGGAAGATCCGCATCACGGCCCAGGCCCCGATTGGTGGGTTGGGATCCGACAGGGCCCACTCGTACGCCGGCGTCTGGGCGTTGGGAGCCGTGTAATGGGGCGAGCGCAGCAGCATCGACTGCTGCTTGGCCGTGGCCGGATCGACGATGGCAAACGACACGGCGTGGAACATCAGGTCCCACTGGCAGAAGTAGGGGTACTCCCAGGCATCCGGCATGGCGATGATGTCGTCGGCATGCAGACGACGCCACGGAGCCGTCTCCGAGTGCATGCGCTCCGGCGGTGGCGCCGGATGGGTGGGATCACCATCCAGCCAGCGCACCACGCTCCAGCCGTAATACTTCTTGCACCACAGCAGCCCGGCCAGGGCACTGCTGTGGATGAGCCGGTCGTCGGGCGTCAGTCCCGGCAAGCGGTGTTCCATGTAGGCCTGCCATTCGTGCTCGCGGGCCTCGAACAAGGCGTTGAAGGCATCGCCGAACGGCAGTGGATCATCGTCCTCGGGTGTGTCGGCAGGGTCGTGCGGCACCAGCGCCCGCAAACGCAGCTCCACCGTCCAGGTCTCGCCCGGCTTCAGGGTGTGCTGCAGCAGCGGCGCAGCCTTGGTGCCCTCACCACCAGGGTTGACGGCACCCTGCTCCCCCTCGATGAGGAAGCGGTGGAAGCCGTCCTTCTGAAAGGGGGCGGTGTTGGGCTGGCCGTAGAGACGCTCATCGTTGGTCTCGTTGTCGGTGAACAGCCACTGGGCCGATCCGTTGAGCAGCAGCTCATAGGAGTCGAGGGATGGGAGGGTGGGCGTGATCAGCCGATTCCCGTCGAGCCGCAACGGTTGTCGGATCTGATCGGGATAGCCCCAGGCCCAGGTGTTGCGCAGCCAGAGCGTGGGCAGCAGGCTGAGCGGCGCCGCGTCGGGACCGCGGTTGATCGCCCGGATGCGGATCAGCAGGTCGGTGGGTGAGGCCTTGGCGTACTCGATGAACACATCGAAGTAACGGCCCTCATCGAAGATGCCCGTATCCACCAGCTCGTATTCCGGCTGGGTGCGGTCGCGGCGGCCATTCTCCGCCACCAGCTGCTCATAGGGGAAGCGAGCCTGGGGATATTTGTACAGCCCACGCATGAAGCTGTGGGTAGGGGTGTTGGCGATGTGGAAGTAGTAGTCCTTGAGGTCTTCGCCGTGGTTCCCCTCAGGGTTGCTCAGGCCAAAGGGGCGCTCCTTGAGGATGGGATCCTGGCCGTTCCACAGGGCCAGGGAAAAACACAGCCGGCACTGCTCATCGCAGATGCCCAGCAGACCGTCTTCACCCCAGCGATAGACGCGTGAGCGGGCGTGATCGTGTGGGAAGGAGCGCCAGGCATCGCCATCGGCGGAATAGTCCTCGCGGACGGTGCCCCACTGGCGATCGGGCAGGTAGCTGCCCCACAGGCTCCAGGGGGCATGACCGGAGTCACGCTCGGCAATCCGCTTGGCCTCGGAGGGAAGGGATACCGTCATCGGAGCACGCTGGACAGGCCCTCGACGATCCGCAGGGCGTTGGCGATCACCGTGAGGCCGAAACCCATGGCCGGGCAGGCCGGCAGGAGGCTGGCATCGGCGATGGTGAGATTGGCAACCTCATGGGTGCGACCCTGGAGATTCGCCACCGAGGAGGCTGGGTTCTCGCCCATGCGACAGGTGCCACAGGCATAGCCGATGGCGGAGAGCGGCGCCTCGCCCCGGGGATGGGTGGGGGCGCCACGCACCACCCGGGTGAGGGGATCGGCCTCCACGGCCTTGAGGGTATCGATCCAGCGATACACGAGCCGGTCGTGGGCCTCAAAGTTGTTCACCCGATAGTTCACTTGGATGTGGTCATTGCGCAGGCTGACGCGGTTGTGTGGATCCGGCAGCACGGGGCTCATCGCCCACCAGGTGATGGAACGGGAAGCCAGTTGCTCCAGTCCGAAGTCGGGCAGCAGCTTGGTCACCAGCGAGAGCACCGGCGGCGATTCGGCAAACAGGGCGTCCTGCAACACGCCACCGCCACTCTGAATCGAACCGAGCGGGAATGACACGTTCTGGTCTCCCCAGAGATAGTCGTTGACCCCGAACCCACGGCCATAGCGGCCGTCGTTGGGCTCGCTGGCGAGCTGCAGGATCGACGTGAGCTGAAGCTTCATCAGGTTGCGGCCCACCTGGTCGGAGCCATTGGCCAGACCGCGGGGGTGGTGATCACTGCCGGAACGCAGCAGGATCGCCGGGGTGTTGATCGCTCCAGCCGCCAGCACCACCTGGTGGCCGCTGAACAGCCAACTCTGGCCATCGATCAGGGCCTCCACCCCGCGCACCTCGCTGCCCGAGGGATTCACGTGCAGGCGCTGCACCGCCGCGCCGCCGCGCACCACCACCTCGACCCGCTGCCGGGCCGGCTCCACCCCGAACAGCTCCGCATCACCACTGGGATCACGGCTGGACTCCGACCAGCTCAGGGGCAGGCGATAGGGGTGCACACCATGGCGCTGGAGGTCGTCCGCCAGGGCCGACAGAAACGGCTCCACCGGCTTGGGGGCAAAGCCGAAGGGAGCGGTGCCTTGGGGCTCGGTGGGATCGCTGCCGCGCTGACCATGCACCCGGTAGAGGCGTTCAGCCTCGGCATACCAGGGCTCCATGTCGGCGTAGCTCAGTCCCCAGGCCGGCGCCTGGCGCTCCTGCAGCGGCAGGCCGGCGAACTCCCGCTCGCGCATGCGCTCGAGCACCCCCCCCCAGATCTTGGTGTTGCCGCCGAAGGCGTAGATCGTCTGCGGCGCGAAGGGATCGCCATCGGTGCCGAACCAGCGCTCGTTGGGGTGGTAGCGGTCCTTGCGGAACAGCTCCACGCCAGCCAGGTTCTGGTCGGCCAGGGGCATGCTGCCACCGCGCTCGAGCAGGAGCACGGCATGGCCCGCCTCAGAAAGGGCAGCGGCGATCGTGCCACCGGCAGCGCCGCTGCCGATGATGATCACGTCGTAATGGCGGTCGTCGATGATCATGGGCGGCTCCTCAATGACGTTGCCACACGTAGATGAGCACAAACAAGATGATCCAGATCACATCCACAAAGTGCCAGAACAGGGATGTGGCCTGGACGCCCTCTTCACCCCCGTCGTAGTTACCGGAAAGAAAGGATTTCACAAGCATCAGGGCCATCAGCAGCACACCGGTCGCCACATGCAGACCGTGAAAACCGGTGAGCAGATAGAAGGTGCCGCCGAAGGTGCCTGAGGTGAACCCGAACGCAAGACCGCTCCACTCCACGGCCTGGCCATAGAGGAAATAGGCCCCCAGGGCCATGGTGAGCAGCCAGAGGGCCCGGAAACCCCAGAGACGGCCTTGGGCCTTGAGAACCTCCGCCAGCCAGATCGTGCCGGAACTCGACACCAGGACAATCGTGTTGATCAGCGGCATGCGCCATTCCAGACCCTCCACACCGGCGGGCAACCAGTTGAGGGCTGAGGTCTTCAGCACGGCAAAGCCACTGAAGAACGCCAGGAAGATGACGCTCTCGGAGCACAGGAAGATGACGAAGCCGGTGAGGCTGTGGTTGGCATGCCCCTCTCCACCTTCGCCGTGGGGAGCGAGCGAGCCGCTGGGGGGAGTGGTGCTGGTCATGCCCGGGCCTCCTGAAGGTTGAGCTCCCGTTCAATCGCCTCCTGGTTCTCCACCAGGGGCTGGCCCAGGCCGTAGCCATAGGGCCGGGAGATCACGGTGGGCACGTGCTCGCCGAAGTTGTCCTCGGCCGGGGGCGAGGGCAGAAGCCACTCCAGACCGATGGCATTCCAGGGATTGTGGGTTGCCCTGGGGCCCAGCACCCAGGAGCTCACCATGTTGAGCAGGAAGGGAATGATCGACACCCCGAGCAGGAAGGCCCCCAGGCTGGCGAGCACGTTCCAGAAGGCAAATTCGGGGTCGTAGGAGGACACACGACGCGGCATTCCCATCAGGCCCAGGGGGTGCATGGGCAGGAAGTTGAGGTTCGCCCCAACAAACGTAAGCAGGAAGTGGAGTTTGCCAAGCCCCTCGTAGGGCATGCGCCCGATGAACTTTGGAAACCAGTGGTAGATCGCCGCGAAAACGCCCATCACGGCCGCCCCGTAGATCACATAGTGAAAGTGGCCGACAACAAAATAAGTATTGCTGACATGAATATCCACAGGCACGGTGGCCAGCATGATGCCGGTGATGCCGGCGAACACGAAGTTGAAGAGCCCACCGAGGCAGAACAACATCGGTGTTGTGAGCCGCAATTTGCCGCGCCAGAGGGTGCCAAGCCAGGCAAACACCTTCACGCCGGTGGGCACTGAAATCAGCATGGTGGTGACCATGAAGAGATTGCGCATCCACTGGGCCACTCCACTGGGAAACATGTGGTGAACCCAAACCACCAAACCCAGGCCCACGATGATGAAAGAGGCCAGAGCCACATAGACGTAGCCGAACAGGGGCTTGCGGGCATACACCGGAAAGAGTTCGGAAAAAATGCCGAACACCGGCAGGATGATCACGTAGACCGCCGGATGCGAATAAAACCAGAAAAAGTGCTGATAAAGCACTGGATCACCACCCCCTTCCGGCCTGTAGAACGACGTGCCGGCCACAAGATCGAACAGCAGCATCACCGCTCCGCCCGTGAGGGCCGGGAGGCCAATCAGCTGCAGAGTTTGGGCCGCCAGTGCCGTCCAGCAGAACACCGGCATGCGGAACCAGCCCATGCCAGGAGCACGCATGCGAATGATCGTGGTCACGAAGTTGACCGCCCCCATGATCGACGACACGCCGGAGAGCGCCACTGCCGTGAGCCACAGGCCCTGGCCGCTCACCAGATGGCCCAGAGGGTTTTGGATGCTCACCGGCGGATAGGACCACCAACCGGAATAAGCGGGCCCACCGGGCACAAAAAAGCTGGCGATCAGGAGAGTACCGAAGATCGGAACCAGCCAGAAGGCCACCGCATTCAAGCGAGGAAAGGCCATATCCGGCGCACCGATCATGGTGGGAATCAACAGATTGTTGAGACCGTTAAGAACCGGAAAGATGAACAGGAACAACATGATTGTTCCATGCATAGTGTAGATGCCGTTGTAAACCGTACGGTCAACCAGATCGGCGGCGGGCGTGATCAGCTCACCGCGGATGATCATGGCCAGCAGGCCACCGATCAGAAAATAAAAGAAGGCCAGCACGATGTACTGGATTCCAATCACCTTGGCGTCGGTGTTGAAACTGAAGTAGCGGGTCCAGGAGGGCTTGGGCTCGCTGGCGGGGAAGGTGGCGGAGGTCATCGGAAAGCGAGCTCAGGCGTCATGGGGCAGGGTGTTGGAACCGGGAACATTCACCTGCGGAGGCGGGGCTGGAGGCACCGTGGCCCAGCCGGGGTTGCTTTTCTTGCCACGCTCGGCGTATTCCTGCACCGCATCGCTGATGCCGCTCTGGAGTGGTTGGCCCGCGGCCTGCTTCAACCAGGAGAGGTGATCCGGGCCGCTCTCCACCACCACATCGGCCTGATTGGCGGCGAACCAGGTGCCGCTGAACTGGGAATCCCGCAGGCGGTAGCGCCCTTCCCGGGTTGGGGTGAGGTTGAAGTCGATGGCCCGGCCAGGCACCACGTCCTGCTTCAGGCGAAAGGCGGGGATGTAGAAGCCATGCAGCACGTCTTCAGAAACCAACCGGAAGGTCACCGGCTGATCGACGGCCAGGTGCAATTCGGTGGAGGAGACCCCAGAGTTGGGGTATCGGAACTCCCACGACCACTGCCGGGCAATCACCTCAACGGATTCGGGGGGAAGGCGATCACCTGGATAGCCACCCTGCTGCTCCAGCGGATCGCGCACATGGATGTGCTCCATCGGACCTAGCACCCCCAGGGTGGTATTCACCCGGATGGCATAGATGGCGATCGCCATCACCAGCACAAAGGGAATGGCCGTCCAGATCACTTCCAGCCTGGTGTTCCCCTCAATCGGCTCGGCGTCACTCTCGTCGTACTTCTCAGCCCGGTGCATGAGCATCACCCAGGCCATCACGGAAATCACCGCCAGAAACACGAAGGTGCCCACCCCCGTCTCGAAGCTGAACAGACCATCCACCAGGGGCGCGGCCGTGGAGGCCTGGACCGGCAGCCAGCGATAGGACTGCTGGCTCATCCAGACGCTCACCAGCACGAGCAGACCAACCCAGAGGGCAAGTCCGATCAGGGGCAGCGGGCGCAGGCGCGGCGTGGAACTGGTCATGGCAGCGCCTCCTTGAGATCAGCGCCAGCAGCAAGGAGCTGGTCCGCGGTGATGTGCACTCCGAATTCAGCCGCCAGCTCGGCACCGAGGGTGCCGTGCAGGCCGATCACCAGAAACAGAACCAGACCTGTCAGCAGGTAGAGCCACTGCACCTGACGGCCCATGTCCTTGCGCCACACAAAGCGCTGGTAGCCGCGCCACACCGTCATCGCCACGATCACCAGCAGGATCAGCACACCGCCCACGCCGTGGAGCAGCATGGTTTCCATGCTTTGCAGGCCGATGGTGCTGATGACGCCAGGCAGGGGCTCCGCCAGCAGCAGCTCGTAGAAGCCAGCGGCCACGGTGAAGAAGCTCACGATGGCGCAGGCCAGCAGATTGTACCAACCCACGTCATGAAAGCCGGCACGCGTCACCGGCAGGGCCAGGAAGCGAAACACGCGCTTCTCCACCGGATAGAGCGCACCGGCAATATCAAAGGCGATGGCAATCACGAACAGGCCGATCGTGAGGTGCACCAGGTTTGGATGGATCGGCAGGGCATAGGGGAGACCATTGGGGCCCAGCTGGGAGGCCAGCTGCTCAATCGGCGGTTGCGGGGAGATGTAGGGCGCCATCACACCAACCCGTCACGCATGGCCTGCACCACGGGCACGGTGTGCAGGCCGTAAACCCAGATCAACTGATTGCCGAGGGTGACCTGCACCACGATCAGGGCGCTCAGCAGAGCCCCTGCGCCGAGAAAGCTGAGGGGAATCTCCTGGGGATCGCGGCTGCGGATCACGTAGCGCCAGCCGGACATCAGCGAGAGCACCCCCGCCAGCGACCAGCCGATGGTGCTGTGCAGATTCAGGATCTCGCTGGAGGCCCCGTAGGGATTGGCCAGACCCGCCTCCACCTGGCCGAAGATGATCGCCACGAAAATCGCCGCGGTGGCGAACAGCAGATTCCAGAAACTGACCTCAAACAACTGACTCCGACGGAAAAGCTTGCCGATCAAATCAAAGACAAAGCTGATCAGCCCCATCGCGATCACGAAATGCACAACGATCGGATGGATCGTGTCCATCCAGGGAAGGTTGTGATCGTTGAGCGCCGGCAGAAGCTCAGGCATCCGAATCGGGTGGCGCGTCGATCGACCGCGCAGGCATTCCGAATTAATCTGATCAGCCCTCTTTGGAGGGCCTTGGCGTTGTAATGAATTGCCACAAGGGGGGATCAACACGTGCCTGAGGCTCCTGACAGAGCGATCCGGCCAGCGGCGACATCTAGGGTTTCTTCAGCTCCTCTGTTTTTCCGGTGTCCGCTCCCGCTTCACCCGCCCTGCGCTGGACCGCAGCCGCTCTCCTGTTCGCCTCCGCCGGCCTGGCGATTGCCCTGCCCTTCGTCTCCGCCACCCTGCTCACGATCGGCATCGGCGGGGTGGCCGTTGCCGCCGGCATCGCCCAGCTGCTGCGGCTCACCGGTGGCGATGCCAGCAGCAGGCTGTTTCGCCTGCTCTCCGGCTTGCTCTACCTCGGGGGCGGCGTCTGGACCCTGGTGTACCCGGTGGGGAGCGAGGTGAGCCTCACCCTCTTCGTGGGCTTCCTGCTCGCCTTTGAAGGGGTGATGGAGCTGGCCAGCGCCGCCGCCGGCCAGGGGCCCGCCAGGGGCCTGGTGCTGCTGGATGGCATCGTCACGGCCATCCTGGGCGTGCTGCTGATCGCGGAATGGCCGAGCGACAGCCTCTGGGCCATCGGCACCCTGTTCGGCATCGGTCTGGCCTTCTCCGCCGTGAACCTGATCACGGCGCCTGACGCCCCTGCCAGCTGAGCACTGCGCCCGGCTCCGAAGGGGGGCGGCCCTACTCGGCCACTGCTGCCGCGTCGAGTCGGCGCGGATCGGCCACCCCGAGGCTGCGGCACAGCTCGCCGGCTGCGGGCTGCAGCACTTCCACGCTGTTGGCCGAACCCATGGCCGGCGCCAGCTGCAGCTGATGACCACGGCGTCGCAGCAGCTCGAGCGTGTCGGGGCTGATGCCCTGCTCGTGGCTGATCTGGTCGGGCCAGAGCTGGCTGTGCACGCGCGGGCTGGCGACCGCTGAGGCCAGGTTGAGGCCATGCACGAGCCGGCCGAGCAGCACCTGCAGCACCGTGGTGATGATGCGGCTGCCGCCCGGGCTGCCGGTGGCCAGCCAAGGGGAGCCATCGGGCCGGAACACCAGGGTGGGGCTCATCGAACTGAGGGGCCGCTTGCCCGGGGCGATCGCATTGGCCTCCGCCTGCACCAGGCCATAGGCGTTGGGCTGGCCGGGGCTGGCGGTGAAGTCGTCCATCTCGTTGTTGAGCAGGAAGCCGGCGCCGGGCACGCTCACGCCGTTGCCGTAGGCGAAGTTGAGGGTGGTGGTGAGAGCCACCAGGCCGCCGTTGCGGTCGGCCACCGAGAGGTGGGTGGTGTTGGGCCCCTCCCGGCGGGGAGCCGCGGGCGGGGCCAGGGTGGAGGCCGCACGGTGGCGGTCAAGATCGAGCTGGCCGCGCAGCGCGCTGGCATGGTCCGCACTGAGCAACCGCTCCAGGGGGATCGACACCTGGTCCGGATCGCCCAGCCACTGATTGCGGTCGCGGTAGGCCAGATTCATCGCCTCCACCAGTGCATGGATGCCGGCGGCGCTGTTCAGCCCCCAGCGCTCCAGGGGCAGGGGCTCGAGGATCTGCAGCAGCTGCAGCAGCGTGACGCCACCGCTGCTCGGCGGTGGCATGCCCAGCACGGTGGCGCCGCGGAAGCGGGCGCGCAGGGGCCGCACCAGCTGGGCCCGGTAGGCGTCGAGATCGGCCTGGCGAATCAGACCACCCCGCTCCCGCATCAGCGCCACCAGGGCCTGGGCACTGGAGCCCTGGTAGAAGCCGGCCTCGCCAGCGGCGGCGATGCGGCGCAGGCTGGCGGCCAGCTGGGGTTGGCGCAGCAGCTGGCCGGGCCGGTAGGGCTGGGGCTCGTCACCCGCCTGGCGCGGCGGCTGGAAGAACAGCTGGCGGGAGGTGGGGTCGGCCTGGAGCAGCGGGGCGGCCTGGCGCAGGGAACGGCTGAGTTCCGGCCCCACGGCAAAGCCCTGCTCGGCCAGGGCGATCGCCGGCGCCATCACCCGGGCCAGGGGCAGGCGGCCATAGCAGCGCTGGGCCAGCAGCAGGCCGGCTGGGGTGCCGGGCACGGCGGTGCTGAGCAGGCTGCGGGTGGCCCGCTGGCGGTCGACCTGGCCATCGGCGTCCAGGAACATCCCAGGGGTGGCTGCCAGGGGGGCGGTCTCCCGGAAGTTCACAGCCACGGCCACGCCGCGGCCGATGGCCAGCTCAGGACCGCTCGCCCCGGGCCGTTGAACCGGCAGGCAGCCGCGCCCCCGGGCGGGGGAGGGGCCCGGCAGCCAGAGCACGGCGAAGCCGCCACCCCCCAGGTTGCCGGCCTGGGGCAGGGTCACCGCCAGGACGAAGGCCGTGGCCACTGCCGCATCCACCGCATTGCCCCCCTGGCGCAGCACGGCCGCCCCCGCCTCCGAGGCCAGCTGCTCCTGGCTGGCCACCATGCCCCCGGCAGAACACTGTGGCTGAAAGCGCTGACGGCCCTCCTGCAGGGGGTTGGCCCGCCCGGGCAGGGCAAAAGCCAGCACGAGGGCGATCAGGGCCAGCACCGGCCGCACCCCCTGAGGCAGGAACTGGAAGACCAGCCGGGAGCCGAGGGTCCCCGTCATCGCTGACCCGTGGTCGGCAGCGCACCGAAGCCCCCGCCCCCCGGAGTCTCGATGCAGAGCGCCTCGCCCGCCTGCAGCGCGAGGGCACAGCAGGCCGGCAGCTCCTCACGACGACCGTCGACCCGGAGCAGCCCATTGCGGCCGCAGGCCCCCGACGCGCCGCCCTCCAGCCCGAAGGGCGCCACACTGCGGCTGCCGGAGATCAGCGACACCGCCAGCGGCTCCAGGCAGCGCAGCTGGCGCACCACCCCGTCGCCCCCCGGCCAGCGGCCGGCGCCGCCACTGCCGCGGCGAATGGCGAAGCGCTCCAGCCGCACCGGGAAGCGGGCCTCCAGCACCTCCGGATCGGTGAGGCGGGAGTTGGTCATGTGGCTCTGCACGGCCGCGGCGCCGGCGAAGCCCACCCCCGCGGGTGTACGGCCCCCGCCGGTGCCGCCGCAGATCGTTTCGTAGTACTGGCAGCGGTCGTTGCCAAAACTGAGGTTGTTCATCGTGCCCTGGGCCGCCGCCTGGACGCCCAGCGCTGCGAACAGGGCATTGGTGAGCGCCTGCGACACCTCCACATTGCCGGCCACCACCGCCGCCGGCGGCCGGGGGTTGAGCAGGCAGCCCTCCGGCACCAGCAACTCCAGGGGCTGCAGGCAGCCGGCATTGAGGGGGATGGGCTCCCCCACCAGGCAGCGGAACACGTAGAGCACCGCTGCCTTGGTGACGGCCAGGGGGGCATTGAAGTTGTCGGGCCGCTGGGGGGAGGTGCCGCTGAAATCCAACAGGGCCCGGCCCGCCTGCTGATCCACCCGGATCGCCACCGCGATCCGGCCGCCGCCGTCGAGATCGAGGCAGAAGTCGCCATCGCGCAGCCGCGCCAGGGCTCGGCGCACCGCCGCCGCCGCCTGGCGCTGGCCGTGGCCGGCGTAGGCGAGCACCTCCGCCAAACCGTGGCGGGCGATCAGCTGCTGCAGCTGGTCGACGCCCAGCTGGTTGGCGGCCACCTGGGCCTGCAGGTCGGCCAGCAGCTGGTCGGGGTTGCGCACGGGCCAGGGGCCGGCCGCCAGGCGCTGCCGCCAGACGGGCTCATCCCAGCGGCCCGCCTGCACGAAGGGCACGTTGTCGAGCAGCAGGCCCTCCTCGGCGATCGTGCGGCTGAAGGCCGGCATCGAGCCCGGGCTAATGCCCCCCACATCGGCATGGTGACCGCGGCTGGCCACGAACAGCACCGGCGGCGCCGAGCCGCCATCGCTCGGCGCAAATACCGGCGTGATCGCCGTGATGTCGGGCAGGTGGGTGCCGCCGTTGTAGGGGTCGTTGCTGAGCACCACATCCCCAGGGCCCAGGGGAAGCCGCTCACCGCGGGCGATCGCCGCCAGCAGGGCCGCGACGCTGTCGCCCATCGAACCCAGATGCACGGGGATGTGGGGCGCGTTGGCCACCAGGGCGCCGCGGCCGTCGAACACGGCGCAGGAGAAGTCGAGCCGCTCGCGGATGTTCACCGAGCGGGCGCTCTGCTGCAGGCGCGCGCCCATCTGTTCGGCCACCGCCATGAAGCGGTGGTTGTAGAGCTGCAGCAGGGTGGGATCGGGCCGGGCCGCAGCTGGCTCGCTGAAGGAGGGCGCGGCGGCGGAAGAGGCTGCGACTCCCGGGAATGCGGCGGCAGCGGCGCGCACTCGCTCCCCCCGACGCTCCAGCAACAGAGCACCTCCGGGCAACAGCCGGGCCTGCCAGCCCAGCTCCAGCAGGCTTGTGGAGGTGGGATCGCTGATCAGAGCCGGCCCCTCCAGCACCTGGCCGGGTTGGAGCTGCTGCCGCTGCCAGTGGGGCACCGTCAGCCACTGGCCGTCGTGCCAGAGCGAGCGGGGAACCGGCTCAGCCCCCGCAGCCCCGCTGGAAGCCGCCAGGGCGGAGCCATCGAGCACGGCGCTCTCAGAACTGTTCGCCGCGTCTTCGCCGGCGGCCTCCAGCTCCAGCAGCAGCCGCTCCACGATCAGCGGTTCTGCGGCCCCCTCCGGCACGTAGCCGAAGCGGCGGCGGTGGCTGGCGGCAAAGGCGCGCTCCAGGGCCGTCACCGCCTGGTCCGCCTCCAGGGGGCCGCCTGCAGCGCCGCCTGCCGCAGCCCCCATGGCTCCCTCCCAGAGCAACTCCAACCCCCGCTCGCTGCCGGGGTAGCGCAGCTCCAGACGCACACTCAGCCTGGGGGGCCGATCAGCGCCCAGGCGGGCGGCGCCCTCCGCTGCCAGCTGATCGCAGTGCTGACGCAGCCGGGGCAGCAAGTCGGCCCTGAGGGGAGTGGCCAGGCTGCGCTCCAGCAACAGCCGCTGCCGCGCCATGCCGATGCCATAGGCCGACAGCACCCCCGCCAAGGGGTGGAGGAGCACGCGCTGCACCCCCAGCACCTCTGCCAGGCGGCAGGCATGCTGGCCGCCCGCCCCGCCATAGCTCACCAACAGGGCAGCGCGCAGATCATGGCCCCGTTCAATCGAGATGCGACGGATCGCGCCGGCCATCGTCTCGATGGCGATCGCCAGGGCACCGGCCGCCGCCTGTTCTGGGCTGGTGGCCCTGGCAGCTCCTGAGCCGGCGGCGTTCATCGCAGCCGCCAATGCACGGAAGCGGGCCCGGGCGGCCTCCCGATCCGCCGGCTGGTCGCCGCCGGCCCCGAACACCGCCGGCAGGGCCGTCACGGGCAGTCGGCCCAGCAGGAGGTTGGCATCGGTGATGGTGGCCGGGCCGCCGCGTCGGTAGGCGGCGGGTCCTGGGGTGGCACCGGCGGATTCAGGCCCCACCAGCAACCGCTCGCCATCGAAGCGCACGATCGATCCCCCTCCGGCGGCGACGGTGTGGATGGGCAGCATCGGCGCCTGCAGGCGCAGGCCGGCAATCTCCGTTTCCGCCAGCCGCTCCCAGGCCAGCTCGCCCTGCTCGGGAGCGAAGTGGAAGACATCGGTGGAGGTGCCGCCCATGTCAAAGCCCACCACGGGGCAGTCGGGTTCACCGGCAGCCGCCAGGGCTTCCCGGGCCACCGCCACCGCCCCCACCATGCCGCCGGCGGGGCCGGAGAGAATCGTGTCCTTGGCATGGAGCAGGGCGGGTTCGGCCAGGGCACCGCTGGAGCACATCACCCGCAGGCGCGGGGCCGGCCCCAGGGCGGCGCGCACCTGGGCCAGGTAGCGCTCCAGCACCGGGGCCACCGTCGCCTCCACCAGGGTGGTGTGTCCGCGGGGCACCAGTCGGGGCTGGGCGCTGAGCTGGTGGGAGAGGACGATCGCCTCGAATCCCAACGGTGCCAGCCAGGCCCCCAGCTGCTGTTCATGGCCGCTGTGGCGGCAGCTATGCAGCAGGGCCACCGCACAGCTCCTGTAGCCCGCGGCCAGGGCGGCCCGCAGGTCCGCGGCCAGAGTCTCATCCAGCTGCAGCGGCTCCAGTTCGCGGCCATCGGCAGCCAGCCGGCCGCCCACTTCAAGCACGCGCACATCCAGGGGGCGGGGCCGCTCGATCGCCAGGGCAAAGATGTCCGGCCGGTGCTGATCCCCGATGGTGAGCAGATCAGCCAGGCCGCGGTTGATCAGCAACAGCACCGGGGCACCGTGGTGCTCAAGCAGGGCATTGGTGGCCACGGTGGTGCCCAGCCGCACCTCCTGCAGCAGACCCTCAGGGATCGGGCCTTCCGCCAGCCCCAGCCATTCCTGAATCGCCCGCACGGCGGGATCGCCCGGGCGTTCGGGCTGCTGCGAAAGCACCTTCCCCACCCGCAGCCGGCCCGCCGGATCGCAGCCCACCACGTCGGTGAAGGTGCCGCCACGGTCGATCCAGAACCGCCACCCGCGCGCGCCCCGTGCAGCCTGCTCCGCCATGGCCGGCAGCGTAGGCAGGCAGCCCGACCCGTGCGCTCATCCGATGGGCTGCACCACCTGCTGGGCGAAGACGTTCTGCACCACGAACAGCAGCACATAGGCCAGCAGGGCCGCCAGCACCGGTGTGGTGACCCAACCGGAGGCGATCCGCGCCAGCACGATCCAGCGGATCTGGCGCAGGCCGCGCCGTCCCTGCAGCAGGGCGACACCCACCACGGCCCCGATCATGGCCTGGGAGCTGGAGACGGGCACCAGGGGGAGGGGAGGGAGCCCCAGGCCCGCCACCGCGTCGGAGAGCGGCTGGGAGGAGAACACGAACAGCACCAGGGCGTTGGCCAGAACCACCACCAGGGCCCCGAAGGGGGAGAGGGGCATCAGGTTGTGCCCCACCGTGAGCATCACCCGGCGGGAGTGGGTGTAGACGCCGGTGGCGATGGCCAGCCCTCCGAGAAAAAAGAGCTGCTGGGTACCGCTCACGGTGAGGCCACCGGGCAGCACCAGGGCGGCGAAGGGAGCTGCGGGCACGAACACGCCCATCACGTTGCCGATGTTGTTGGCCCCGAGGCTGTAGGAGCCGAACACGCCCGACAGGATCAACCCTAGCCGCAGGCCCGCATCCAGGCGCAGCAGATGGGGACGGGTGCAGCCCACCAGCAGGGCGCCAAGGCGGTAGAGACAGGCGGCGGCCAGGGCGGCCAGCAGCGGGCAGAGCACCCAGGTGCCGACGATGCGGCTGAGCTGGCTGAGGTCAGTCTGGGCACCGCTGAACCAGTTCCAGCCCACAATCGCGCCCACCACGGCCTGGGTGGAGGAGACGGGCAGGCCGGCCCGGTTCATCCAGGTGACGGTGATGGCGGCGGCCAGGGCGGTGGTGAAGGAACCGGCCAGGGCGTTCACCGCCCCCAGCTGCCCCAGGCCTCCCGTGGCTCCCCCCC
>Ga0194119_10003638_pt1 | contig 24612 bp, 31 predicted proteins | sample TA2MahC100mmetaG_FD_148620 | JGI IMG/M metagenome (GOLD analysis project Ga0194119, IMG submission 148620) | Freshwater microbial communities from Lake Tanganyika, Tanzania - TA2015018 Mahale Deep Cast 100m | ecosystem: Environmental > Aquatic > Freshwater > Lake | place: Tanzania: Lake...
GATCAGCCGCGCTAGCAACGCCGCCAGGGCGCGCCACTCCGCAGGAGCTCGCCGTTCTGGCCAGGCGCCCGGCCGCCCGTAGAGCCAGCTCTGCAGGGCCTGGCGGGCGCTGAGGCTGTCGCGCTGCATGGGCCAAGCCAGCCGGCGGCCGTGGCTGGGCCTGGGATCCAGAGGCAATGGCAGCAGGTTGCTGCAGCCCGGTGCCAGCAGCTGCAGGCGCTCGAGCCTCCAGCCCTGCGGCAGCGCGGGGGGCTGCGACAACAGGGCGCCGCTTTCGCTGATCGCTGTGATCTCCACCGCCAGCTGTTGGGGGTGCCCCAGCGCATCGCGGGCCTGCAGTGAGGCCGGCAGCGTTAACGCCAGCCACGGCGTGGGATCACCGGCGGCGGGATCCCGGCAGGCCCGCAGCGCCACCAGCAAGCCCAGCAGCGTTAGCCCGCCCCACAGCAGCCCAAGCCAGGCGCCGGCGCTGGCGCCCCCCTGGGCCAGGCGCGCCAGGATCCAGAGCAGGTTGAGGCTGTTGAGGCTCAGCAACACCAGCAGCGGCGCCGCCAACACCGGCGCGATGCCTCCCCCGCCCTGCACACGGTGTTTGGGGGTGATCCGAAACGGCTGCACCCTCCCCCACAGGCTCGCCAGCACCGTGGCGGCCAGGGGCACCGCCAGGGCCCAGCCGGGCAGATCGGCCAGCAGCGCATGGCGGCTGCCGCGGTTGAGCCAGCCCACGCTGAGCAACAGGGCGATCCACAGGGGCAGCAGCAGCTCCACAACGGCTTGACTTGTGAGCCGCACGGGCATCACATCCAGCCAGCCGATGCAGAGCGGCATCAACACCAGCAGCAGCCGCGGCACGGTGTTAAACCAGTGCAGCGCGCCTTCCAGATAGGCCAGGCGCTGGCCCCAGCTCAGGCCCTTCAGCCGCAGTGGCCCTTGGCGGAGCCGGAGCGCCTGCAGGGTGCCCGAGGCCCAGCGCTGCCGCTGCCGCACAAAATCCAGCATGGTTTCGGCCGCCAGGCCGGCGCTCAGTTTTTCGCCCAGATAGCGCAGTTCCCAGCCGCGCGAGGCGAGCACCATGCCTGTGACCAGGTCTTCCGAGATCGCCGGCTCCACAAAGCCGCCCACCTCCTCCAGAGCACTCCGGCGCACCAGAAAGCTGGTGCCGGCGCACACCACCGCCCGCCAGCTGCTGCGCACCGGTTCGATCCAGCGGTAGAAGCTCTCCTCATCGGGCAGCAGCCAGGCCTCCATCGCCAGGTTGCGCATCACCGGATCGGCATTGAGACAGTGCTGTGGGGTTTGCACCAGCCCCACCTGCGGATCGAGCAGCAGGCCGATCGTGCGCTCGAGAAAGTGCCGCTGCGGCACGAAATCCGCATCGAACACCGCCACCAGCTCGCCATCGCTCAGGGCCAGGCCGGCGTTGAGGTTGCCGGCCTTGGCGTGTCGGCGCTCGGGGCGGTGGTGGTAGCAGCAGCCGTAGCGGGCGGCGAGGGCGGCCACTTCGGGGCGGCCGGCGTCATCGAGCACCCAGAGGCGCCGCCGGGAATAGCTCAACTGGCTGCAGGCCAACAGGCAGCGCTCCAGCACCGGCAGCGGTTCGCCGCAGGTGGGGATCAGCACATCCACCCAGGGCTGCCAATCACTCGCCAGCCAGCGGCTCTGGGCGGCATCGGCCTCGCTGCGGCCATCGCTGAAGCGCCGCCAGGCCAGCAGCAGCGGCAGCAAACCGCTCAGCAGCAGCCAGCCCTCCGCCAGCAGCAACACCACGCTCAAGCTCGCCGCCAGGGGCGTGGTGAGGTTGAGGCTGAAGGCAACCCGCCAGTGCAGGTAGCGCAGGGCGAGGAGCGCCAACAGCAGCAGCAGGCTGCGGCGCATCCACAGCGGGCACTGGGCTTCGGGGCGCCGGCTCAGCCACAGGGGCCAGAGCAGCACCAGCCAGGCAAGCCAGAGCTCCGCTCTCATCCCAGCTGGGCCGCGGCGGTGTGTAGCAAGGCCAGGGCCTCGGCCGGGGTGGGGGCGCGCATGAGGGCATGGCGCAGCTGCGGGGCGCCGGCAAAGCCGGTGCAGGTCCAGCTCATGTGTTTGCGGGCGATCAGCAGGCCGTGGTCGCCGCGGGCCGCCACCAGGCTCTGCAGCTGCTCGGCCGCCAAGTGGAGGCGCTCCAGGGCGCCGGGGCTTGGGGGGATCGGGCGGCCGCTGAGGGCGGCATCGATCTGGCCCACCAGCCAGGGGGCGCCCATGGTGCCGCGCCCCACCATCACGCCATCGGCGCCGGTGCGCTCCAGGCAGGCCAGCGCATCCTCAGGACTGTTCACATCGCCATTGGCGATCACCGGGATGGCCAGGGCCGCTTTCACGGCGGCGATGGCGGCCCAGTCGGCCTGGCCCTTGAAACCCTGCTCGCGCGTGCGGCCATGCAGGGTGAGCAGCTGGGCGCCGGCGCCCTCCAGCTGCCGGCACCAGCTCACTGGATCGAGGGTGCTGCCGCACCAGCCCAGGCGCGTTTTCACGGTCACCGGCACCGTCACGGCCGCGGCCACCGCCTCCACGATGCGCGCCGCCAGCTCGGGGTCGCGGATCAGGCCGCTGCCGCCGCCCTTTTTGGCGATCTTCTTCACCGGGCAGCCCATGTTGATGTCGATCAGATAGGCGCCGGCCGCCTCGGCCCGCCGGGCGGCATCGGCCATGGCGGCCGGCCGGTGATCAAACAGCTGCACCCCGATCGGCCCCGGCTCGCTGGCCAGCTCCTCCACCTTGATCAGGCCGTGTCCCAGCTCGAGGCTGGTGGCGTTCACCATCTCGGTGAACAGCAGCGCATCGGGCGCCCAGCGCCGCACCAGGCCGCGGAAGATGCGATCGCTCACCCCCGCCAGCGGCGACTGCAGCACGCGGCAGCGCAGCGCCCGGGGGCTGCCGCGGCCTAGCAGCTCAAGGGGGGGTGGGGCGGTGATCATGGTGCGTTGATTGTCGGACTCCAGGCCGATGCCTCCTGCCGAAGCCGCCGCCACGCCTGCGGGCTACCCCCTGAGCCGGGCGCTGCTGGAGGCGGTGCTCGCCGATCGCACCAGCGACCGTTTCGTGTGTGAACTGATCTGGCCGCGCCTGGGTTATGGGCCTGATGGCTCCGGCACCTGGAGCGCGGGCCCGGCCACAGAGGCCAGCTGGCGGGAGTCGTTTCCGATCGAACCCCAGTTCATCGCCCAGCGACCCGCCTCCGTGGCGCTGACCCGCTCGATTCCCAAGGAGCACAAGCAGCTGCTCAAGGAACAACTGGGCTTTGGCGGCTATCGCATCGGTGAGCTCTATCCGCGCCGCACCCGCCGTGCCACGGCGGTGAACTGGCTCCTGGCCCATCTGGCCCAGCGGGGGGAGCCGCTGCCGGAGACGGGGCCACTGCCGGAGCTGCGGGAGCAGCCGGCCGATCCGGTGGCGGGGCATCCCGGCGATCTGCCGATCAGCTGAGCGGGCTCAGGCCTGAATGTTCACGGGCGTGCCCACGGGGGTGTTTTCGAACAGCCAGCGGGCGTGGGGGCTGGGGATGCGGATGCAGCCGTGGCTGCGGGGCACCCCGAAGGCCTCGCCGGCCGCTTCCTGCCAGGGGGCGCCATGCAGGCAGATGGCACCGTTTTCGGTGATGCACATCGCCCAGGGCACGCCCGGCGCCACGTAGCCACGCCCTTGCATGGTCACGCTGCGGTGTTTGGTGTACACCTGCCCGTTGCCGGTGGGTGTGGGTGTGGCGGCTTTGCCGGTGCTCACCAGCACCGTGCGCACCAGTTCCTGGTTGGGGTTGTACACAAACAGCTTCTGGTCGGAGAGGTCGACCACGATCGCCGCGATCAGTTCCACCATCGGGGCAGCCGCCGCAGGGGGCGGGGCTCAGAACACCCATGCCCTAGCGAGACTCGTGGCGTCTTGTCCTGAGACGCGCTGAAAGATTTCGGCTTCGGCTGGCCTGTAGGGTCAAGTCACGACAGTTGTTGTGATACCCGCTTGGCTCTGCCGGTCGTTGCCATCATAGGCCGCCCCAATGTGGGCAAATCCACCTTGGTGAACCGCCTCTGCAAGAGCCGTGAGGCGATCGTGCACGACGAGCCCGGTGTCACCCGCGATCGCACCTATCAGGACGGTTACTGGCGTGATCGCCATTTCAAGGTGGTGGACACCGGCGGCCTGGTGTTCGACGACGACAGCGAATTCCTGCCGGAGATCCGCGAGCAGGCCAACATGGCCCTCTCCGAGGCCTCGGTGGCGGTGGTGATCGCCGATGGCCAGCAGGGGCTCACGGCGGCGGATGAATCGATCGCCGAATGGCTGCGCGGCCACAACGTGCCGGTGCTGCTGGCCGTGAACAAATGCGAGTCGCCTGAAGCCGGCCTCTCGATGGCGGCTGAGTTTTGGAGCCTTGGCCTGGGTGAGCCCTATCCGATTTCGGCGATCCACGGTGCCGGCACCGGCGACCTGCTCGACAAGTTGGTGGGTCACCTGCCGCCCACCGAGGAGCTCACCGGCGAGGAGCCGATTCAGCTGGCGATCGTGGGCCGCCCCAACGTGGGCAAATCCAGCCTGCTCAATGCCATCTGCGGCGAGAAGCGGGCGATCGTGAGCCCGATCCGCGGCACCACCCGCGACACGATCGACACCACGATCGAGCGCGAGGGCCACACCTGGAAAATCCTCGACACCGCCGGCATCCGCCGCAAGCGCTCGGTGAGCTACGGCCCGGAGTTTTTCGGGATCAACCGCAGCTTCAAGGCGATCGAGCGCTCCGATGTGTGCGTGCTGGTGATCGATGCCCTCGATGGCGTCACGGAGCAGGATCAGCGCCTGGCGGGCCGCATTGAAGAAGACGGCCGTGCCTGCGTGGTGGTGGTGAACAAGTGGGATGCGATCGAGAAGGATTCGCACACCATGCCGGCCATGGAAAAGGAGCTGCGCGCCAAGCTCTATTTCCTCGATTGGGCGCCGATGCTGTTCACCTCGGCCCTGAGCGGCCAGAGGGTGCAGAGCATCTTTGCGGTGGCCGCAGTGGCGGTGGAGCAGCACCGCCGCCGGGTGAGCACCTCGGTGGTGAATGAAGTGCTGCAGGAGGCCGTGAGCTGGCGCTCGCCGCCCACCAGCCGCGGCGGCCGCCAGGGCCGCATCTACTACGGCACCCAGGTAGCAGTGCGGCCGCCCAGCTTCACCCTGTTTGTGAACGACCCCAAGCTGTTCGGCGACACCTACCGTCGCTACGTGGAACGCCAGATCCGTGAAGGCCTGGGTTTTGAAGGCTCTCCCCTCAAGCTGTTCTGGCGCGGCAAGCAGCAGCGCGACGCCGAGAAGGATCTGGCGCGGCAGCAGGCGCGCGGCCGTTGAGCTTGTGATCTGACGCGAGCCTGATGGATTGGTTGCGGCAAATTCCCATCGGCCAATACGTCGATGGCACCGGCAGCTGGCTGCGGGATCTCGATCCGCGCCTGAAGCTCGCCTGGACCGTGGCCTTTCTGCTCACGCCGATCCTGGCGGGGCCCTGGTGGCGGCTGGCCCTGGTGGGCTTGCTGCTGTTGATCACGGCCCTGAGCGGTTTGCCCTGGCGGATCTGGCGCCGCACCCTGCCGTTGCTGCTGGCCCTCTCGCTGCTGGTGGGGGTGTTGGCCACCTTCCTGCCGGCCGGCGCAGCGCCGCCGGTGTCCCTGAATCGCCCGCCCCAGGAGCTGCGCCTGGCGCCCGATCAGCAGGGCCAGCGCTGGGAGCTGCTGCGCTGGGGGCCCGTGCAGCTGGGGCCTCTGCCCCTGGGCCCCCTGGTGATCACGCGCCGTTCGGCGGAGTTGGGGCTCAACAGCGCCACGTTGCTGTTCACCGTGATTCACAGCGCCAATCTGCTGCTGCTCAGCACGCCCCCCGAAACGCTGGTGTGGGGCTTGAGCTGGTTGTTGGCGCCCCTGAGGCCGCTGGGGGTGCCGGTGGAGCGGCTGGGGTTCACCCTGCTGCTCTCGCTGCGGTTTCTGCCCTTGGTGCAGGAGGAGTTTCAGAACCTGCTGCGCTCGGTGGCCACCCGCTCGGTGAACCTGCGGCGCCTGGGGGTGCAGGCTTCGCTGGGTTTGGTGCTGGCGCTGGGCGAGCGGCTGCTGGCCAATGTGTTGCTCCGGGCTGAACAGGGGGCCGATGCCCTGATGGCCCGGGGTGGTCGCTGGATTGCACCGGCCCAGTTGTTGCGCGATCCGCTGCCGCGTCGCCCCCTGCAATGGGCGGCCGGGCTGGGGCTTCTGCTGTTGCTGGGTTTGCGGTGGAGGTACGGTGACCTTTGATTTGGTCACCGCCGGTACAGACGGAGTGAGCACCGAGCGTTATCTCAACCACCCCACGTTTGGCCTGCTCTATCGCGTGGCCGCAGCGGGTGAGGGGCGTGATCTCTACGCCACCCTCTACGCCCAGCGGATGTTTTTCGTGGTGACGTTGCAGGAGCGGGGTGCTCAGTTTGAGGTGATCCCGTTGATGGATGCCCGGCATCTGGCGGAGCAGAACCTGGCGCGGGCCCGCCGCGAAGGGCCGGATGTGCATGCCCGCTGGCGGCAGCTGTTCGACAAAACCTTCATCTGAGTGGTTGTGCAGGCCTCCGCGGCGTCCCGTCTGGCGGCCCTTCAGGCGGAGCTGCCTTCCTCCACCCGGCTCCTGGCCGTGAGCAAGGGCCATCCGGCCGCCGCGATCCGGGAGCTGGCGGCGTTGGGCCAAACCAGCTTTGGCGAAAGCCGGTTGCAGGAGGCCAGCGCCAAGCAGCAGGCCCTGGCGGATCTGCCCCGGCTTGATTGGCACTTCATCGGCCACCTGCAGGCCAACAAGGTGCGGCCGGTGCTGCGCCAGTTTGGCTGGATTCACTCGGTGGATTCCCTGGCGCTCGCCCAGCGGGCGGCCCGGATCGCCGGCGAAGAGGGCGTCACCCCCAAGCTGTTGCTGCAGGTGAAGCTGCGCCCCGATCCCGCCAAGGGCGGTTTTGCGGCAGACGACTTGCGCCAGGCCTGGCCTGAGCTGCAGCAGCTGCCGGCCGTGCAGATCGTGGGGTTGATGACGATGGCGCCGCTGGGACTCGATCTTGAGCAGCGGCGCGGCTTGTTTCAAGACTGCGCCGCCCTGGCTCATGAGCTCGAGCTGGCGGAGCTCTCGATGGGGATGAGTGGTGATTGGCGCGAGGCCGCGCAGGCCGGCAGCACCTGGGTGCGGATCGGCTCCGCCTTGTTTGGCCCGAAACCCTTGTCAGGCCCCACATGGGACGCTATCTAGGCTTAGTGCCAAGACCGAGGTTTCACGGTGTCGTTGCTCTCCCGCCTGCGTGCTGTTGTCTCCGGTGACGACTATCTCGACGGCTACGACGACGAACTCGACTACGACCACGGCGATGTGCCGGAAACCAGCGGCTCCACCCCTTCGGGTGCGCTAGCCCTCACCAGCGATTTCGACAGCGTTGATCCCTTCGCGGGCAGCAACGTGATCGGCATGCCCGGGATCTCCTCCTCGGCGGCGGAAGTGACCCTGATGGAGCCCCGCAGCTTCGATGAGATGCCCCGCGCCATCCAGGCCCTGCGCGAGCGCAAGACCGTGATCCTCAACCTCACGATGATGGAGCCGGATCAGGCCCAGCGCGCCGTGGATTTCGTGGCTGGTGGCACCTTCGCCATCGATGGCCACCAGGAGCGCGTGGGCGAAAGCATCTTCCTGTTCGCCCCCAGCTGCGTCACCGTGACCACGGCCGCGGCCGAGGAGCCTTCCTCGCCCACCGTGGTGTCCCGTGAGGTGAGCCAGGAGCCCGAGGCCGCGCCCGCCCCCGCCTGGGGCCGCGAAACCTACGGCGCTAGCGTCGGCTGAGCACCGGTTTCACACCCTTGAGCAGCTTTTCCCCCGCTGATTTTGGGGTGATCGGCCTGGGTCGGATGGCCCAGGCCCTGCTGTTTCCGCTGATCGAGAGCGGCCTGCTGGCGGAGCCCAGCGTGCGGGCGGTGGTGGCTTCGGACGCCTCGGCGCAGCGGCTGTGCCAGCAGCGTCCTGGCTTGGCGGTGGGTGTGGATGCCGCCGCCGCCTGGAGCTGCGAGGCCGTGCTGCTGGCGGTGAAGCCGCAGCAGCTCGAAGCGCTGGCCGCCTCCGCCCCGGCGCCCACCGGCCAGGAGCCGCCGCTGTTGATCTCGGTGCTGGCCGGTGTCACCGTGGCGCGTTTGCAGCGCCTGTTCCCCGGTTGGCGCATTGTTCGGGCCGTGCCCAACACGCCCTGCCTGGTGCGGGCCGGCCTCACGGGCCTGGCCTGGGGTGAGGGGGTGAGCGCGCCGCAGCAGGCCTGGGTGCAGCAGCTGTTCGCCCAGGTGGGTGAGGTGTTGTTGCTGCCTGAATCGCAGCTGGATGCCTTCCTGGCGCTCACCTCCTCCGGCCCGGCCTTTGTGGCCCTGGTGGCCGAAGCCCTGGCGGATGGTGCGGTGGCGGCGGGCTTGCCGCGGCTGCAGGCCCACCACCTGGCCCAGCGCACCCTCGCCGGCACCGCTGCCCTGCTGCAGGAGCAGCAGCTCCACCCCGCTCAGCTCAAGGACATGGTGAGCAGCCCCGGCGGCACCACGATCGCCGGCCTGCGGGCCCTGGAGAGCGGTGGTGTGCGCGCATCCCTGATCGAGGCGGTGCTGGCCGCGGCGGAGCGCAGCCGGCAGCTGGGCTGAGCGTCAGCCCTTCTGGCCGATGCGCGGTTCGGTGCCCGCCAGCAGCCGTTGGATGTTGGTGCGGTGGCGCCAGATCACCAGCACAGCCGCCACCAGCGAGAGCGTGAGGTAGGCGGGGCGCAGGCCGCTGCCACTGCTGGCAAACGATCCGAGCATCAGCAGCGGCAGGCTCAGGGCTGCGATCACGCTGGAGAGCGACACGATCCGGGCGATCGAGATCACGGCCATGAACACGCCGAAGCAGGCCAGGCCCACGGGCCAGGTGAGCCCCAGCAACATGCCGAGCCCGGTGGCGACGGCCTTGCCGCCGCGGCCCCCCAGCCACACCGGCCAGATATGGCCGGCCAGGGCGGCCAGGCCGGCGAGCACCACCCACCAGTCGCTTTCGGCGGTGATGCCCAGCGGTTGCAGCAGCGCTTTGGCCAGCAGCACTGCCGCCGTGCCCTTCAGCACATCCACCAGAAACACGATCAGCGCCGGTGCTTTGCCGAACTGGCGCAACACATTCGTGGCGCCGGTGGAGCCGGAGCCGAGGGTGCGGATGTCAACGCCCTGGAGCCAGCGGCCCGCCAGGTAGCCGCTGGGGATCGAGCCCAGCAGATAGCCCGCCAGCAGGCAGAACAGCGGTGTTTGCAGCAGATCGGTCACAGCAGGTCGTCCTCCAGGGCGATTTCATTGGGGCTCCCGGCAAAGGCCAGCCACACGGGGAACTGCAGGATCGGCACCTCCACCGCCGGCTCGGCAGCATCCACCACGATGAACGGCAGCTCGCCGCGCTCTTCCAGGCGATCGGCCCGCTCGATCAGCGCATCCGGCCGCTCGAACAGCACGATGCCGCTTTGGGGGCCGAAATCCTCACGGCTCAGGCCGAGGCAATCCTGCAGGCCCCGGCGCCATTCCCCCAGCCGCTCCGGGGTGCCGGCCAGCACCAGGGTTTGGAAGCGTTCGCCGTAGAGATCGCCCAGGATCGAAACCGCCGCTGCTGCGAGCAGGGCATTGCGGTTGCGGCTGCCGCTGCTGGGTTGGGCGCCCCGACCGCCCTGGTTCAGGAACCAGTCGTCGAGCAGGGCCGAACCGGAGGGCTCGAGGCTGCGGCGCAGCTTCCAGGGGTCGGCATAGAAATCAGGCTGCCCCTGAAACTCCTGCAGACGCTGGCGGATCAGGTGCGCATCGCCGCTGAACAGGCCTGCGGCGGCCGTGGCGCTGGTGGCGGCCGCGGCTTGCGGGGCGGCCGGCTGGGCGGCGGCCTGCTGGTCGAGCGGCGAGGGTTGCACCACCAGGGGCTGCACCACCAGCTCCATCTGCTCGGCGGCCACGGCCAGCTCCTGCAGCGCTCCCACCAGATAGTCCTGGAAGCCCTTCACCCGCCGGGCGATCGCATCCGACTGGCCGGCAAAGCTGCTGGTGATCTCCTGTTGCAGCTGATCACGGCGGCTGGTGAGCTCGCTGATCTCGGCGCTGAGGGCATCGCGCTGCTGCTGCAGTTCGCGGAGGGCCAGCTCCTGCCAGCTGGCGGTGGTGGTGTCGTCGCTCATGGCTGGGCGCTCACGTGGCGTTCGAGCTGCTCGCGCAGGCTCGTGGCATCAAACAGCACCGGGAGAAAGTGAATGCTGCGCTGTTCACGGAAATAAAACAGCACGGGAACCGGGCCCCAGAACAGGGTCCAAGTGATCCATTCGCTGTAGGGGAAGCGGCGCAGCACCGTGTCACCGCGCCACACCAGCAGGGCTTCATTGCTGAACTGCAACCGCAGGATCTGGCTCTGCAGCAGCAGAAACAGGCCGAACAGGCTCACCACCAGCGCCAGCCACACCGAGAGCAGAAGGCAGCCCGCCCCCATGGCCACCACCGTCAGCGGCAACCACGCACGCGGCGCCAGGATCACGCCCTGGCTGGGATCGGGGAGGCTCGCGCTCGTCATTGGCCGAACAGCATCTGGGTGAGCACCACGTCCATCAGCGACACGGTGACCAGGATCATCACAACGGCGCCGGTGGTGCTGGTGCCCACCTCCTTTGGGCCGCCGCGGGTGGTGAGACCCCAGCCGCAGGCGATCACGGCGATCTGCAGGCCGAACACCACCGCCTTCAGCAGCATCGCCGGCAGGTCGGAGGGCTCCATCCAGGTGCGCACCGAGTTCCAGAACACCGAGGGCGGGATCTGATACAGCAAGGTGCTGCTCAGCTGCCCCGACCACATCGCCACAGCGAAGAAGGCCAGGCATTGCACCGGCGTCATGATCACCATCGCCAGCACCCGCGGCACCACGAGGTATTGCACCGGGTCGGTGCGCAGCATCGTGATCGCGTCGATCTGCTCGGTGACCTTCATCGTGCCGAGCTGGGCGGCGTAGGCCGTGGCCACCTTGCCGGTGACCAGCGTGGCGGTGAGGATCGGGGCAATCTCGCGGGCCAGGCCCAGGGCCAGGATGCCGCCCACGGTGGCTCCGGCACCCTGCTTCACCAGCTCAGAGGCGGCCTGGATGTTGAACACCGTGCCAGCGGCCAGGCCCGTGATCACCACGATCAAGAAACTGCCCGGGCCGGCCTCCATCAGCTCGGCCAGCAGGTCGTTCATGCCCACCTGGCCGCGGGCCAGGGCGGCGATGGCCTGACCGCCGATCAGGCAGCTCTCCCCCAGCCGGGTGAGCCAGCGGGGATGGAGCCAGGCGGGGATGCGGCGCAGACGGGGCATGGAAGAGGAGGTCAGCCGGCGGTGGAGGGATGCAAACGGTGCAGGCCCTTCTCGGGCCAGCGGCGCATCACCACCAGCCCCAGCACCACCAGAACTGCGGGAATGATGCCCATGCACAGCCGGATCGCCACCAGGGCGCTATTGGGTTGCACCATGCCGCGGGAAGCCACGTAGCCGCTGAGGCTCATCAGGTTGCCGAAGAAAAACAGCGCGAAGCTGATGCAGATCTTCTGGGTGAACACCATCCAGGCGCTGTATTGGCCCGCGGGCTTCTCGGGATCCGCATCGATGGCATCGGGCAGTAGCGCCCAGGGGATCAGATAGGCGGTGGAGGCTCCCACCCCCACCAGCAGGATCGCCCCCACGAGCAGGCTGAGGCGCAGGCCATTGCCCAGGGAGCCCAGGGGGCTGATCGCTGCATCCAGGGGCACTAGCAGCATCGCTCCGATGCAGCCCGCCACCCACAGCCCACTGCCCCAATGCAGGGCGCGGATGCGGCCCTGGCGATGGGACACGGTGGTCCACACCTGCAGCCCCACCAGGGTGCTGATCTGGAACGGCAGCAGGATCCAGTTGCTCCAGCCCTCGGGCACGTGCATCACCACGGGCAGAAAGATCAAGGCCGCGGTTTGCATGATCTGCAGGGCGCACCACAGCAGCAGGTAGAGGCCCAGCACCTTGATGAAGCGGCCGTTGCTGCGCACTCGTTTGATCAGGCGGCGGGTGGTGCCCGGCTGGGCTTCCGGCTGCTGGCAGTGGCGGGCGGAGGGGGCGATGCCCCAGGCGCACAGCAGGGTGCACACCAGGATGATCAGACCCGAGATCACCCCCAGCTGCCAGTAGCTGATCGGGTTCTGGTGATCCCGTAGCAGAAGCGCCCCCAGCACGATGCCCACCAACCCGGCGGTGATCGAGCCGGTGAAGCGGGCCATGTTCAGCCGCGTGCGCAGCGACACATCGGTGGTGAGTTCCGCGGCCAGGGCGGCGTAGGGGAGGTTGACGCAGGTGTAAAGACTGTTGGCCAGCACCGAGATGGCCACAAACACCCAGAAGCGCACCCAGGCGCTGCCAGGCGGCAGCCACCACATCAGCGCCATGGCCACGCCGAGGGGCAGGGCGCTGCCCACCAGCCAGGGCAGGCGTGGCCCCCAGCAGCTGTTGGTTTTGTCGCTGAGCCAGCCCACGATCGGGTCGTTCACGGCATCCCAGAGCCGGGCCAGCATCAACACCAGACCGGCCATCCAGGCGGGCAGGCCTGCGGCCGCTGTGTAGAAGATGAACAGGTAGAAGCCGATCAGGGAGGCGGCCATGCCGGTGCCGGCATCCCCGAGGCCATAGGCCACCAGCAGCCTCAGGCGGCTGGCTCCCCGAAGCGCTGCGGCATCAAAGGGTGCGGCAACGGGTGAGACAGCAGGCAAGGAGGCGGTTCCCTTTGAAGATCATCACGCAGGTCATAATGCTCCAACCGGCGTGAAATCCAGGACACGCCAGTCCAGAGGCGGACGCCTTGGTGCGTTTGTACTGTTGCGGGCTTAGTTTAGTGGTAAAACCTCAGCCTTCCAAGCTGATGATGCGGGTTCGATTCCCGCAGCCCGCTTCCTTCAGAGCTGATGCCCCTGCATCAGGGGATCGCTCACCAGCAGCACCAGGCTGCGGCTGCGCATCGCGGTGGTGCTGCCGCTGATCGCTTGCGGTTGCTGGGGCAGATCGTCGCCGGCGGGCAGGCCGGTGTTGATCACCTGTTGCCAGCCGGCGGAGCAGTCGGGGATCTCGAAGCTCAGATCCTCGTGATAAGCGTTGAGGCCACACCAGAGCAGCGGTCCGCGCTCGCGGTCGTTGAGGCTCCAGGCCAGGGTGTGCGACCAGGCGGCCCAGTCGGGCTGCTCCAGCTTCACCCCATGCCAGTGGCGTTGCAGGTGGCCGGGCTGATCGAAGCGCAGCAGCTTCGGATCGGCGTGGGGTAGATCGGGGTTGAGCAGATCGCTGAGGTGGTGGCGCAGGTGGATCAGGCGCCGCACGAACAGGCGCAGGGCCTGATCGTTGGCATCCGGTTGCCAGTGCATCCAGCCCAGGCGGTTGTTCTGGCACCAGGCGTTGTTGTTGCCGCCCTGGCTGCGGCGCACCTCGTCGCCCATCAGCAGCATCGGCACCCCCGGGGCCAGCAGCAGGGAGCTGAGCAGGTTGCGGAGCTGGCGGTCGCGCAATCCCGCCACCGCTGGATCGGTGCTGGGCCCTTCGGCGCCGTGATTCCAGTTGTTGTTGTGGTCGTCGCCGTCGCGGTTGTCTTCGCCGTTGGCCAGGTTGTGCTTCTGGCTGTAGCTCACCAGATCCGCCAGGGTGAAGCCGTCGTGGGCGGTGAGGAAGGTGATGCTGCGGCCCAGCAGCGCCGGCACGCCACCGAACAGATCTGGGCTGCCGGCGAGCCGTTGACCCATGGTCCAACAGCTCTTCTCATCGCCCTTCCAGAAGCGGCGCAGGTCATCGCGGAAGCGGCCGTTCCAGGCGCCCACGCGTTTGGCGGGGAAGTCGGCGAGGCGATAGAGGCCGCCACAATCCCAGGGTTCGCTCACCAGCTTCAGATCGGCGAGCTCCGGATCGGCTTCGATCTCTTCAAACAGGGGGGGGTGATCGAGGGGGGCCAGCTCTTCGCCGCGGCTCAGGGCGATGCCGAGATCAAAGCGGAACCCATCCACCCCCAGCTCGAGCGCCCAGCAGCGCATCGATTCGAGGATCAGCCGGCGCACGTGGGGGCGGTTGGCGGCGATCGAGTTGCCGCAGCCGCTCACATCGAGGTAATCGCCCTTGGCGTTCTGGTGGTAGTAGTTGCGGTCGTCGATACCGCGCCAGCTCAGGGTGGGCCCCGCCTGATTGCCTTCGCAGGTGTGGTTGTAAACCACGTCCACCAACACCTCCAGCCCCGCCTGATGGCAGGCGGTCACCAGCTGGCGCACCTGGTGGCGGATCTGCAGCGGATCGTCTCCCTGTTGGTAGGCGTGATGGGGCGCCATCCAGCTCAGGGGGCTGTAACCCCAATAGTTGAGGCGGCCCGCGGGCGCATCGTGGGGGTCGAAGGCCATCACCGGGAGCAGCTCCACCGTGGTGATGCCCAGCTCCTTGAGATAAGGGATCGCCTCGATCAGCCCGAGGTAGCTGCCGCGCGCCGCTTCGCTCACCGGGCTGCCGGCCCCGCGGCTGAAGCCACCCACATGCAGCTCATAGATCACGGTGCGCTGCCAGCTGTGGCGAGGCCGGGGCGCACTGCGGAAATCGAAGCGGTCGCGTTCGGTCACCACCCCCTTCAGGCAGGAGGCCGTGTTCGGCACCGCACCGGTGGCGTCCACCCGGCGGTAGACGTCCCAGCCCGCGATGGCGCGGGCACAGGGATCGAGCAGCAGCTTGGAGGGATTGAAGCCGTGGTGGCCCGGCAGCAGCGGGCCGAACACCCGGTAGGCGTAGCAGCAGCCGATGCCGACCCCCTCCAGCTCCACGTGCCAGATGTCGCCGGAACGATGGCGATGGTCGAGTTCCACCACCTGATCCGGCTCGGGTGCGTTGCCCGAGGCAAAGATCAGCAGCTCCACCCGGGTGGCCATCGGGGCCGCCAGCGCGAAGTTCACGCCCTGCTCGGTGGCGATCGACCCCAGGGGCCAGGGTTGTCCCAGACGGATCGTGCGCACCGGAGCCTGGAGGCCGTTGCCACAAGCTAGGTGTTGTCAACGGCTTCTGCCCTTCGATGTCATGGCCGCAAGCTCAACCGGCCGCCGCCGGTCGCCCGCCCCGGCCGGTGCTGGATGGCCTCTGGCTGTTCGCCCCCAATCGCGATAGCCAGGGCGGCAGCGCCTGGTGGCTGGAGGTGGTGGATGCCAGCGGCGCCCAGGGTGTGTTGATCGACTGCCCGGCCTTCAACGACGCCAACCTGGCCTTTCTGCAGGAGCACAGCGCCGGCCTGGCAGCCGCCTGCATCGTGCTCACCGGCCGCGATGGCCATGGCCGCCTGCGCCGCTTTCAGGAGGCCCTTGGCTGGCCGGTGCACGTGCAGGAGCAGGAGGCCTACCTGCTGCCGGGAACCCAAAACCTGCAGCCGTTTGCGGCGGAAGCGGAGCTGAAGCCCGGGCTGCGGCTGCTCTGGACGCCTGGGCCATCCCCGGGCGCCGCGGTGCTGCTGGCCCAGGCTCCGGCGGTGCAGGCGTCGATCCTGTTCACTGGACGTGTGCTCAGCCCGGTGGGGCCGGCGGCGCTGGCACCGCTGCGCACCCGCCGCAGTTTTCACTGGGGCCGCTGGCTGCGCAGCCTTGAGCAGTTGCGCGCCTGGCTGCCGCCAGATCAGCCGGCCTGGTTGGCCAGTGGGGCGGGTTTGGGGGCCCTGCGCGGTGAGGCGCTGGTGCCGGCGGGCCGCAATGTTCTCGATCAGCTCAACCTCACGGATCTGGCCGCTCAGGCGGCCGTGTGAGCGTTGGCCTCAGCGGTGCGGAATGGCACCTGTTGTGACAAAACTGGCAAAACCTCGGCAGCGGAAGGGGTTCGATGGTTGCCGCCTCTGGCCAACCCCCATACCATTGGCGCGCTGAAACCAGTGGCGGTCGGTGTTCCCGATCCGCCCGGCTGCTACTGAACCCAGAGGCTTTCCCACTCCGATGAACAAAGCTGACCTCGTCAACCTCGTTGCTGCACGCACTGAGCTGACCAAAACCGACGTCGCCCAGGTGGTTGATGCCGCCATTGACACCATCATTGACTCCGTGGTGGAAGGCAAGAAGGTGTCGATCCTTGGCTTCGGTTCCTTCGAGCCCCGTGAGCGCTCCGCCCGTCAGGGTCTGAACCCCAAGACCGGCGACAAGATCAAGATTCCCGCCAAGCGCGTGCCTGCTTTCACCGCCGGCAAGCTGTTCAAGGACCGCGTTCAGGGCTGATTCGCTCCTGACCAGCGACCTGTTGCAGGCGGCCCCAGGGCCGCCTTTTTTGCGGGATGCTGCAGGGGGTTCTTGCCAGCGGCCTGTGTTGCCCGAGCACCTGCAGCAGCAGCTTGAGGCTGGCGCGCAGTGGCGTCGCCAGGGCCGCCGCGGCCGCTACGCCCCCTCCCCCACCGGCCGGCTGCATCTCGGCAACCTGCGCACGGCGCTGCTGTCGTGGCTGATCACGCGCCTGCAGGGCGGTGAATGGCTCCTGCGCATCGACGATCTCGACACCCCCCGCAACCGCCCGGGAGCCGAGGCCTCGATCCTGGCGGATCTGCGCTGGCTGGGGCTGCACTGGGATGGTCCGCTGATCCGTCAGAGCGAGCGCCGCGGGCTCTACAGCTCGGTGCTCTCCTGGCTGCGCCGCAGCGGCCGGCTCTATCCCTGCCGCTGTAGTCGACGTTTGCTGGCGGATATCTCCGCACCCCATGGGGCATCGCCGGTGTATCCGGGCCTCTGCCGCGAGCGAGGCGACGGTTGGGGCGTGCAGCAGGGGCGTTTGCCCAGCTGGCGGTTGCGGTTGCCGCCCGGGCTGATCACCTGGCCGGAACGGGTGGCTGCCGCCGGTGGCCTGGATGCCCAGAGCCAGGTGGGCGATGTGGTGCTGCGCCGGGCCGATGGGTTTCTGGCCTACCACCTGGCCACCGCTGTTGATGAGCTGTGCCTGGGGGTGGCGGATGTGGTGCGGGGCGACGACCTCTGGAGTGCCACCGCTCCCCAGGTGGCGGTGATCCGCGAACTGGGAGGAGAACTGCCCGACTACTGGCATCTGCCGCTCTGGCGCGATGGCGAGGGCCGGCGGTTGTCGAAGCGGGAGGGGGGGGTGGGTCTGGCGAGCCTGCAGGAGCAGGGGCTGGATGCGCCGGCGGTGGTGGGCTGGATGGCCTCCCAGCTGCAGCTGGTGCCGGTGGGCACGCGGATCAGCTGCGCGGAGCTGCTGCAAGCCGTTGATCTGCTGGCACTACGGGGATGCCTTGCCGCCAGGGCTTAAGGAAAGTTTCGGGATCACAGCGGCAAAAACTCTCCACACTGAAGCCAATCAGCGAGAGCGGTGATGGCCCGATCCAGAACCAACCAGGGGCCCGGTGCCGAAGGCTCTGGCAGCGTGTGTGAGTGCTGCGGTGGCAGCGGTGTGCTGCGCACCGATTCGGCGGCCTATCGCACCTGTTTGGAGTGCCTCGGCCAGGGCGTGAAGCCGCGCTTCAGCATGGTGTTTGGTCTGAGCGATCGCACCAGGGCCAGCGGTTTCCAGCTCAGCGCTTCGACTTCTGGCGCCAGATGAAGAAGGCGGCTGTGGCCACCACCACCAGCAGGGGAGTGGTGGTGAGCAGCAGCAGTGCAACGGCGGTCCAATCGGTGTACATCGCTGTCAGGCTCTAAGCGGACGCCATCATCTCAGGTATCACCCCATGCTGACCATGGCTCGCTGTTTGCCACTGCTCCTGCTGTTGCTGGCTGCGCTGCCGGCCCGGGCGGGTGTGGAGTTCACCGATTGCCAGCCCGCCAGCGGCGGTGGGGTGACCTGCGACACCCGACCCACCGGCAACACCCTGATGGACGACGAGGCGGCCCGCTACGGCCTCTTCGATGAAGCCAGCCCCGGCTGGGCCGAATACGACCCCTATGAGGGCTACGACGACATGTTCGGCGGCAACTGGACTTGATCAGATCAGGCGGCTGATCGTTTGAAAGGCCACGAAGCTCACCAGCCAGGCCAGCAGCAACGACCAGCCCACGCTCAACAGCGTGAAGCCCAGCCGTTTCGACTCACTGCGGATCACCGCCACGGTGGAGAGGCAGGGCGTGTAGAGCAGGGTGAACAGCATGAAGCTCACCGCCTAGGGCCAGGTGACATCACTGGCGATCGCCCGGCTCAGTGCCGCCGGATCGGCCTGGCCGTAGATCACCGCCAGCCCGCCCAGCACGATCTCCTTGGCGATGAAACCGAACAGCAGGGCCACCGCCAGCTTGGGGTTGATGCCGATCGGTGCCAGCAGCGGCTGGGTGAGGGTGCCCAGCTGGCCGGCCAGGCTGGCGCTGGAAGCGGGCTCTACGCCCACCGGCAGGTTGTTCAGCAGCCACACCGCCACCACTCCGAGGATGATGAATCGCCGCGACCAGATCCAGAAGAGCTTCACCTCGCTCCAGGCGCGGCTGAGCATCTGGCCGGCGGTGGGTAGCCGGTAGGGAGGCAGCTCGAGCACCAGCGGCTCATTGCTGGGGAAGCGGCCGCGGAACACCAGCGCGGTGAGCAGCGCCGCCGCGAAGCTCATCAGATAGAGCCCGAAGATCACCAGGCCGCCGATGCGCGGCGGGAAGAACACCGCCGCCATGAACAGGAACACGTTGAGGCGGGCGGAGCAGAGCGAGAAGGGGATCACCAGCATTGAGAGCAGGCGCAGCCCCCGATCGCGCATCACGCGGGTGCCGAGGAGCGCCGGCACATTGCAGCCGAAGCCCATCAGCGAGAGCACGAAGCTGCGGCCATCGAGGCCGAGCCGCTCCATGAAGGCATCCATCAGATACGCCGCCCGCGAGAGGTAGCCGCTGTCTTCCACCACCCCCATCGCCAGGAAGAACAGGGCGATCACCGGCAGGAAGGCCATCACCGTGCCCAGGCCCTGGTAGAGCCCCTCCAGCAGGAAGCCCTGCAGCAGCGCGGGCAGCGGCGCCAGCAAGGGCTTGAGCACCGCCTGGCCGAACTGATCCAACAGGCTGCCGAGCCCTTCCTGCACCGGAACCCCGATCGCATAGATGCCCTGGAACATCAGGGCCATGGCCAGGAAGAACAGGGGCAGCCCCAGGAGTGGGTGCAGCAGCACCGCATCGAGGCGGCGGCTGCGCTGGTCTCGCCAGCGGCCAGGCAGGGTGACGCATCGCTCCACCAGCTCGGCCATGGCGCCGTCGAGATCGGCATCCACCGCCGCCAGCCGTTCCTCCAGTTCCTGGGGCACCGCGGCGGTTTGCCCGGCCCGTGCATCCAGCTGGGCGAGCAGGGTGTGTTGGAGGGTTTCGAGGCCCTGGCGGTATTTGGCGCTGAGGGGGAGCACCGGTTGCCCCAGGGCGGCACTGAGGCTTTCGGCGTTGATGCTCACCCCGAAGCGGCTGGCCTCATCGGCCATGTTCAGGGCCACCACGGCCGGTAGGCCCAGTTGCTGCACCTGCAGGGCCAGCCGTAGCTGACGATCGAGCTGGCTGGCGTTGAGCACCAGCAGCAGCAGATCCACCGGGTTCTGCTCGAGAAAACGGAGCACCACCGCTTCGTCGTCGCTGTGGCCGCGCAGGTCGTAGATGCCCGGCAGGTCCACCAGCTGCAGGTTGCGGCCTTCGAGTTGCAGGTCGGCCTGCATCAGATCCACGGTGAGGCCGGGCCAGTTGCCGATATGGGCGTGGTGGCCGGTGAGCCGGTTGAACAGGGTCGACTTGCCCGTGTTGGGCATGCCGAGGACGGCGATGGTGCTCACGCGGCCAGGCTCACCCGAGCGGCATCACGCCGGCGCATCATCAACTCGGTCATGCCAACGCGCACGTGCAGCGGGCCCGACCACCAGCCGCGGCGCAACACCTACACCGGCTGACCGGGCCGTAACCCCAGGGCTTCCAGGCGCTGACGCAGCCCGGCATCCGCCGCCAGGGCCTGCACCGTGGCCGTGGCACCGGTGGGCAGATCCACCAACCGGGAGACCGCTCGGATCAACAGTCGCCTATTGCGAATGAGTTACAATATCCTAACCATGCCGGCTGGCGGTCCTGCCGAAATTGACTACGTTGATCACATAGGACCGCGTGGTTCAGGTTGGTGCTGCACTTCTGGTCGCCCCATCTCGATCCGGCCCACCCCGAGGACTGCACCCAGCCGGAGCGCTATGCCATTCAGCTGCTGGAGAAGGGCACCTATCTGGCGGTGGGCTCCGATGGTGAAGCCCTGATCGAGGTGGGCAGCACCGACCAGGCTCACCTCTTTCATGTGCACGAATCGGCCCTGCGGGCTGCCCGCGAGCTCAATGCCGAAGGCCGCGGCCCCGTGGACGTGGTGAAGGTGGAGCTGGATCTGGGCGGCTGATTCGCAAACCTGCAGCGCCGCATGCTCCGTAGGATCCGCGCCAGCCTGCCGCCCTTGAGTCCGCCGGATGGAGCTCACCTACCGCCCCCGTCGTCTGCGCCGTTCCCCTGCCCTGCGGGCGATGGTGCGGGAGACCTCCCTCAGCGCGGCCGACTTCATCTATCCGCTGTTTGTGCACGAAGGCGCCAGCAATGAGCCGATCGGGGCGATGCCCGGTTGCCAGCGCTGGAGCCTCGAGGGGCTGGTGCAGGAGGTGGGCCGCGCCTGGGACCTGGGCATCCGCTGCGTGGTGCTGTTCCCGAAGGTGGCCGATGGCCTCAAAACCGAAGACGGCGCCGAGTGCTTCAACGAGGGCGGTTTGATCCCTCGCGCCATCCGCCGGCTCAAGGAGGTGCACCCGGGCATGGCGATCATGACCGACGTGGCCCTGGATCCCTATTCCTGCGATGGCCACGACGGCATCGTGAGCGATGAAGGCGTGGTGCTCAACGATGAGACCGTGGCCCTGCTCTGCAAGCAGGCGGTGGCCCAGGCCCGCGCCGGTGCGGATCTGATCGGCCCCAGCGACATGATGGATGGCCGCGTTGGCGCCATCCGCGAAGCCCTCGATGAAGAGGGGTTCGAGCACGTGGGGATCATCAGCTACACGGCTAAATACGCCTCCGCCTATTACGGCCCCTTCCGCGAGGCCCTGGATTCGGCCCCTCGCGCCGCCGCCAGCAAGCCGATCCCCAAGGACAAATCCACCTATCAGATGGATCCGGCCAACGCCCGCGAAGCGATCACCGAAGCCCAGCTCGATGAGCAGGAAGGGGCCGACATCATGATGGTGAAGCCAGGCCTGGCCTACCTCGACATCATTCATCGCCTGCGGGCGGAGAGCGAGCTGCCGATCGCTGCTTACAACGTGAGCGGCGAATACGCGATGGTGAAGGCGGCAGCCGAGAAGGGTTGGATCGATGAGCGGGCCGTGGTGCTCGAAACCCTGCTCTGCTTCAAACGGGCCGGCGCTGATCTGATCCTCACGTATCACGCCTGCGACGCGGCCCAGTGGCTGCGCGAGGGTTGAGGCACGGCGCAGTTGGTGCGATCCTCCGGGGGCTCCGGCAACATCCGTGACCCCCGATGGCCCGCTACCTCCTCCTCTGGGTTCACGGCCCCTGGATTGCCGCTTCGCTGATGGTGATCCTGGCCATGCGCTTGTTGCTCGCTGAAGATTTCAGCCTGCATGGCCACGGCTGGGGGCTGCTGGGCAGCTTCTCGATCGGCTGCGTGTGCAAGGTGTCGTGGGTGCTGGCCCAGCTCAATCGCCGCCGCAGCGCAGCGGAACAGCAGCTCGAGCACCTGGTGCTGCATTAAGGGAGTGCCGCCGGGATGAACCGTTCCACCGTTCTGCTGATCATTGGCATCCCCTGGGCCACGGCCGTGGCCGTGCTGTTGATGGTGACCAAGATCCACGCCTTCAGCGGCCGGGTGCACTGGGGTCTGCTGGGCAGTGCCTGTATCTGCTTCTCGATCGGTTGCCTGGCGCGCACCAGCGTGGGGCTGCACGACATGGCCTAGCGGGCCCAGTGCGAGAGCGCCGCGGCCCTGGATCGGCCCCCTTCCTGATGGCCTTGCGTTCGCTGCTGCGGGGTGGTGTGGTGCTGGGGACGGGCGTCTGGCTATCGGCAGCGTCTGCAGCGGCTCCGCTCTCCACAGCTGTGCCTCCCTCGCCAGGGCTGGTGCGTTCGCTGGCAGCGTTTGAGCGCGATCTGCTGGAGCTGGATGGGGCGCTCCGGCCTCGCCATGCCCCGGCGCCAGCGCCCTTGAGCCTGGCGGACCCCGCCTTGCAACCGCCCGATCCCCAGGCGGCGCCCGCAACGGCCGCCGCTGCCGATCAGCCCCAGGAGCGGGTGCTCAGCCTGGCTCAGGCCCTCAGCGTGGCGGTGGCCAACAACCCCGAGCTGGCGGAGCGCCGCGCCCGCATCGCCGAGATGCGGGGCCTGCAACGCTCGGTGCAGGGTCGCTTCTGGCCGCGGCTGGCCCTCAATCTGGGCGGTTCCTTCGCCCAGCGCAGCGACTACAACCTCGCCACCGAGGGCAACAGCACGGCCTACAAGGTGGGTTCACCGTTTCTGGTGGAAACCGGGGGCTGGCAGCGGATTCAGGCCAACCTCGCTGAGGCCTGGGGGGGCTGGGGCTCGACTGGGAACTGATCAGCTTCGAGCGCGGGGCGGCCCTGGCGGAGCAGGATCAGCGCCTCAGCGCCAGCCTGCAGCACTACGGAGACGCCCTGCGCCTGCTGCAACTGCAAGGTGAGTGAGTCCTATTACAACCTGCAGCTGGCCGATCAGCTGCTCCGCATCCGCCAGGCGGTGGTGCGCAACGACGCCCTGGTGCGTGATCAGGTGGCGGCGTTGAAGGGCTCAGGTTTGGTGCCTCGACTGGATCTGCTGCGGGCGGAGGCGGCCCTGCAGCAGAGCCGCTTCCGGCAGGAGCAGGCCGAAGCACTGCGCCAGAGCCGCCGTCAGGCGCTCACCAATCTGCTCAACGTGGCCTTCTCCACCCTGCTGAAGGCCCACACGGAGGTGGCGCTGCAGCCGCCCTGGCCCCTGCCGCTGGACGCCACGCTGGTGGCTGGCCTGCGCGATAACCCGGCGCTGGAGCAGCTGGCAGCGGAACGCCAGGCCCTGCTGCGGCAGGCGGATCGCCGCCAGGCCCAGCTGCTGCCCAACCTGCAGTTGTTTGCCGCAGGTGGAGGTGGGGTGGATCAGCTCACCAAGCCGGTGATCGATCTCAACGGCTGCTGCGGCGCCAGCAACATCCGCCAGGTGGCCAATCAAAACGCCGACTGGGTGGCCGGTTTGCGCTTGCACTGGCGCTTCTTCGATGCCGGCGTGTCGGGTGGCGAAGCCCAGGCCAGCCGCGCTGCCGCCGAAGCGGTGTTGCAGCGCCTGGCCCGCCAGCGCAACCAGATCCGCCAGGAGCTGGAAACCGCCTTCTACAACTACCGGGCCTCGTTGAGCCAGCTGGCGGCGGCGGAGGCGTCGTATCAGGCGTCGCGGGAGGCGTTTCGCGATGCCCGAGCGCGCTACCAGCTCGGCCTGGCCGATTACACCGATGTGAGCGAAACGATCATGCTGCTCACCCGCTCCATGGAGGGGATCGCCGAATCCACCACCCTCGCCAACGTGAGCTACGCGCGGATGTTGCGCCAGTTGCAGCCGGTGCCACCGCAACCGGAGCGCGCACCGGAGCTGCCGCTCACCCTGCCGCTCACCCTGTCGGTTGGTCCGGCTCCTCAGCGGCCGTAGCGCCTTGCGCCTTGAGGCGCCGCTGCTCCAGCCGCGAGCGCAGCGCCAGGCTGCGCCAGGTGAGCAGCACCAGCAGGGCAATGAACCAGAACCACACCTCGGGCGCATTGCTCTGCAGGAGCACCAGGAGCAGCAGCACCTCCAGCGCCAGGAAAGGCCATGCGCGCTTCATGGCAGGCTTCCCTCCTGGCGGCGGCTGGGCTGATCCTGCTGCAGATCCAGCCTGGGTGTGCGGTAGGTGCCGGTGAGATCCCTCAACACAGGCAGCAGATAGCTCACCGGGGTGCGCCATTCCACGTAAGCGTGCGCCTGGAGGGTGAGGCCTTCGCGGATCGGGAACACGCTGCTGCCCTTCGAGAGCGTCCAGCGGTAGCCATCGTCGCTGCGGCGGCTGGGCAGCAGATCGATCTAGGTGCGCACCACCGGGCCGCTGGCCACCAGCGATTCGGCCAGGGGTGGGTTGCCCATGGTGGTGTTGATGTCTTCCGGGGTGGCGGGCAGCAGGCTCACCCGCTCCACCATCCCCTGGATGCCACCGAAACGACCGCGCTGCTGCCAGTCGGGCACCACCTCGATGCCCTGGTTGTGTTGCAGGCGCCGGGCATCGGCGGGGTGGAAGTAGGCGATGGCTCGAAGTACAGCGCTGTTGCGGCCGGTGGCGCTGGCGGCACCGAGCGTTCCGAGGCGCTGGCCGGGCTTCACCGTTTGGCCGTGGATCACCTGCAGGTCGAGCACGCTGCCGTCGCGCTTGACGGTGAGGTGCCCCTGGTATTTGAGTTTGGCCTCGGTCACCCGCACTTCCCGGCGGGTGTTGTCGATGCGGAAGCGCCGTTGCTGCTGCTCGGTGTCGATGTCGAGCTTCACCTTGGTGTAGGCGCTGATCACATCCTTTTCGCGGATGGCGAGGTCATCGAGCTCCACCTGCAGCT
>Ga0194119_10003647_pt1 | contig 24568 bp, 20 predicted proteins | sample TA2MahC100mmetaG_FD_148620 | JGI IMG/M metagenome (GOLD analysis project Ga0194119, IMG submission 148620) | Freshwater microbial communities from Lake Tanganyika, Tanzania - TA2015018 Mahale Deep Cast 100m | ecosystem: Environmental > Aquatic > Freshwater > Lake | place: Tanzania: Lake...
CCGGTGTATCAACTGGAGGGTTGGTGGACCAGCCTGCGTGAAGCGCCAGAGCGGGTGATCCACCGCTACCAACGCCATGGTACCCATGAGCAGTTTCACTCTGAGATCAAAACCGACTTGGATCTGGAACGGTTGCCCTCCGGCAAGTTCGATTGTAACGATCTTATTCTGCATCTCGGCATGCTGGCCTATAACTGCCTGCGCTTGCTTGGCCAACTCGGTTTAACGGGCGCGTTCGCACCGGTGCGCCATCCCACGCAGCGCCGCCGCCTGAAGACCGTGCTGCAGGAAATCATGTACCGGGCGGCGCAGTTCATTCGGCAAGCACGGCAACGCTGGCTCGACTTTGGCCGCACCGGATCTATCGCGGCCGTCTTTGCCGCCCTACAGGAGGAGTTATTGACGGCGGGCCAATCGCCGTGAGCGCGCCACCGACCCTGTTGGGCCGGTGGGGATGCGCGCAGTGACGCGTTACGGCGGCGCTTGCCTGGCCGCTGGCGCTCGACCCTGTCGAATGACGTCTGACCGGCAGCCATGGAGTCCGCCCCGGTTTTTTTCCGGATGTATAGCCCCGTCATACGAGGTTGGTCGATCGGTAGTGTGTGAAAATTTGATGCGGACAACGCTTTTTGCCCAACTCAGCCAGTGAACACGGATTCAGGTGTCCGTCACCCGGATTCCGCCGCTGTCGGCATAGGCCGGGGAGTTAACGGCGATGGTCGGTGAACAGGGCGGCAGGTATTTGCCCGATGCACGTTATTCGATCCCGCGCAGCCCATGTGTGCAAAAGCGAACTGGCAAGGTCTAGCTCAGACATTTGCAGGTGAATTGGTAATCCTGGACTTTGATGCACAACAGAGCCCGCAGACCCAAGGACAGATGAACATCCCGGAAGGTCTTTCGGATGCTCTCCCGCCCTGAATCTTCGTTCACGCTAATCTTATTTTTTCGAAGCAAATCTTTGAGTTGCTTAATTAATCTATTGTTTTTTCTGGTTAGGGTCTTGGATCGCTGTTCAGCTTTGACAATCCCAAAGGTTGTCGCAAGTTGAGAGCGATAAAGGGTGAAAGTAGCCCCACTAGATTCCGCTGATTCCTGTAGCGAGCAGGCAAAGAATACCGGATCGAAAAACACCAGATTTGCAGGCAACGACAGGCGCGCATAGCGCTGATCGGTCATTTCAATGTACGGTAAATTGGCTTGGCGAAACAACTCGCTCAGTTCGATCACCGCCTCCAATAGACCGGCATCATGAATCTCGACCCACCCATAATCGTGGAACGTCAATCCGGCGTCGGGAGCGGTTTCGATAGGAAATCCCTTGCCATGCGCGGCAAAGCCCATCAGCAGAGCTTTCTGTTCGGGGCTGAGCGATATCGGCAAGGCTTTCTCAAAGCCACCGTCACCTCGCCGGATGTCGTTCTCCAGTGACAGGATCAGGGCGTCCCGGTCATCGGTATAGCGATAGCAGTTGTCATAGGATGACGGCAATGCCTGAAGGGCGACTTTCAGTGCCTCCCGATCCTTTTTGAAATCGTCGTAAATGGCCTCGATTCTTAAGGTTTTGCTGCCACCCTGGGTCTTGCCTTGCGCTACCTCATCGAGAGTGCATTCGAGTAATTCAGTTTTTTGGTCCTTGAGAGTTTTACGCAATGCCAGGAATCCTGGGGTTGTGAGGCGAATGCGATACAGCCGGAAAAAATACCGGGTCAGGGCATAGTTGGGTGCTCCGCCCATGCAGTCCTGCCAAGGTTCGAGATCGCGCCACGGTTCCGCCATATAGTGCTCGCCCCGGAGCAAGCCAGTCTCCTCCTCGAATTCACGCGACAGCGCGTAGGGCATCGCCTCGAACATCGACGGTGAATCCGGCGACTGGAGGGCAGCCAGGGTTTCCTGGAGAGGGCAAGCGTCCCCCATTACGTGTCTCAAGTCCTTCAGATTGACCCGGCCGCCAATCAGGCCAAATTCGTGGCGGTGTTCCTTCGTTTCCCGTTCATGGAAGAGAATCTTGTCATTCAGTTTGATGAGACCCCACGCCACATAGATGAAGCGTATGGGCGTCGCCTCGCCGTCCAGATGATGGGCTTTGCGCCGGTCCTCCAGCGCTTCGAGCACCTCTTTCTGCTGCAGTTTCTCGGAGTCTCCGACACCCGCCGTCTGCCAGAAGTCGGTGGGAAAGAGTTTTTGCCGGGGATCGGCCAGCGTGTGCAGCAGGGATAGGGCGCAGAGTTGGGCGGGGTGCGAGACGAACCTCCAACAGCCGCGTTGAAGTTCATTGGTATCCAACAGCGAGAGGCTGGTCAGGAGGTTTTCGACGAATTCAATAGTCGTATCGATAGCCAGAGCCTGATCTGCGCCTAACCGTTTTGTCAAATCATCACTTACCCCAGATTTACTCATTGAGTAAGTGTCGCTGCGCTCCTCTGGGTAGCGAGGTAATGACGATATCAAATAATCCAGAATCATAGAATAAACAGGCAGTTGTTAAAAAATTTATTCACCCTAAAAAGACAAAACAATGTCAGGAGTCGTTCGACAACCTCATTGATGGTTTACTCTGAGTCCTAATCTTTCGAATTACTTGACAATATATTGATCAATATTTTAGCGATCCGATACAAATCACAATGATAGCGTTCCTTCAGCATATAGGCCTGAGCTTATATGGTGAGGTTTGGCTTGTTTGCTCTATATTGAAAGTTAAGAGTTAAAGATGCAAATAAAGCTTAACTATATACAAAATAAAAATACACATCTATCATCTACTACTCAGCCCTAAGTAGTATTTATACAAAAAGGCAAACACATAGCTATCATAACCGCCTGGCGCGTGCTTTATGCTGATAATGCCATTAGCTTTCAATAAATCTACTAAATCATCAAAGCTTCGGTGCTCCATGTCATCAGTGATCTCAACAGCGCTAGAGATTAAGGTCTCAAAATCATTTTTTGTGAGAAAAGATTTTCTTAAGCCAGGGGGAGCGTGCCTCTGAATATAGTTAAAGATACGTTTAATGTCACCATTACCTTCCTCGGACGCCATATCAGTAACGTGCTGTTCGACAGCGTTCGCTCTTACCCGATAGAAAGTGTAATGCCTTTGGTCGAGTATAGGTTTGATGTAGCGATTTTTTGCTTCATCAATGTGCTGAAAATAATTTTCTATTGAATGGGTAATGAGCCCGAGGAATGGGCGTAAGCTTATTGTTCGGTCAGCGTTACAAAGATTTCGGTAGAACCAACTATACGATGAAATATTAACATTCCCTGTTTTGACGGTATCCCCGAAGAAGGTAACCACAAGTGGTTCAAGAATTTTTTTATCCAACGGTATCTGATTATCAGCATCTATTGCTGCACGAAGGTCATCAATTTCGGTTTGACTGAAGTCTTGATACACCCTCATTAACTCAAAGAATTCTTGCTTTGATCGGGAAAGTATATATTTAAATAGAACACCAAATAATTCCTTTTCATCCCATTCAAGCGTTATGCATTGAGATTGTTTCAGACTGGCCTTGTTAGTAATATTGCCAAGCTTGGCAAAAAGATCATTTCTTAAAAATATTTTAGGGTGAATATTAGCAAAGGGATTTGATCGCCAGAAGTTTATTAGTGGCGCAATACACTTAGACCAGTGCTTAGGTTTTGCCATATGATCAAGTTGATCATAAAGGATCATGAGAGTAATACCATTTACATTCAAGCATCGATCAAGCTCTAGGAGTTCATTCTCTAGAGCCGTAAACTCACTATCGGACTTTATTTTTTTATCTATCCATGCTGCTTTGGTTGAGTCTGAACATTGCCATTCGTCAGGGAGGTGAGCGCTAGTCACAGCCTGCATTCCGAGGTGGTTAAGCTTCGGATAATTTAAAATTATTGAAACGTATGTATAGATCGTCCAAAATCTCTTGAAGTACCAATCGAAGTCAACCTCCTTAAGTTCATCAATAGCAACATTTCCCGTTATCGAAAAAAATCCAGAGGGACCATCTTGGTCGCTGTCTTTTAATTGGATGGCGGGAACGATGAAGTATCGTCCTGGCTTTTGTGCTTTTCTTTGAAGGCTCTCAAGAAAGACATGATCGTTTGAAAGCATTCTATAAAAAAAGGTCTTTCCTGTGCCTTTTCCTCCAATTAAGAGGAACAAACTTTTATTGAAGACATCCTCCATGCACTTTCTATAAAAAAAAGTGTTTTTAAGCGTGTCATCATTGAGAGCTATATATTCAGAATGAGCTTTAGGAAGGGATTTCCTTAGAGTGTCTAGTATTGCATTTCGCAACCCTAGTGCTAGATCGCTATCGAGTGGTAATTTATTATGTTTATTACCAGAATTAAGATTTTCCACCACTGTCGTCTTGCTTGAATCTCGTGGCAATTCAGAAGACTCGCTTGCAGTGTTATTACAGGCTTCGGGTCCGCCCCATGATGGATCTTCATTAGATTCCAAGTCTTCCAATTTTTGAACGATCTCTCCGAATAAATCTTTGTGACTTCCATAATAAGAGCCATGTATATTTTTGATAAGCCTTTCTATGCTGGCTTTATGAGCGCCGAGCGTCTCTAAATCCGATTCACGGTTCAATGAATGCACAGGGATGTTGACCGTGATATCGGAGGTAAGCTTTGGGTTTTCCCCGACAATGCTCTCTATATAATCCATGAATTGTTGATCGGCATCTGGGTTTGATGTTATGGAATTTACTAAGATTATATCGGAACAAATTTCAGAGATATTGCTTGTTTCAGAGCTATTGCTTGATAAGGTTTCGAGAAAAAAGTTGAGGCCAGGCCTAGTTTGTATATTGCAGGAAAAAAATCCTATGACTATGCTAGAAAGACTCAAGGCAAGATTTGCAAAGACATCATTAAAGCCGGTTCTTGAATCGATTAAAATTACATCAGGGTTAATTTCTTTGGCAATGCGTTTAAGAAGCGCATTAAACCTATCCACAATTTGCGCCTGGTTCGATATGTTCAGTCGCGATAGTGCCTCAAGATAATGGCGAAAATGGTAGTTATAACTATCATAATTATTCTGTGTCAGCTCCGCAAGTGCAGGTACAGAACCATTAGTAGTGCGTTCTGTGCTTAGATTGCCTGCCGGCATCAGGTAAATCTTTCCGTTATCACTATACTTTTGCCTTGGGAGTTCGTAGAGGTAATCCTGAAGATCATTTGGTTCTGCACCCAGGAATTGATTATCCAACAAATATTCTACGGCTCCATTCTTTAGTGATGGCTGCTCTCCATCCTGCTCACCAGCACCCAAAAAGTTCACAAGCCCCGGAGCTTCAAAATCGCAGTCAATAGCCACTACGGTTTTTTTATGAACATTTGCATACCACAAAGCAAACATAAATAAAGTAGTTGTCCGGCCAACCCCCCCCTTGTAACTATAAAAACTAATTACAGGCGCATGCTCTCGTTTAGAAGGAATACTTCCCTTTGCACTCCTGAAGACATTATCGTAACGCCTACGCATGTGCATGACTTTTTTTTCATGCTCTGGCGATTCGAAAAACTGCTTATAAAATGCATCGCTATGATAATCTTCTTCTGAAACGCACTCCAAGGCAACTCTTTTCTGTGGAAACTTCTCATAAAACTCCGATTCAAAATCTTCTGTATTCGCGCCCTCCACGAGTCGAACAAATATGTCAATATCAGTGCTGGATTTGAATGAAATCCTGTAGTCCTGTATGCTCTTCTTAATCCGCGCATCAAGATAGATTTGAATCTTGTTAAGATACTTCAGTGCTAGAATCATTGGTTTGCTCAAAAATTATTTATGGAGTACGCTTTTTAGGTTTTCTGTGTAACTTTTGTAGTTTACTTTTGAATCTTTCTATGAACTTCAAAAACTCCCTCAAATCCTTCGGATCCCATTTTGTTTTGTTTTTGCTTGTGATGTATCCATAGTACCTTAGCTGTGTGCTCCATGCCTTATGCATTTTCTTTACTGTATCATTGTCATTATATGGAATATAATCAATTTCGTTTAATTCTTGTTCTAAAACCAGTTTTAGAGGTTGCAAGGCTTCGTCAAGGTGGTTGTGATTTTTGATGTCACAGCATCGCGCACCTTTCAGTCGCACTTGATTTCTTTCCCATACCTTATTGTCGGGATATATTTTATTTGCTAGAAGGAATCCATACCATGAGAGGCACTCTATGGCATATCCAGAGAGATAATATATGTTGGGCAAAACGTTTTCAATCTTATAACTATCGGCAGGCTGTATCCTTCTCTCTATCTCATAAAGCGCATAATCGCATGTTTGTAAAAGTCTTTCAGCTGCCTTTAAGTAGAATTCTTCATCTTTGTCGTCAGTCATGTTGTTCTTCCAGAAATCTTATCATTTTATATAAGTACCCTTTTGTTAGCTGGGGTTTTACCAACCGTTCCGTATTTCTTACAGGCTCTGCGGTCCATCGGGGTCATCAATAAATCTGGGTTACCTCCCGCGAGCTTTAGCAGGCTGTTGAAAAAATCTAGTTTTCAAGATATTGGTTCACTACCGCGCAGCTAACCAATTAATTTATGTAATGCACATAACCGGTGGAATCGATGTTCTTCCCAAAATATCGCTTTTTCAACAGTTTCTAGGTGGCTGTGAAATGGCCACCGTATGTCCGGTCCGAAATTTACATATAAATAATGTGCAATAATGTGGCTTTTGACGAATTATGGGGCGCAGAAGCACACAACATAAGTCATCAATCCGCTGAATCTGAAATAACTCTGATTTGTTGCTGATACGCTGACGGTTCCATACTTAGGTAGTGCCAAGCATTGAGTGATGATACAGTATGCCAGATAGTTTTAACGTGCTTGTAGTCAACTTATGTAGTGCCCATATTGCTTTAGTTCTAGCATCGTAAAAAACGGTAGCAACGCAGTAGGGCACCCAAATTTCTTTGTAAACAGTGCTCTCGACAACTCGCTAACAAACCCAAACATAAACGCATATCCGAGAACCGCAACCAACAAAACTTCTTCTTGAGTGCATCTCATTAGCTGATCTTGCTTGTATTTGAGAGATTTCAGAAACCTGACCCCATAAGTTTGTTAATACCATTTACCAGCAAACACCGAAAGTCCATGCCGTGTTTAAGACTATTCATCCACGATTAACCATAGAATGTGATGAAGTTTGGTCATTCGTCGAAAAAAGGGAGAGTGAAAAGACCACCGCCTTTAGGCGATGGTCTTTTCACTAACTGGTGGAGCAGATAAAACAATGCTTGTTTCTTGCATCAACGTCTTTATGATAATTATATAAACATGTGTGAGAATTATTCTCATACACTTGTATCACGGAATGGTTCTGCCGCTGGGTATACTGATTCACCAGCCCCTCCACCGCCATCGCCCCCAGCATCGCATTCAGGGTCTTCACCGCCGGTTCCTTGACCTCCTGTCCGCTGACGTAGCCTTTCCGTACCAGTTCCTGGCCGATGAACTGTTCCTGGTACCGTTCCGCCGCGATGATCGTCGGGTTGAGGCGGCCCAGGCAGTTCAGGCACAGACCGTCGCCATAGCGGGCGATGATGACCTCACCGCTCATGTCGGTGATCCGGCCATCCTCGACGCTGATGTTCACGCCCGCCGACAGCAGCGGAACGGCGCAGCGCAGCGCGATCCGTTGCGCTGTGAAGCGGCTGAAATGGCTGTCCGTGCCAACCACGATCCAGTCGGCGCCCGCCAGGGCGGGCAAGGCCTCCGCGTCCTCCACGCCGACGGCATGGGCCTGCACCCGGGCCGCCGGATTGATGCGCAGCAGATGGTCGCGGACGACGTCCACTTTCAACCGTTTCGCCAAGGCATCACTATGATACGCCCCTACGATGCGGTTGAGGTTGGTCAGTTCCACCCGGTCGGGGTCAATCAGGTGCAGCGACTGAAAGCCGGTATGAATGAGGTTCTCGGCGATGATCGAGCCGAGTCCGCCCACACCCACGATGGCGATCGTCTGGTCGTGCATCACCTGCCGCAGCGTGTCCAGCCCCAGAGCCAGGGCGCTGCGGGCCAGGAAGCCGGTTTCGGGATCGGCGGCGGCCAGCGCCGGGTCATCCGCAGGGCCGGGCTGATCCGCGCTGGGCCAGTTTTCACCCACGGTCTGCGTCCGAACGCGGGCGGGCCGGGCGACGGATCGGCCATTGGTCCGTTCCCACCATCGCGCCGAGTAGTCGGACTGTGACAGGACGATACTGGCGTAGTGAATGTCGTCCAAGGTGTCGGTCAGCCAGCGGTGAAAGGCCTTTTCATCGCGGTCGTCCACCCCGGAAAAGGCCGCTCCCCGCCGGCAAAACGGATGGGTATGCACATCGATCAGCGTATCGGCCTCACCGGTCTGTTGCATGTCCGCCAGCACCCGATAGACGTATTCGCGCCTGAGCCGCAAATGCGCCAGCCCCTGGCTCTCGTAGTCCTCCGGACGCGGGTAGCGGACCCCGATGACCTTGAGAATCGTCAGATCGGCGACGGTTTCCCGCCGGGCCAGGAGCAAAGCGAAGGCTTCCTGGCTAAGATCCTCCAGCAGACGGCCGCGGAGTTCGGCGAACTGGCCCTGGGGAAAGCGAAGGCTGACCGATGAGTGAGGCATGGTTCAGCCCTCGTTGCCCAGCGCTTCGCGGATCAGGTGGAAGTAGGTGAACAGGTTGTCCCCCTCGCGCCAGTTGTGGGCGGGCTGCCAGGCGCCGTTGTGGATGTAGACGCAGTACCATTTCCAGCCATGCTGGAGCGGTTCCTGCCAGGCGTCGTGATAGGCCGCCTGGAAGAAGTGTCCATCCGGCGATTCCGGAATGTCGGCCTTCATGTAGAAGCCGACCGGCGGCAGGGCCGGGTACTCTTCCGGGAACACCACCATCAGCGGCGTGTTACGGGTGATGTGATGCCAGCGGGGCGGCAGGCTGTAGTTGGGTACCACCAGCCAGTGAGCGTTATCCTCGTCAAACTCCACCCCCTGCTTGAACAGGTGCTCGGCGAGCTGCACGACCTGTTCTTTGATGATCTGTTTGGATTGCTGGGAACGTCGCCCGCCGAAACCATACCCCTTGGAGCGATCGGGCATGGAGGTGATCTTCGCGCCGCGACCGTGCTTGTCCTTCAGATCGTGGGAGGAGTAGAACCGGTTGGGGTTGATTTGCTGGACTTTGCCGCCGCTTTCGATGATGGGGCGGCGACCGGCGCTGGCGTTGGCGTGAGGTACCAGATCCCGGCCATAAACGCCGTTGCCGATGCTGTTGGGGTCGATTCTTCTGCCGTTGATAATGGCCATGAGCGTTCTCCGTTGAGTTGAGTTGTATCGAATTGTCGGGAAAGATTAGGGTGCGGCGATCGGGTTGTCATGGGAAACCACTGGGAAAGTCCGGCGGTTTCCCTTGCCAGGTTTAGCGTCGGCCGTTACCGCCGCGTGTCGTGTTACCGGGCGGCTGATGTTTGGCGATATGCCGGGCTTCATCCCGGCATAAAGCGTCACGGGAGGCGTCCGGACGGGCGACCTGGTATTCCACCCGTTGCGTGGCGGGATCGAGTTTGCCGGCGTGCGTATGCTGGTAGGCGCGCTGCTGGAGATTGCCGGTCTGGCCGACATAGTCGACGCGGCCGGTGGCGCGGTCCACATGCCGGTAGACGCCGGGTTCTTTCGGCATCTGCTGGTGGGAATCGGCCTGGCGCATCCGGCCCGGGCCTATGGCGCTGCGGTTTTTCATGGTTGGTGCTCCGATGGGGTGAATCTGGGTGGGTTGTTGATACCGGTTGGGGGTGGCCGGGCGCGGGATTCGGCGCCCGGTCCGGGGCTGTCAGGCGATTGCCTCCGCTATCGGGTAGGCCGCTGTCTCCGCTTCCTCCTCGGGAACTTCCGGTGCAGGCTCGACGTACTGGCGGAGGTCGATGAAGCCCGAGGCTTTCTGCATCACCTCGCGCGCGGCGTTGATACCGGCAAAGGCGGCAACCTCGACCCGAATGCCGCGCCGGCGCAGTTCCAGGATGACCGGCACGAAGTCCTTGTCGCCGGAGGCCAGCACGATGATGTCGGGCCGGACGATCTCGGCGGTGCGCATCAGTTCCAGGGTGATCTCGACATCGAAATCACATTTGTAGCTGTCAGGGCCGGTCGGCGCTCCCACCTTTTGATGTACCAGGTAACCGGCCTGCCACAGGGCATCGATTTCCCGGTCGCGCGCATGCGGGTTGCGCGGATCGATGGGCACGAAGGCGTGGGCCTCGACCGTGAAACGGCCCTCGCCGAGATAGCCGAGCAGATCGGCGTAATCCGGTTGGGGGGTGAAGGGCTCGAAGCTCCGGTTGATGTTGGCGTAGTCGAGGAAGATGACGATGCGCTCTGGGTTCTGCATGGTTGGACTCCCGTGGTTGGGCTTGCGGTTTCAGATCAAGGCGAGGACGGCCAGACTGCCGAGCGCCATCGTGATGATGGGGTGGGCGATAATCCACGCTCCTGCCTTCAAGACGGCAATGACGCCGATGGCTGCGGCAATCCAGCCCCAGACCGAGCCCGAGCCCGAGTCTTCATTGGGGGTGTGGACCGGTCGGGCGGGCCGGTCCCACTGACCATTGGCGGGCGTGAAGTGCCGGGTTTGCGGGCGAGTGCGCTGCGTCTGGTAGCGATTGGCGTTCGGGATGTTCATGGTGCTGTTTCTCGTCGGGTGGATGGAGTGGCGAAATGATCTAAGTTTTTGTCGGGGGGCGTCATGGGAATTGAGTGGGAAAGGTTTCCGGGTTTGCCTGAAAATGGCCAAGATGCGAGCCGGAAAGCAAGGCGGAACTGGCCCCTCGGGGCCAGTCCGCGATTGCTTGGAGAGCAGGAGCTTGCATCCGGAGCCCAGCCATCAGGCCTCTGCAGGGGATGCTTCAAGCATGCTGTCCTCCCTTAACCTGCGGCGGAGACTGGCTTCCAGCCTGGGGATTCTGGTCAGATCATCTCCCAGTTGTTTGGCCATCTGTTTGGCCTCCTGCAATCTGCCCTCGATGTCGCGGGTGAGCCACCGGTCGATGTTTTCTCCTACCCCGGGGATCGAAATGCTGGAAGCCCGGATTTGCTCGGCCTTATCCAGTTGATCCTCGATCGATTGTGTAAACGATTGAATCTCATCGAGCAGGAGATTGCGGGTATGTTCGAAGGCTTTGTAGGCCGCGAAGATGGATATTTCGCCTTCCCGCATATCGACGTCGATTCCGGAAATCTTCTGGTCCTCTTCTCCGGCCACATTCATCAGATGGTTCACCTTGCGCATCAACTCCTTGATGGCAACGCGCTGTCGGTTTACGCCATCCAGTATTCCGGCTGTGTTCCGGATGGATTGCAGATGAATCTGGAGGTTTGCCGCGTGCAGATTGATGTTGTTGGTGAAGCGTTCGAAGGTTTGCGCGGAGACGATCAGTTCCACGATGTCGATCTGGAGTTGAATGCGGCGATGCTCGTTGTGGTTGTGATTCTCGACTTTGGTCAGCATTTTCCGGTGTTGCTGCACGGAGGCCGCCAAGTTGTTCAGTTCCGCTGACGGAACCGTTTGCACATGACCAGAGATAAACTCGGGCCGTTCGATAACGACACCCTGCCTCTGGGGCTGACTGAAAGGTGTTGCACCGTTGACGATTTCCTTGCCGCGTTGAAAGGCGTCGATGAGTTGTCGGGATTTTGTGGAAATATCCGCCGCCTTGCGGATCGTTGCGATGACGCCAGGAACGACGCCAAATGCCCACTTCAACATGCCTGCGATTACGCCCATTGATTTCTCCTGTGCTGTCTGTTGGTTTATCGTGATTGCCGCTCTAAAGCGATGGGTGACTATCCAAAGGTTTCATGAAGGCTCAGCCTAATAGCGATTGGCCTTGGGGATGTTCATGGTGCTGTCTCTCATTGGGTGGCTGGAGCGGCGACATGATCTAAATTTTCGTGGCTGGCGTCATGGGAATGGGTTGGGAGAACAGAGCCGCCCTGGGCTAATCGTCTTCCTGGGGACCACGCCCGCCATGCGTCATGACGGGCGGTGGCGAGCCGCTCAGTGCCAGGTGTGCTGGCCAATACGCAACCGGCGCGAGGCTTCCCAGGCGCGAAACCGCTCCAGGTCGTCGTTGATGGACTTCAGTGTCCAACCCAGCAAGGTGGCGTCGTCCAGCCAGCCGACCCCAAGGATCACGTCGGGAATGAAATCGACCGGTGACACCACATAGAGGGCGGCGCCGATGATCAGGAGCACGGTCTCCCAGGGAACCTCGGTGTACTCCCGGCGGACCACGGCCACGACCATCCGGCAGGCGGTTTTCGCGCCCTCCAGCACCTTGGCGAAGCGCCCGCTGGATTCCATCCGCTGAGTGGCCTGCTCGATCAGCGTGTTGAGTTTGCCGGGATTGCGGACGTACTCGAAGGCGCTGCCCTGGGCTTGGTTGTAGCTGGCGTGGGCGAGGATGTCGTTGATGTCTGGGTTTGCCATGTGCTGCCTCCGGGGGTGGACTGAAAGTGCGGCCACTCTAAAACCCGGGGCGGCTGGCCGCATGGGAATCCTTTGGGAAGCCTGATTCGGGCGGAGATTTGGGCACAAAAAAGCCCGCCGGCTCCCGAGGAACCGGCGGGCTTGGGGGCCATCACTCACCCGGCGGCGCGGGCCGCCGGGCGGTGTCTCACGCGATGGATCAATGCTCCTCGATCACCAGCGCCTGGCGGCTCTCGTCGACGCCAATCGTCAGCAGGTCCCAGGCCAACAGGCCGGCGCCGGCGAAGGTCATGAGGCCGAACAGCATGCGCCAGTGCATGGCCTGCTGGAACCAGGGGTGGTTCTGGGCCGTGAAGTAGCCGCCCCAGGTCGAGCCCTCGACCGCGCGCTCGATGAAGGACTGCTCGTAACCCGCGATCAGGAGCGCGACGGTCATGCCGATCACGCCGAAGTTCAGCAGGCCCATGGCCCATTTCCACTTCCAGCCGTTGCCGGGCAGGTCGCCGCCCATCCAGACGTCGCCGCGCCATTTCTGCACCGCCAGGTAGAAGAAGGCGATGATGATGGTGGCGTAGGCGCCGAAGAAGGCCAGGTGGCCGTGCGAGGCGGACCACTGGGTGCCGTGGGTGTAGAGATTGATCTGCGGCAGGGTGTGCATGAAGCCCCAGACGCCCGCGCCAAGGAAGTTGCCGAAGGTGTGGGCGATGATCCAGGCCAGCGCCGGGTGGTTGGTGCTGCGGAACTTGTGCACGCCGGCGTCATAGACCGAATGCACGACCATGGCGACCAGCGGGATCGGTTCCAGCGCCGAGAAGAAGCCGCCGATGGTCAGCCAGTATTCGGGGGTGCCGATCCAGAAGTAGTGATGGCCCAACCCCAGGATGCCGGAGCCAAACATCAGCGCGACTTCGATATACAGCCAGGTCTGCACGATCTTGCGGCGCGCGCCGATCAAGTGCATCAGGCTCCAGGCCATGATGCAGCCCACCAGCACTTCCCAGGTGGCTTCCACCCACAGATGGATGACCCACCACCACCAGTATTGATCGACGGTGATGTTGGTCGAATAGAACATGCCCGCCAGATACAGGCCGGCCAGCGCGACGAGATCCAGCGTCAGCACGCCGGAGATGCCGGACCAGCGGCCCTTGGAGAAGGTGCCGGCGACGTTGTAGAAGAACGCCAGCATCACGGCGACGATGCCGATGTCGGCCCAGCGCGGGGCCTCGATGTATTCACGACCTTCGTTGATCAGCCAGCGCGTGGTGTCGTTGCCGGGACCGGTCTGCACCAGCAGATAGACCAGTACGACAATCGTGACCGCGCCGGTGAGTACGTAGAAGGCGATGTTCCCCAGCTTGAGGCCGGCGATCTCGGTACCGCTCTCCTCTTCCAGGAACCAGTAGACCGAGCCGATGAAGCCATACAGCATCCATACCACCATGGCATTGATGTGCACCATGCGGTTGACGCTGAAATCCAGCCAGCCGAACAGGAAGCCGGGGATGATGAATTGCAGCCCGGCCAGGAGGCCGAACAGCAGTTGGGCGATGAAGAGGACCAGCGCCACGGCGAAGTATTTGACGGCGAGTTGCTGCCCGCCGTTCAGATGCGGGCTGTCCAGCCGGGCGAAGGTGTCGGTGATTTTGCCGGGCAGTGCGGCGGCGATCTGGCTCATGGCTGCTCCTGTGCGTTCAGGGTCTTGAAGTTATGGGGGAAACCGTTGGTGTCGATGGCGCTCATCCATTTCAGGAAGGCGACCACGCCCTTGGCCTCCTCGTCGGTGATGCCCAGGTTGGGCATGCGCCGGCCGCTGCCAAAGGTGCGGGCATGGTTGGGCGGGTCCTTGAGGAAGGCCAGCATCTGCGTCTCGCGGTTGGCGGCGTCGATCCAGCCCGGGTCCAGCCAGGCCTTGGTCAGGTCGGGCGCGTAATAGGCGCCATTGCCCAACAGCGTGTGGCAGTTCATGCAATTCTTGGCCTGCGTGGTTTTCTTGCCCAGGGCGACCAGTTGCTCGGCTTCCGCCTCGGTCAGCTTCTTGCCGAACAGGGGCTCCTCGCCGCCGATGACCGGCATGTAGCGGTTGGCCTGCTTGTCGAAACGGTAGTCGACCGCCTGGTTGATGACGCTGTAGGCGGGCACACGTTTGCTGCCGGCGGAGACCTTCGACATGGAGTCGAAGGTCAGCAGGATCAGCAGCACGAACGAGCCGCCGGTCACCCAGATGGCGACCTTTTTCCAGAAGGGCTCGGAAGCCCAGAGTGGCGAGGGGTTCACGGGATTTTCTCCTTATTGTTGATGGAATGGGGGAATACGGGCCCGACGGCGTGGGTGACGTGGCAGAGGCGGAAGATCGCGCGCGGCGCGGCGAAATAGCCGGCCAGCATGATCAGGGTGAGCGCGGACCAGGCGCCGTCGAGGTGGGCGGTGCGCATCAGGGTCAGCACGCAGGCCGCCAGCACGGCATAGGCCAGCAGCGCCCCGCGCAGGTAGGCCGGGAGGTCGCGCAGCCGGCCCCAGGCATAGAGCAGCGCGTAGCAGGCGCCACTCAGGATGACCCCGGCGGAGACGAAGAAGGTCAGCAGGAAATCCTTGAGATCGACAGGCTGAATCATGGCGCCGCGCCTTCCGCGTCGGGGGCCGGCCACAGCCGCCGGCCGGGGCCGTCGCTGGGCAGGCACTGGTAGATCTCGCGGATGTGCAACACCACCAGGGAGCGGGCGGGGAGGTCGGGTTTTTCCGCCCGGGCTCGCGTTTTCATCGTCTCGTATTCTTCACCCTCCGTATGAATGGTGATATCGCCCTTGATCTGCACGCACAGTTTGGGATCCTTGGACCAGACATACAGCGCGGCGCGGGGATTTTCCCGGAGGTTGGCGAGCGTCTTGTCGAAATAGTTGTCGGCAATCCAGAGCGTGTCGCTGGCGGCCACCCACACGAATTTGACGGGGATCACATTCGGGATACCCGACAGGCTGGCGGTGGCGAACGGGAATAGTTCGGTACGGGCAATGGCTTCTTGCATGTGCGGAGACAACATGATGAGACTCCTTCTTGGCGTATTCAGGTTGGATGGACAGGGTGGATGACGACGCTGGGTCAGCGCGGAACCCGTCGGAACGGCTGCGGCAGTTCGCTCGATTTCGCCGACAGGGCCTGGGCCACCAGGCGCGCCTGTTCTTCCTCGTGCTTCTTGTGCGAACCGGTCGCCACGGCCGCCGCCGCCGGGCGCCCCACATAGGTGGGCACGACCGTGGAGCGCCCCAGTTCCTCGAGGATATTGATCAACCGCGGCAGCACGAAGGTCCAGGCACCCATGTTGGCCGGCTCCTCCTGGCACCACAACACCTCCGCCCGCGTGTGGCGGGCGATCTGCTCCAGTACGGACAGGCGCGGCCAGGGATAGAGCTGCTCGATCCGCACCAGGGCGACCGTGTCGAGGCCCCGCCGGCGCCGGTCCTCCAGCAGTTCGTAGTAGATCTTGCCGGAACACAGCACCAGCCGGGTGATGGCGGCCTCGGGCTGGAGGGGCTGACTTTCCGGCAGCACCCGCTGGAAACCGGTCCCCGGGCCGAGGTCCGCCAGGTCGGAGATCGCCAACTTGTTGCGCAGCAGCGACTTGGGCGAGAACAGCACCAGCGGCTTGCGGAAATTGCGGCACACCTGCCGGCGCAGAGCATGGAAATAATTCGCGGGGGTGGTGCAGTTGAGCACCTGGAGATTGTCCTCCGCGCACAACTGGAGATAGCGCTCGGGTCGCGCCGAGGAATGTTCGGCGCCCTGGCCATCGAAGCCGTGCGGCAGCAGCAGCACCAGGCCCGAGAGCCGGAGCCATTTGGATTCTGCCGCCGCGATGAACTGGTCGATGATGACCTGCGCGCCATTAGCGAAATCGCCGAACTGCGCTTCCCACAGGACCAGCGATCCGGGGTCGGCCAGCGAATATCCGTATTCAAAACCCAGTACCGAAGCCTCGGACAAAGGGCTGTCGATAACCTCGAAAAATGACTGGCCCGGGCCGATATGGTTGAGCGGAATGTAGCGGTGTTCATCCGCCTGATCGATCAGCACCGCATGCCGTTGGGAAAATGTGCCCCGCCCCGAATCCTGGCCGGATAACCTTACGGGTACGCCTTCCGCCAGCAGGGTGCCGAACGCCAGCGCTTCCGCGGTTGCCCAGTCGATGCCTGTCCCGGCGTCCAACATCGCGGCCTTGGCGTCAAACTGTCGGCGCAGCCGGGGGTGAAGATTGAAACCTTCCGGCAACCGTGTCAGGGCCGCGCCCACACTGCGCAGCGACTCCGGCGTGACCGCCGTCTGCGACTCGCGCATCTCCTCCTCGCCGCTCAGCGTCTTGTAGCCCTCCCAAGGCCCTTGCAGCCAGTCGGCGTGCTGGACCTGATAATGACGGGAGGCCTCGAATTCCGCGCTCAGGTGTTGCTGGAAGTCAGCGACGAGTTGATCGGTCTCTTCACGGGACATCACCTGCTCGCGGATGAGTTGCTCCGCATAGATCGCGCGGGTCGTCGGCTGGCTGCCAATCGCGCGGTACATCCGGGGTTGGGTGAACGCCGGTTCGTCCGCCTCGTTGTGGCCATAGCGGCGATAGCAGAACATGTCGATCACCACGTCCCGCCGGAACTTGCAGCGAAACTCGGTGGCGATTCGGGCGATGTGGACGACGGCTTCGGGATCGTCGCCATTGACATGGAAGATCGGCGCCTGCACGGTCTTCGCGACGTCGGAGGAGTAGGGAGACGAACGCGAAAAGACCGGGTTGGTGGTGAAGCCGATCTGGTTGTTGATGATGAAGTGGATAGTGCCGCCCGTCCGGTAGCCTTGGAGTTCGGAAAGGCCCAGACATTCCGCCACGAGCCCCTGGCCGGCGAAGGCGGCGTCGCCGTGAAGCAGGATGGCCATCGACCGTGCGCGGTCCACATCGCCGGACCGTGTCTGCCGGGCGCGGATTTTGCCCAGCACCACCGGATTAACGGCCTCCAGATGCGAGGGATTGGCGGCCAACGAGAGGTGGACTTCGTGACCATCGAAACTGCGATCGGCCGAGGCGCCGAGGTGATACTTCACGTCACCCGAACCCTGGACGTCCTCCGGGTGCGACACGCAGTCATCGAATTCCGCCATGATCGCCCGATAGGGTTTCAGCATGATGTTGGCCAGCACGTTGAGTCGACCCCGGTGCGACATGCCAAGGTCGATGTCGCGGACGCCCAGGTGCGACGCCCGCTTCAGGATTTGCTCGAGGGCCGGAATTGTCGACTCTCCGCCGTCCAGACCGAAGCGCTTGGTGCCGGGGTACTTGAGATGCAGAAAGCGTTCGAAGCCCTCGGCCTGGGTCAGCCGTTCGAGGATGGTCCGCTTGCCCAAATCGGTGAAGTGGGTCTGGTTGCCGATGCTTTCGATGCGCTGCTGGATCCAGGCCTTTTCCTCGGGGTCCTGAATGTGCATGAATTCGACGCCCACGGATCCACAATAGGTCTGTTCGAGAACCCTCATGATTTCCCGCGGCGTCGCCGTTTCCAGCCCCAGCACCTGATTGATGAAGATAGGACGGTCCATGTCCTCTTCCGCAAAGCCCCAGGTCTTCGGATCGAGTTCAGGGTGGTACTTCCCGCCTTCCAGACCCAGCGGGTCGACTCGGGCCAGCAGATGGCCGCGTACCCGGTAGACACGGATGATCATCAGCGCTCGGATGGAATCGAGGGTTGCCTGGCGAACGGCGGGATCGTCGAGGAGGCCGGGGTCGCCCGCCGCACGGGCCGCGAGGCCGAGCGCCGCCGTGCCGTCCGGGTCCACGGCATGCGCCAACAGCGGGCCCGCGGGATCGGGCAGGCCGGCGAAAAGGGCCGCCCAGGTCGCATCCACGGAGTGCGGGTCGGCGAGAAAGCAATCGTACAACTCGGCAAGGTACGGCGCGTTCTCGGTATTCAACAAGGATTCAATGGCGCTGGACATCGGTTTGTCAGGAGTCATACCGGCTCCACGGCGGTTTGGCCGCCGGGATCGGAAGTGCGGATGGGTATCCGCGAGTATGAATAATGCTGGGGTTCATACGGCATTGTCAGTCAGCCTCACCCAGTACGGGATCACTGGGCATTCAGCCGCGGTCGCAGCAGAATCGGCGTGTAACACCAGATGAACAGGGCATGGGCGACGATCCAACAACCGACGGAAAGCCACAGCCAGTCAGGGTCTATGGTTGCGAGGAGACGGCTCAGCCCACCCAGCAGGATCAGCACAAACGCCAGGGTCATGGCGGGGAACGCTTGCAGGCGCCGCCCGGTATGGCCCAACGCCACGCGAGCGGCGACGCCCAGGATGAGGGTTCCGATCGCGCCATAGCCCAGCGCATGCAGGCCACGATCCAGTCCGGGCGACTCGCCCAGTATCCCGAGGCCCAGCAGCAGGAACCCGAGCGGAATCCAAGCATAGCCTACATGCAAAATCCACAGCAGGGGTTCCCGCCGCGCCAGCCAGCCGCGCCAGCGCAGCAGCCGCAAGGCTTGTGTCACGCCCGCCAGTAGGCCTAGCCAGCCGGTCGCCGGCGCTAGCGGCCAGAGAACGAAGGAGATGGCGAATGTGGCGGTGATCAGCACCACGCCGAGATCGACGCGGTCGAACCCCGGCGGCGTCACGGCGATTTCGGGCCGATTGAGCCGTAGCCAGTTCTGGGTGAACGCCGGAATGATGCGGCCGCCGACGACGGAAATCATCCCAAGCACCAGGAACAAACTCGCGCGGAGGCAGGCATCTTGAATCTGGGCATAGCCCGAGGTTGCGAAGAACATGGCCTCCACCAGCACAAAACCGGAGAGCACGCCCAGCACCTTGTAATTCCGAACATTGCCGGCGCCCACCACTTCCCGCGTCATCAAGCCCAGCAAGCCGCACCAGAACAGCAGGCTGCCCAAACCCCACAGGGCCCAGCCCGCGGTTCCCGGCAGCCAGGCGCCGGCGCGAGCCATCAGCCAGGTTACGCACAGCGCCTGCAACGGCCCGCCGCTCACCGGCGGTCGTCCGGTCCAGGTGGCTACGGCGGTCAGCAAAAAACCGGCAATCGCGCCGCCGGCATAGCCTAGCAGCATCTCGTGCCCGTGGACGATCCGGGCGGCCAGCGGGTCGGGCCAGACCATCAGGCCCGCGAGAAACAGACCCCAGGCCGCGATCAGGGCGATGGCCAAGCTCGCCACTAACAGGAAGAAGGGGCGAAAGGCGTGGCTAAAGAGAATGGTCACGTTGAGGGCGGATACGGATATTTTCGTTGAGGTTTTCAGGCGAAACCGCAGCCATCTGCGGGATGGTGGCTATCCGATCTGGTTGACGAGGCAAGTGCGTAAAGCGCACTAAAATTGAGTATCACAATCGATGTACTTATTATGCATGGATTTTACCGGTCTTGAGTTGGGTGATCAATGGCCGGGGACGACAGTTGATGCGACTGCCGCCGGCCAGGGTGGACCGCGATGGGTAAGCCATTGGTCGAGCCGGAATCAGCAGGTTTTCCGGGGGGCATCGCGGGGGAGCGGCGACTTTTCCTTCAGCCAGCCCCGGGCAGCCGAATCGGGCGGACTCCCGGGACTCGCCGAGGGTCAGGCTTGAGGCTTGGAGGTCAGGCGCGTCAGCGCCCCCTTGTGCTGAAGGAGGTCCTGCACGGAGTATTGGTCGAGGGTCTCGAGAAACCGATCCAGGGCATCGCCGAGCAGGGTCTTGAGGTTGCAAATGGGCAGAATCCGGCAGCCGTTCTCGTCCGCATTGAAGCACTCTACAATGTCGAAGTTGCCTTCCATTTGCCGGATGACCTGCCCAAGATTGATGGTCTCCGGGTTGCGCGCCAGGGCCAGGCCACCGTTTTTGCCGGGGACACCGCGGACGAACCCAGCGGCGGTCAAACGTTGCGCGATTTTCATAAGATGATTGCGCGAAATGTCGAAGGCGTCGGCGATTTCCGCGATAGTCACCAGACGGCCCCGATGCAGGCCCAGATAGATCAGCACCCGCAGTGAAAAATCGGTATAGCGCTTCAGGTGCATCGGCCTATTTCAGTTGGAAAGCCCTGATTGTAGCGGCAAACTAAAAATCGATTGACAGGACGTGGGATGAATACTGGATTTTTCAGGCATGGTTGCGCTCCCCGCGCGCTAAGGCCGCACACGAGCCAGCCCGGCCATGATGTTCCCGCGACGCATCGACCGCCGGGCATCGAAGCCATTCCTACAAGCAAGTCTGACCAGAGGATACGGCCATGTCACTGATCAATCGGTTATTGCCCCTCATCATCCAGGATCCGGTCAATCTTGGCCATAAAGCCAAGCTGCTGGGCGCGCTGGCCTGTCTTGTCAGCATCTGGATGATCGCGGCGCTGAGCCATTCCCTGAACCTGGGCCCTGCTTATCCACTCATGGTCGCTTCCATGGGAGCCTCGGCGGTGATGGTTTTTTTTTGCCACATAGTCCGCTGGCGCAGCCCTGGCCCCTGGTGGGCGGACATCTGCTGTCGGCGGCGGTTGGCGTCGCCAGCGTCCAGTACCTGCCCGATAGCGTGACCGCTTGCGCCGCCGCCATGGGCGGCTGCGTGCTGGGCATGCTGGCGCTGCGCTGCCTGCACCCGCCGGGCGCGGCGACCGCCCTGACCCCGGTGATCGGCGGGCCGGCGATACAGGCGCTGGGGTTCGATTACGTGGGCCTGCCGGTGGGGATGAGCGTGGCACTGCTGACCCTGATGGCCCTGATCATCAACCGATGGCTGCTCAAGCAGCGCTATCCGGTGTGGCCGGCCATCCAGCCCCCGCCCACGGTGGAAAATCCACGCGCGGTGTTTGCCGAAGGTGATTTGCGACATGCGCTGAAAAACCTGGACACCTTTGTCGACGTCACCCTGGATGACCTGAGCCAGTTGCTCGGGGATGCCGAGCAAAACAGCTTCAGACGCTTTTTGGGCGAGCAGTATTGCCGGGATCTCATGGATCGGGAGGTCCACCGCGTGGAATATGCCACGGAGGTGGAGGACGCCTGGAAATTGATGCAGCGCCATCGGCTCAAGTCCGTGCCGGTGGTTGACGGCCATCAGCGCGTGATCGGCATCGTGACCTGGAACGACTTCCTGAAATACATCAAGCTGACCGAGGGACAGAGCTTCAAGGACGGCTTTCTCGCCTTCTTCCGCCGGACGCCCGGTGTCACCGCGGATAAACCGGAGGTCATCGGGCATGTCATGACCGCGCCTGTCACCGTGCTGCGAGACGACTGCTCCATTGCCGAGCTCATCCCGCTCATGGCGTTTCAGGGCTTGCGGCAAATTCCCATCGTCGATGCCGAACGGCGGTTGGTCGGCATGGTGCATCCCTCCCGTCTCATCGCCGCGCTCTACCGTCGGCAACTGGCTGCCCTGACACTGCAAGCCCAGGCCAGCCAGTCATCGAACACCTGAAAAATACGGGTCATAAGCACTCGATGAGTGCGCGCGCTCCCCGGGCGCATCGGGGCCGGAGCTTTTGCGCATTCCCGCGCCGTGACTGACCTTGCCTCTCCTGGAACTCCCGCCGGCGCCGATTCCTCAGAACGTGACGATCGCCTCGATGAACCCGTAGTTGCCCTGCTGGCCCGTGTATTGGGCGTTCATGATGTCCTGGCCGAAGGCGTGACCATAAAAGAGATTGAAGGCCAGGTGATCCAGCGGCCGCACGTTGACCATGACATGCGTCAGGTAGGCCAGGTTCTCGAAGCCGCCAGTGGGCGCGCCGTTGTAGCCGAAGACGGTGTTGCTGGTCGCGCCACTGCCAGTGTAGACCAGGTCCTGGCTCTGGTTGACGCTGAGCCAGTGAAAATCCCAGCGCACCATGACGATGGGGTGCGGCTTGAGGATCGTCTGCAGGAATACGTCCCGATTGTTCATCATGTTGTAGAACGGAAACTGCGCGTACATCCAGGCGGTCGGCAGCATCTGGAAGAAGGTCTGGTGGTCGCGGTCACCGGGATTGGCGTCGCCCGATGCGCTATTGATGCCAGCCCGCAGCCAGGGCCGGCTCCAGACCTCTGCCCACTGATAGCCCGCCTCGGCGCCAAAGGCCCAGGCCCCGTGATTCAGGCCCTGCCAGTCGCCGAACTGGCCATAACTGTAGACCGTGCCGTCGGCCTGCCCCTCCCCGATGGGCAGCACATGGGCGGCGGTCGCGCCCAGGGTGTGGATTTCGATGGGCTGGCCCTTGGCCTTGATCCGCGCGGGCTCGGGGCGGTTGTCGGTCGCCACCAGACCCCGGTCATCGCTGTAATAGTAGTAGGACAACTGGCCGAGGGTGTCCTTGAGCCATCCGGCATCGCGCAGGTTCAGCGCCGCGCCGGCGACGTTGATCGCACTGATGGTGTTCATGCCGTCGATCTCCAGCCCGCCGAAGGTCGGCATGAAGCCGAAACCCGAGACTTCCACCGTATCCGACAGGTAACCCAGCGTACCGCCATCGAAACTGCGTCCGGTGTGCGTGTATTCCAGAGTGCCGATCAGCCGCTGCGCCAGGCGGGTTTCCTGAATCCATTTGAGATTGGCATTCCGGGCGCCGCCCTGGGCGGCATCCCAGTAGAACTGACGGCCGCCGCCGAGGTAAAACTGGTCGTGCCTCAACTTCAACCAGCCTTGCCGCAGGAAAGCCGCGTTCTGGGTCGTGGTCGGGGTGTTGGCGTAATAGGCCGCGCCGAGACCCACCCCGTTCGAGGGCAGACCGGCGATCGTGCTGTTCTGGAATTGAGCTAAGGTCTCGAGCCATTCATTCTTGAGACGCAGGCCGAGTTGCAACTTGTTACCGACGAACTGGTAGTCGGATTCCTTGGGCAGCGCTTGGCCCTGGACAATGGGGTCGCCGAACCAGTCGACGAACTCGCCGCGCAGGCGCTCGTTCAGTTCCAGCCGCATTTTCAGGCCTTCGTGTGGCTCTATCTCGGCCCGCCAGGGGTCTGGGGGCTTGCTCTCCGCCGGCTTTTCGGCCGCCTTGGCGGCGGCGGGAGGCGACGCGGGCGTTTCAGTCACCCCTGCCTGCGCGGGCAGGGTGGCGGCGCTGGCCAGCGCCAATGCCAGCAACAGCAAGCCGCCGCTGCTCACCAGCGCTTCGGCGTGGCGGGTCCGATGGTTGTACAGGTTGGGGCCGTTTCTGCGCCGAGTCGGGGTGTTCATGTTTACAAGGGGGGTGTAGGTGGGGCTCGCACCCCATTCATCCATTCGTGCCTGAGTGGCGTTCTCAGGGCGTGCCGCCGGCGGCGACCGACCACAGGCTGATGCCGTTCGGTTCCTGGCCTACCGGAATCCGCGCCACTTCACGGTCGGTCGCGGTGTCGATCACCGAGAGGTCGTTGCTCACGAGGTTGGTGATGTAGGCCGTTTTCCCGTTCGCGGCGACCACCACGCCATGCGGCGCCTGGCCGACCGGGATGGTCTTGACGACTTGTCGGGTGTCGAGGTCGATCTTGTAAACGACGTTGCCCACCGGTTGCTCGAAATAGAAGCCCTGGTCCGCGAGATAGACGTAGCGGGAATCGGGCGTCGGGTACAGTTGCAGCGGTCCCTTGGCGGCGGCGGGCAATTCGGCGAACGACAGCGCCTGGCTGGCCACATCGACGATCGCCAGGCGTTTGGTGTTGAAGACGCTTGCCAGCGCCGTCCGGCCATCAGGCGTCACGCCGGCCTGGACCGCCGCGCCGCCGAGGGGCACATAGCGCATGCCGCCGGACCGCGTATCCAGGACGCCCAGCGTCCCGCCCTCCAGCATGGCGACATAGCCGCTGCCGCCGTCCGGCGACAGCCGGAGGCCATGCGGCCCTTGCTCCTTCACGCCCGTAAACCCTTGAATCGTATAGCTGCCGGTGTCGATCCGGTAAATCCGCTGTTGATTTTGCGCATTCACGAACGCGGTGCGGCCATCGGGCGTCACCACAACATGCGACAGATGGGCCATGGGCGCGATGCCGATGCGCCGCTGGATGGTATCCGTCGCCGGGTCGATCACGATCACCTGGTCCAGGGCCGGGGCGCCCCGATCCGCGTCGCCCTGGTCATGCCCATGATGGCCTTGCCGGTTGGCGGTCACCCAGACCGACTGGCC
>Ga0194119_10003660_pt1 | contig 24516 bp, 17 predicted proteins | sample TA2MahC100mmetaG_FD_148620 | JGI IMG/M metagenome (GOLD analysis project Ga0194119, IMG submission 148620) | Freshwater microbial communities from Lake Tanganyika, Tanzania - TA2015018 Mahale Deep Cast 100m | ecosystem: Environmental > Aquatic > Freshwater > Lake | place: Tanzania: Lake...
ACGATTCAACTCCCGGGAATTCCGGCCGATAGCCCCGGCTTCCCCACCTTCAGCATCAACAACACCTACGGCGGCCTTGAAATTGGAAACTCCGCGCAACAGCCAAATGACCCTTCGAAAAACATCAGCCACGTCGTGGTTGGCAGCGTCAGCTGGATCAAGGGCCGGCACCAATTGAAGTTTGGCGGCGAGGGACGGTTGCTGAGGTTCGTCAATTTCGCCGGGACACAAAATGGTGGCCTCTCGGGCGCGTATGTATTCAACAATCTCAGCACCTCTTCGCTCACCGATCCTCGTTTCAACCAGCTCGGCAACGGCTGGGCGAGCTTCATGCTCGGCGAAGTATTCTCCGGCACGCGCTTCTTCCCCATGGGCGTGCGCACAGTGCAGAACCAGTTTTACTCCTACTACGTCGACGACGTGTGGCGCTTGAATCAGAAACTGACGATCACGCTAGGTTTCCGGCACGAAGTTCCGACTACTGTGCGCGATGCCGATGGCCGGCAATCGGGCTTCGATCCGGCGCTGCCGAATCCTGGCGCCGGCGGCCTGCCGGGTGCGCTCCGGTTTTTCGGCGACCGCATTGTCGGGAACTACTACAAACAGGTCTCGCCCCGCGTGGGCATTGCGTACAGTATCAATCCCAAAACGGTGATCCGCACCGGCTTCGGCATCTTCTTCTCGCCTGGCAACGCCACGCAGATCGGTCAGTTCCCCGGACGCTACAACGCGGGCTTCACCTTCCCGCAAGCCTTTCCCAATACGACGGCGGGCCGGGAGCCGGCCTTCAACTTGGACCGCGGCGTTCCTGGCTTCACCGGCACTCTGCCGAACAAAGACGCTGCGCTGCTGAACAACGCGACCATCGACTTCATGAACCCCGGCGCCAACAAAGCGGGCTACACCAATAGTTGGACGTTCAACCTGCAGCGTGAAATCCCTCTGAACTTCCTGCTCGACATCGGCTACGTTGGCTCGCGCAGCCTGCGGCTGCCCTCGGGCCTGGAGAACCTCAATCAGGTCGACACGCGGTTCTTGAGCCTTGGCAACACACTCAATGCCGACGTCAGCTCGGCGGCCGCTCAGGCGGCGGGGATTCGCGTTCCATTCCCCGGTTTCCGCGGCTCGGTCTCGCAGGCCCTTCGGCCGTTTCCGCAGTACACGGGCGTCAACAACCTCGCCCAGCCGACGGGCTTCAGCAACTACCATTCCCTACAGACCCGCCTGCAGCGCCGCTACACGAATGGCTTTTCGTTCCTGCTGTCCTATACGCTGTCGAAGACGCTGGTCCACGGTTCCGGCTATACGAATCGCGAGATCGACGCTGCCGGCGGTGCCCCGCTCGACACCCGGAACCGCGGTTTGGAACGGAGGTTGGCCGCGTTTGACCGCCGCCACGTGGCCATCGCAAGCTGGACTTACGAACTCCCGTTCGGTAAAGGCAAACGCTTTGGCAGTGGCATGCACACGGCGCTCGATCTGGCCGCCGGCGGCTGGCAATTGAACGGCATCCACAACTTCCGCACCGGCACACCGGTCTTCGTCGGGGGCGGCGGCGTGATTCCGCTGGCGAACGGCGGTAACCGGCCGAACATCGTCAATACGAACTTCTATACCTCCGTCAACCGGGGCAACTACGACCCCGGCAACCCGGCGATGCAGCGCATGCTGGACATCAACGCCTGGGCCCAGCCGGCGGCCTTCACATTCGGCAACGCCGCACCCAGCTACAACGGTCTGCGGGCGTTCGGCACAGTGTCGGAAGACTTCAGCATTCAGAAAAACTTCCGGATCGTCGAAAACCACCAACTGCAATTCCGCATGGAAATGTTCAACGCATTCAACCGCGTGAATTGGGGCGGCCCGGCGGCGAGCATCAACGCACCCGCCAACTTCGGCCGCATCACCGGCACTGACCCGCCGCGAAGCATCCAGATGGCGTTGAAGTATTCATTTTAGGAGCGCGCGGAGTTCGCTCCGCGCCATCTCCGCCAGCGGTTCAAAGCCCGATCCCGCCACTTTCTCGAAGCGCGCCCGGGCTTCGTGTCTCCGTCCGGCCGCCGCATACAGCCGGCCCAGACGGAGCAGCAGCGCGGGTTCAGGCAGCAGCGCCTCGGCTGCTTCCAACTCCCGCAGCGCACCCGCGGTGTCGCCCATTTGATAGTGGGCCACGCCAGCCGCTGTGTGCGCCTGGGCCCCCAGCCGGGCGCGCGTCTCCCGGACTCGAGCGAGCGGAACGGATCGCGCCATGCGCAGCGACTCCAAACCTTCGGCAACTTTGGCTGCCTCGGCAAGCGCCTCCCCGGGGACTTCGCTCGCAAGCTGTACCGCCAACGCCGCGCGCACCGTCAGGTTGTCCGGCGCCAGGCGCAGCGCCTCTCGCGCTACTACCACCGCTTCGGCGGGCCGGCCAAGTTGCTGCAGTGCCAGGAATCGCCGCTCCAGCACCGCCGGCAGCATCGCCGACCGCGGCCACTGCCGCTGAAATCGCACACAGACCGCCACCGTCTCTGCCGCGGCCCCGGCTGCCTCAACGATAAGATAGTCGTCGAACTCCTCGGGTGTCGCCGCTTGCGGCTGCCCCAGGGCGCAAAGACTCGCAACAACCAAGATGCAAATCCGGCTAGGCATTCTGAGCTTCCTCATCATAGCCGGATTGCTGCGCGCCCAGCAGCCGTACGAGACGATTCGCCGCCTGCGCGGGATGGAGCGCACCGATCCCGCCGATGCCGCACTTCCGCTGCAACTCGCGTTAGCCTATTACGCCGCCGGTCAGAAAATCTTGTTTCAACGGTATGCCGAAGAAGCGGCGCGACGCAACCCGCGCGACCCGCAACCACACTATGCGCTGGGCCGCCATGCGCTCGACGATCTGCAACAACAGGACGCCGCCGCCCGCCACTTTCAGGAGGCTCTGCGGTTGGATCCGGCCCACGTTCCGTCTCTCTATCACTTGGGCTGGTGCCATGAGCTAGACGGCCAATCGGCGAAAGCGGAGGCGCTTTACCGGAAAGCGAACAACTGGCTCGCCCACCTGGGTCTCGCCCGTTTGGCGCTCGAGGCGAACGAAACCGGTAAGGCCCTGGAACACGCACGGCTCGGCGCGCAAGCCAACGAGCCGTCCGCCTATACGACGCTGGCCAGAGTTCTACTGCGGGCCGGACAGACCGCGCAAGCGATCGAAGCGTTGCAAAAGGCGGCCTTGCTCGATCCCGCTGATGCCCGAATTCCCTATCAAATCTCGCGCGCGGCGGCTGCCCGGAAGGACGCGGCGCTCGAAGCGGAGAGCCTTCGAAAGTACAATGAGCTTCGCGCGCTTTATACTCAACGATAGTGTCTGATCACAAGCAGAAGGCCAGTTTTGGCAGCCTCGCGCTCGGCGCGTTGGGTGTCGTTTTTGGCGATATCGGGACCAGCCCGCTATACACACTAAAGGAATGCCTCCATGCCGCAGGGCATCATCAGGCCACTGAGGCCGATCTCTACGGAGTGCTCTCCCTGATCTTCTGGTCGCTCACTATGGTGGTGACGGTCAAATACCTCACCTTCATCATGAAAGCGGACAACAAAGGCGAGGGCGGCATCTTCGCGTTGCTCGCCCTGGTGCCGGACGAACTGCGCACGGCGAAACCTGGCCGAATTGCAGCGGTCGCTATGTTCGCCGTGATCGGCGCCGCGCTGCTCTACGGCGACGGCATCATCACCCCCGCCATCTCGGTTCTCGGCGCGGTGGAAGGCCTGGCCGTCGCCGATCCCCGTCTGGCCAGCGCCGTCGTACCGGTATCCTGCATCATTCTGATCGGCCTGTTCTCCATTCAGAGCCGCGGCACGGGTTTGGTCGGGAACCTGTTCGGACCGGTGATGATCGTGTGGTTCGGCACCCTCGCCGCACTCGGGGTCTATCACATCTCCCACAATTCCGAGATTCTGGGCGCCCTCTCGCCGCATCACGCGATCGGCTATTTCGCCCATCACGGGTTCGGAGGCCTCCACATTCTTGCGTCCGTCGTCCTCGCCGTCACCGGCGGCGAGGCGCTCTATGCCGACATGGGGCACTTCGGCATCAAGCCGATCCGCGCGGTCTGGCTGTGCTTTGTCGCGCCGTCGCTTTTGCTCGCCTACTTCGGCCAGGGGGCGCACGCGCTGCGCGATCCACACTCGATGGACAACCCTTTCTTCTCGATGGTGCCGGCCGGTTGGGCCACCTACGCGCTTGTCGTCCTTTCCAGCCTTGCCGCCATCATTGCATCGCAGGCGCTGATCTCCGGCGCGTTTTCTCTTACGCGCCAGGCCATGCAGCTAGGATATTTCCCGCGCGTGCAGGTTCGTCATACGGCGCATGAGATGGAGGGACAGATCTACATTCCGCAGATCAACTATTTCCTCGCCATCGGCTGCATCGCTCTGGTGGTCGCTTTCGGGGCATCGTCGAAGCTGGCTGCCGCGTATGGAATCGCCGTGACGGGCACCATGGCCATTACCTCCATCATGTATTTTCTGGTCGTCCGCCAGACCTGGAACTGGGGCCTAGCCAAGGCGGCGGGGCTGCTGGCGCTCTTCCTGGCGTTCGACACTCCCTTCCTTTGGGCCAACCTGGGCAAATTCACCGACGGCGGCTATGTGCCGGTTCTCATCGGCGGCGTGATCCTGTTCATCATGCTGCTCTGGAATCGCGGCCGCACGCTGATCGCCCAACGCTACCGCCTACGCTTCCCCACTCGCGAGTCCGCCCAGGAACGTGTCGACGCCCGGTTGTCGACCCGCGTGCCCGGCACCGCGGTCTTCATGGCCTCCAATGCGAGTTCGCTCCCGCCCGTTCTCGTCCACCATGTGGAAAGGAGCCGGGCGCTCCAGGAGACCGTCATTCTATTGACCATTCGCATTCTGGGCCAGCCCCTGGTTCCCTCCGAGGATCGCTACAGCGTCGAACACCTGGAGGACGGATTCCACCGGGTGGTAATGAAGTTCGGTTTCATGGAGGAGCCCAACGTCCTGCCCGTTCTGCTCGAGGCGGTGAAGACCGGACGCATCCCGTTCCCCGACGGCGAAGTAACCTACTATCTGGGCCGCGAGAACTTCATCGCGTCCTCCAAGGGTCACATGGGCGCGTTTTCCGAGAATATCTTCGCGTTCCTGCAGAAAAACGCCGTCGCCGCCGATCGCTTTTTCGGGCTGCCCCACCGGCAAGTGGTCGAGATCGGCACCCAAATGGACCTCTAAACGCGGCGAGCGCCGGCTTTGCCAGCCGGCGCTCGTTCCAAGTCCAATGAGGAGCGAACTTACTTCGCTTTCTTCTGTTTCTGCTGACCGACACGGACCTTGAACATCGAAGCCTTCTGCTCCTGCCATGTCTTCCAGTCGTACCGGGCGCTTGCTTCTTTCAGGTACACATCCAGATCCGTGCCCTTGGGAACCACTGCCATCAAGGTGGCGGAGTCTTTGCCGTCCGGGCTCGTGATCCGGAACCGCTTCACATTCGGAATACCCATAACGTTTTCAGGTTACCACAGCCCGCAGGGCCGGACCCAATTCCGGGTAGCGAAACGGGTACCCGGCCGCCAATGCCGCGGCGGGCCTGCATCGTTGGCTATTTAGTAGAATTTGCGCCATCTCCCCGGCTCCGGCGCGCAGCACGAATTCCGGAGCCCGGAAGAACGCTGGACGGCCCAGCGCCCGTGCCAGTTCGCGAGTAAACTCGGCGTTCGTGACCGGGTTGGGGGAAACACCGTTCCATGCTCCCTTGGCGTCCGCATGCTCCGCGGCGAACCGGATCATACCGCACAGATCGTCGATATGAATCCAACTCATCCACTGGGCGCCGCTTCCAAGAGACGCGCCTAAACCCAGTCGAAACGGCAGGAGCATCGACTTCATCGCACCGCCATCGCGGCCTAGTACAAGCCCGATCCGGATTTTGACAGTCCGCACCCCGGCCGCATCGGCCTCCGTCTCCCACTCGCGGCACACATCCGGCAGGAAACCGTCCCCAGGCGCTGCCGCCTCTTCCAGCCAGTCGCCGCCGCGCGAGCCATAGTAGCCAACCGCCGAGGCACAGATCAGCGTCTTCGGCCCGGATTTCGAATCGCGGATCGCCTTGGCAACAGCCCGGGTCCCCAGCACTCGGGAGTCGCGAATCCGCCGCTTCACCTCCGCGTTCCACCGCTGAGAGACAGGCTCTCCCGCCAGATGTACCACGCAGTCCACGCCTTCGAGCGAAGACGGCCCTTCGCGCGGAATTCGTTTGTAGGTGACCGGCCACGCGGCTTGCAGATGACGGCCAACGAATCCATTGGCTCCGGACAACGCCACGATCATCGTCGAAAAGGATCCTTCCCCATCCGTTCCAAATACTCAATCTCCTGGATGTATGCGGGCACATCGGTCTTGCGCTTCATCCCGTCGTAGCCCATGTAGCGGATGGTACCGAATACGGGCCGCTCTCCCCAAGGCCGGTCGTGAAGGCCAAAGCACCAGAGAACGCTCGTGTACGTGTTCGGATCCCTGCCGTCCAAGGCGTACTTGTCGTGCAGATACAGCATGGTGTCCTGCGCCGTCTGATGCGTGGGCGACCACTCAATGATCTTCTTTCCCCAGTACATTCTGTAATAGCCGTGAATCCGGCCTCGCAGCAGCATCTCCTTTTGACATGCGTTCCACAGCGAATCGTGCGTGCGCGCTTGCTCGAATGCGTCTTGGGAATACATGTGCTCCCGGCGGTCCTTCGCGTGCTTGTGCAGGGTCAACTGCGCCCACTCGGGCAGTGCGGAGAGCCGGTCCGGCTCAGCGCAGTGGCGGGCAAAATTAAACGCCAATTCCCGCCGCACGATGAGTTCTTCCATGAACTCCGGGCAAGCGCTGCTGGCCAGTGCCACTTCCAGCGCGCCAATCTGTCCGAAATGCAGGTACGGGCTTAACTCGGAAGTCGCGTGATTGGAAGGCGAGTTCCGCTCAGCGGAGTAGCGCCCAATCCGCTTTTCCACGAACTCCCGCAAGTGCCGTTCCGCCGCCAGCCGGCCGCCCGTGTAGCTAATCGAAGGCTTTACCGAATGATCGATCTCGCAGCTCTCCACTAACTGCCCAATGTTGTCCACCGGAGTGTGCCAAGCGGGGCGGGCCTCGCGCCACCGGTGCTCCAGCTTGGGCATGGAAAACGGAAGGAGATGCTCTGGCAACAACCGGTGAACTTTCGGCCGCATCGTATACGCAGCCCATTCCCGCTTGGGGTAGCTCGCCATTGGCGTCACGCAACTGGCGTCGACGGCGTAATAAGGAATGCCGATTTTCGCGGGAATGCGCGCATTATGGTCGGCTCCGATAAAGCAAGGATAATCGTCGGTGACAATCAGCGCCGCCCGCTTCGCAAGTTCGTACAGCGTCCGGTTCGAGTCGCTCTTCCGCCGCCGCAGGTAGAAAGCGTAGCCTGCGCCCAGCGCCTCCACGCGCTTTTGAAACTCCGGAACGCCCTCCAGCACGAAGGTATGAATTCTGTCGTTGGCGGCTCGGTAGGTATTGGTCAGGGCCTCATAAACCAGCAGCGGCAACTGGCAAGCGTTCGCCTTTTCGATGGCGAACGCCAGCGCGTGATTCGCTTCCACGCGGCGGTTCATCTGCGCCCAGTACAGGACGTAGCCGCTATCGCGCCCGGGCGCGGCTGCATTCAGCAGACGTGCTCGAACATTAGAAACCATTGTCACTGGGATGCCGTCTCGGACCTCCGGGCTAGAATAAATTTGAGATGCGCGTTTGGAACCGCTTAAAACTGCTTGCGGCTTATTTGACCCGCCGCACTCGGGTAAATGCACTACCGGTCGAGTATATCGTCGAAACAACGGCGAAATGCAACCTGTACTGTCCAATGTGTCCACGGGAGACGCATAAGCAGCCCAAGCAGGACATGCCGGATACGGTCTACCAGCGCTTAGTGCAGAATGCAGCCGGCTCCGCCGAACACATGATGCTGATAGGCCTGGGCGAACCGTTTCTCGATCCAAAGATTTACGACCGCATCTCTCATTGCTCCCGCCACGGCATATCGGCGCTGATCTCGACCAACGGCACTCTGCTCGACGCGCAGGCGGCCGATCGCCTGCTTTCGACGCCGCTCGAGCATGTGACCTTGAGCTTCGACGGCGCAACCAAGGAAAGCTTCGAGTTCTATCGGAAAGGGGCCAATTTCGAACGGGTCCGCGACAACTTTATCCAATTCGCCTCCGAAAAACACCGGAGAAAATCGAGTCTGCATGTCGTCGTTCAGATGGTCCGCATGGAACGCAATTGGAACGAAGTCGAGGAGTTCACGCGTTTCTGGCGGAACGTCCCAGGCGTTGATGAAGTTCGTATCAAGGCCGACGAGACGGACCTGATGCGTCCGGATGCCGCCCACGCACCCGGTGACTGGACCTACCCCTGCCATTATCTTTGGCGTGGCGCCATGTACGTGAAGCACTCGGGCGATGTCTATCCCTGCTGCCAGAGCTACAACTTCGGCGGTCCGCCGGTGGGTAACACCGGCTCACAGGATTTGAACGAAATCTTCAACAGCCCGGAAATGCTCCGAATGCGCGAGGCCCATGCGGGACGGCGAGGCGGCGATATCGAAGTCTGCTCCAAATGCCGGACCGCGATCCCGCACCCGGTTCTGGTGGCCGGTTCCCTGCTGCTGCACGGGAAAACCGTTCGAAAGCTCCTGCCGTTGGTCGAGCGCCTCGCATACTTTGGACGCTGGACCGGCCTGCTTCGTCCGGTGGAAAACCAGCGCGAACGCCGTCCGGATCTCGTAAAAATCGAACCGGCAGGCAACGGCCGCGACCGGTAGGCTTACTGCACTTCGATGCCGCGTTCGTCGAGCAACTCGCCGGTCACGCGCAGCAGATTGATCTGATTCCGGCGGTATTGAATCGTCGTATTCACAAGCTGCGCTTCGGCGTTTACCAGGCGGGTCTGCGCGTCCAACACGAAGAAGATGATCTGCGTACCGAGATCGTACTTCTTCTGCTCGGCTTCCAACTGCTTGAAGGCCAGGTCGCGGGCCACGGTCGCCAGCTTCACCGACGCCTTTGAGGACTCCACCTGGCTCACGGCGTTCAGCACCTGCTGCCGGATCGTCTGCTCCAGACTGCGCCCTTGCAACACGTCCTGCCGTTTTGCCAGCACGGCGTCGGCGTAGTTTGCCGTCGCCGCGCGGTCGCGAATCGGCAGCCGCATCGTGAGACCGAACGAGTAGATCGGGAAACCGAAACCGAATACTTGGTCCAGCGCGTCGACAAAGCCTCCGCGCAGCACAGTAACGTTGTTGCCGTTGCGTTGGAAAAAATCGCCGCCGCGGCCGGTGGACGTATAGTTGCCGCGCAGCGCCAGGTCGGGCCGGAGTGCGTTGGAGGCCTGCTTCAACGAAAGATCGTCCTGCGAAACGCGGAAGCGGTTGGCGGACAAATCCGGCCGCATCCGCAAACCTTTGGCTACCGAATCTTCGCGGTCGATCTCCCTTTCGTCGGTAGGCGGCAGCGGTTGCTCGGTAAGCACCAACGCCATATTCCGGAACTTCGGATCCAGATCGGCGCCCATCTGGCGGCGCAGTGCGTCTTCGCTCTGCTGCAGCCGGAAGCGGGCCTGCAGCACCTGAATTTCGGAAGAGGCGTAGTTGGCCTCCGGCTGGTAGATGTCCAGCGGGCTAATCGCACCCAGCTCCAATTCCTTCTTCGATCGCTTGAGCGCTTCGCCGGAGAGCTCGAGCGCCTTCTCCTGGACGCGCAGAGTTTCGCGCGCTCCGACCACGTCCCAATATGCGTTCTCGGCCTGCGCCATGATGTTCAGCAACTGATTGCGAAACTGTTCGGTCGAGACCCGCACGCGGCTGCGCGCGATGCTCACCGGCAGCATGTTCACTTCTTTGCCCCGGTTGCGCAAAAGGGGCATAGTGAAGCCCATCGACATTTGCGCGTTCAACGCCGGGTTGAAGAAGGCGAATGAGTTGTTCGTGGAGGTCTTGCTCGCGTTGAATCCCAGGTTGTACTGCAGGCCGTTCGACATCGTCTGGTTGTACTGAAAGTTCATCGGCTGTACCAGCTGGTTCAGCGTCTGCGCGCCCTCCAACTGGTTGGTCGTGGGCGTCTTGGTGCGAGTGGAGTTGAAGTTGCCTGTGAAGAACGGATCGAACGGAGCGTAGGCGCGCGTGATCGAATTGCGCGTGATTTCGACTGCCAGCCGCTGGATGTCGATATCCACATTGTTCACCAGCACAAGCTGCAGGTACGAACGAAGCGAGATCTCGAGCTTGTTGTCGATCACGAAGTCGTCGAACTTGGAGGTGCCCCGCAACTCCACCCGCGGTAATGGCTCGGCGAAGTGGCGCTTAAACCAGTTCTGCTTCGGGAAGGACGGCGATTCGAGGATGTCGGGATCTTTGGAGGCTGACGCGAAGGCGCGCTGGGGCGCTTCCACGGTTCCGAGAATGGCGGGGGTCCCGGGCGCCTGCGCATAAGTCGAATGGGTCAATACCAGCGCGGCCGCCAAGGCGATAATTTGACGAGGAAGCAACATGAGTCGGGTCTTTATGGGTTCTTATTCGTAACGGATGGCTTCGATCGGGTCGAGGCGGGCTGCCTGCATCGCGGGGTAAATGCCAAACACAAGACCGATGCCGCAGGATACACCGAAGGCGACGGCGATGGACGCCGTGGTGACCACGGTCGACCAGCCGGCGGCCGACGCAATGATCTGGGATAGCGCCACGCCGAAAATAATGCCGAGAAGTCCGCCCATGATCGAGATCAGGACGGCTTCGGTCAGAAATTGTCGAATAATATCGCGCTGCTTGGCGCCGATCGCCCGCCGTATCCCGATCTCGCGTGTACGTTCCAGCACAGTGGCGAGCATAATGTTCATAATGCCGATTCCACCGACCAGCAACGAGATACCGGCGATACAAATCATGACGACGTTGAAAATGAAACTCGTGCGGCGGCGCTGCTCCAGCAACCCGGCCGGCACGGTAATGGCGAAGTCGCCGGCGTCCTTGTGGGTCGCCGTTAAAATCGCGTTGATGACATTGGCCGTTTCGATCGAGTCGGTGCCGTTCAGTACGCGAATGTACATGCCGTCGATCTCGTCCTTCAGATAGCTGTTGGAGTCCTCGAACCGGCGCATAACGGTGTTCAGCGGGGCGATCACCAAGTTGTTCCCGCTGGCTACTTCCAGGCCTTCCACGCCAGTATCGGCCGTGGCCTGGGGCGCCAGAATGCCCACCACCTGGAGCCACGTGTCGTTTACCTTTACGAATTTGCCGACCGCCGGATCGAAGCCGAGCAAATTCACTTTCGCCTGCTCGCCCAGAACGCAGACCGGCGCGGAACGGTCGTTGTCCTCATCGTTGAAGAAACGTCCCTCCACCACTCTCAGGCTGTTGATCTGCATGTAGTTCGGCAACACGCCAATCAACATCGGCGGATCGGCCGACGTCTTTGGCAAAACCTTCTGCGGCTTGAAGCGCTTGCGTGGAGTCAGCGCCTCGAGGCCCTGTACGTTCTCCGAGATCGAACGGAAATCCCGGAAGCTCATTCCGGGAGAAATCGCCCGCCGGGCCTGCAACTCGTTGCGATCCACGGCTTCCTTCGCTTCGATAATGATATTGTTCACGCCGAGCAGATCGATGTAGCTCATCATCTCCTTCTGCGCGCCCGCCGTAATGGACAACATGGCCACCACGGCGCCCACGCCGAAAATCATGCCGAGCATGGTGAGTAGACTGCGGAGCTTGTGCACCAGCAAGCTCGAAAGGCCCATCTTGATTTCGGGCAGAATGTCGGCAAGAAACGCCATTAGATCTTCGGCTCCTGAATCGATCTCACGCTACTGCTTCGGTCCGCCGCCGGGGAGCGCATTCATGGGTCCGCCGCCGCCCTTGGACTCTTCCTTGGATTGCTTGGTGCCTGGCTTAGCCTCAGGATTGGCCATGGCGATGATCTCGTCGGGCTTCAGGCCCTCCGCGATCACCAGCGTCGACTCGCTGCGTTTGGCCGGTTTGATCGGCCGGGCCACGAAGCGCTCGCCTTCCTTCACGTAGACCACAAGCTTATTGTCCTTCTCGTATACGGCCTGCGCCGGGATATGAATCGCGTTCGGAATTTTCTCGACGATAATCTCGACGTCGGCTAGCAGGCCGGGCCGCAGCAACACATCGAGGCTCGAATCCTGATCCGGAGGAGGAGGCAACTTCGCGTTCTGAAAATCGGCCTGCGAGAACTGCCCGCCGCCGAATCCGCCGCCCATGCCGCCCATTCCGGGGAATCCATCGCCACCGCGCCGTCCACCCCCCTCTCCGCCGGCCCCGCCCGCGCCATCGCCGCCGCGGCGCCGGCGCCCTTCGCCGCCCTCTCCGCCGGTCCCGCCCGCTCCATCGCCGCCGCGGCGCCGGCGGCCTTCATCGCCTTCTCCGCCGGCCTGCGCGTTTTCGGGCTTCGCACCGGGCGCCGGCTTGGCGCCAGCCGGTGCCGTGCGGCCCATTTTAGCCATGACCCCCTGAAACAACTTCGTCCGCTCCTCGGCCGAAAGATCCTGCATGCTGCGGCCCTTCAATTCGGCCTGCATCAACTCGCGCATCTTCGTCCGGTCGGCGTCGGACATTCCACCGCCGCCCGGACCTCCCGGACCGCCACCCGCCGCAAACGGCATTCTCGGGGCGCCGCCTTCTCCACCGCCACCCGGCCGGCCGCCGAAACCACCACCGCCGCCAAAGCCAGCCGGAGGACCGCCCCCTCCAGGGCCGCCTGCGCCGCCTGGGCCGCCAGGACCGCCAGGGCCGCCGCCCATCATCATCATGGCCATGGGATTGCCGCCTCCGCCCGATGCGGCGCCCGGCTTCTTCCGGTTCGCTTCGGCCGTCGCTAAAATGCGCGCGATCTGGTCGGGCTTCGAACCCAGCTTGGTCAGCAACTCTTTCATCTCGATCGAAAAGATTACGTCGAACTTCTTGGCCGGATCGGAAGAGTTCACGTTCGATGACGCTGTCGAGGACATCGTCTTAATCTTGCCCTTGAACCTTTCGTTCGGCACCGCGTCGAGTGACACCAGCACTTCTTGCTCTTCGTTCAAATTGGCGCGGTCAAGCTCGCCTACGCGGGCGACCACTTCCAACTCCGAAAGGTCCAGCACATCGGCGATCGGCATGCCGGGCTGCACCTGGTCGCCTTCGCGAATATCGGGCACGTCGAAACCGAAGCCCATTCGGGAAGAGATGTTCTGCCGCACGGCCACCAGTCCGCTCATCGGCGCCAGCACCTTCACTTGATTCAAACGGCTCCGCGTCCGCGACATCTCGAGCAGCGCCTTTTGCTTGCGCTCACGCAACACGGCCAGTTCGGCCTCCGCCTGCTCCTGGCGCGACTTGATATCGCTCTCCAACTGTTTCAGCCGGCGTTTGGCTTCTTCCAGGTTCAGATCGTTCTTCTTGCGGTCGATTTCGCTCAGCAGCTCGTTTCGCTTCACTTCCAATTCGGCACGGCGCACCGAATAACGGGCCCGCAGCAACTCGACCTGGTCCTGATTATTCCGGATTGCCAGGTCCGCTTCGGACTTCTTGTACTGCTCGTCGATCTGGTCGATCTCCAACTGTTTTTCTTCCACCGACGAAACCAGCTCGGCATCGTCGAACTCAACGATCAAATCCTTCTCTTTTGCGAACGCCCCGATCTCCGCCAGCCGCGTGATCTGCACCGTGCCGAACAGGTTGGGGGCGTAGAGTACCGCCGAGCGCACCGCCCGCAGTTCGCCCCGCGCGAACGTCCGCACGACGACATCGCCCTGGCGCACCTTCGCCGTCGCGATGGCGTGAACGGGGGTCTGCTGGATCTGACTGACGAACTTGTAGCTGGCCCAGGCGCCGCCGACAATGGCGCCGAGAATAATGACTCGAATGATGATTTTGACCATGGACGCGTTCCTGCCCTACAGTTTTTTGGCCCGTTTTGCCACTTCGGCGGGATCTTCCATGGCGATTACGTCGCCCGCCTTCAGACCCTTGAGGACGACCAAATCCGAATCGTTGCGTTTTCCGGCCTCGATCGGAACCGCCACAAAACTCTCGCCCCGCTGGATCCACACCGACGGCTTGCCCTTGTTCATGAAACTGGCGCGCACCGGAATCAACAGCGCGTCTTTCTCGCTTTCGATGATGATCTCCGTGCTGGCGCTCATGCCGGGCCGCAACCGGGGGTCGACCTTCGACAACGTTGCCCGCGCCGGAAAGGTCTTTTCCGTCATGCCCATGCCTTTGTAGAGAATCGCCGCGATCGGACTGATCCAATCCAGCTCGGCGTTGAATTCGATCTCCGGTATGGCGTCCACACGCACGCGCAGCATCTGGCCGAGTTGCAGCTTGCCGCGATCGACTTCGTCCAGCTTCAACTCCACGCGCATTTGGCTCAGATCCGGAATCTCGGCAATAGCGGCGCCAGTCCAGGCGCGGTCGCCTTCCTTGAACGGCGGCGGCGTCGATCCGAACGCGCCGTTCGTACGCGTGTTCGGCAGCACATTCACAATGCCGTCCATCGGCGCGATGATCTTCATTCGCGATAAGTAGCCCTTGGCCCGCTCTACGTCGCGAATCGTCTTGTCCTTTTTGTTCTGTACGCGCTCGACGTCGGCTTCCTGGGTCGTTTTGTGCGCCTTGATCGTTGTGTGCACCTGATCCAAGTCGCCCTCGGCAGTCACCACGTCCAGCGCGTTTTTCTTGCCTTCGATCTCGGAAAGGATCTGCGCCTTCGACGCTTCCAGTTTCGCGCGGTCTACGTTATAGGACGCGGTCATCTGGTTCATCGCGTCCATTTCGTTGGTGATCTTGTGGGAGGCCTGCAACTGCACGATCTCTTTGTCCACTGTGCGCACCGACGTAGTGCGTTCGATGTAGTATTGCTCCTGCGACGCGGCGTCGAACTCGACGACCGTCTCGCCCTTGCGGATCGGCTTGCCGGAAACGGCCAGCATGACGATGCGCGCCTCGGGAATTTGAGGCGCGGACAGCACCACCGAGCGGGAGCTTCGAACCTCGCCGCGCGTCTTGACCGAGATCACGAACTCGCCCTTGCGGACGCGGGCCACCGGCACTTCCACCTTGGTCTGGCCCGTAGTCCGGTACGCCGCGTAGCCGCCCGCCGCCAGGCCACCGAGCAGGATCGTGGAAAGCAGCATGCGCCGGCGATTGCCGGCGGCCGATTGACCAAGACGGACTTTGGGCTTGACATCTTTCGACATGTATTTGTGCTCTCGCTAAGGGTAGGGATTTCGGGACGCGCTCAACTGACGTTTTTGGAGCCGTCCTTGCCCGGGTTGACTGTGGGCGGCTCCAGCGCGACCACTTCGCCAGGCTTCACGCCGGACCGGATCGCGACGTGCGTGTAGCTCGTCAATCCGATCTCTACGGTTCGACGCTCCCACTGGCCCGCACTGTTACGCACCATCACGAACGGCTGGGCCGGCTGGCCGCCGGCCGGCGTGGTGGAGGTCTGCACCGCCTCGGCCGGAACCACTGCGGCGGATTGATCCTCGTCCAGAACGATATCGGCGCTTACGCTCAAGTCGGGAATAATGCGCGGGTCCATCTCGTCCAGCTTCAGCCGGACTGGGATGTCCTTTTTGAACGAGGCGCGGAACCCGCCGGACTTAGTGATCGCACCGATCATCACTACGTGCGCTTTCACTTCCAGTCCCGGGAATGCGTCGAAGCGAACCTTGGCCTTCTGCCCTAGCTTCATCGACTGCACATCCACCTGGCTCAGCGTTGCGTTAATGACCATCGAGTTCGGGTCCACAATCTGCATCAGCATCTGGCCTGGGTACACTTGGTCCCCCTGCTGAATCACACCCATCTCGCCGCCGCGCCACGTGGACTGCACGACAACCAGGCCGTCGAGCGGAGCCTTCAGGATCATCCGGTCCGCGTTCGCCTCGGCTCGCCGAAGTTCCAGCTTTGAGGTCTGCAACTCCAGTTCGCTCACCTTAAGCGTCGCCTTCTCGCCGATGTCCACATACTTGGCCGCTTCCAAAAGCTGTTTGTAGTTCGCCTTCGCCTCTTCCAGCGCGAGCTTCAAGCGCTCGGAGTCGATCGCGCTGCGAACTGGAATCGTCTTGATGTCGAGTTCGGATTTCGCCACCTGATTCTTGGCCGCCAAAATCTGCTGATCGTACGACTTGCGCGTCACCAGCAAGTTGGCCAGCGAGGCCTTCATCGAGCTTTCCGATTGATCCACCGTAGCGCGGTAGTCGTCCAAACGCAGCAGCATGTACTGGCGGTCGAATTCGGCCACGGTCTCGCCCTTCTTGATGCGGGATCCGTTCGGCGCCATCGTCTGCAACTGCATCATGAAATCGCCGCCGGGGCTGCCGCCGGACCCGCGCGAACTGCTGCTCGAACTGCCGCTGCCGCCAGGAATCGAACTCGCCGTCGAGCCCATGCCGTCCGCGCCCGTCGAGGCCGATGTCGAGGCGCGTGTGCTGCGGCTGGAGCTGGCGCGCGGGGTCGCCCGCGTTTGCGTCCGGCCTGAACCGCCCGAGCGAAGAGTTGATCCGCCGCCGCCCGCCGTGGAAGACAGCGACTCGCCCGAGAACGCCGAACCGCCGCCGCCGGAGCCCGAAGCCGCGCCGGACGTAGAGGAAACCATGTTGCCGCCAGACATGGAGGTGGCCTGCAAAGTCGATTGACCGCCACTGGACGTAGAGCCGGTGGAGCGGCTGCTACCGGAAGACGACGAACCCCCGCTGCTGCTGCTGCCACCGCTGCTACCGCCCGAGAACCCTCCGCGACCGCTCATGCCCATACTGATCGAACCGCCGGAACTGCCGCCCCGGCCGCCACGCATGGAAGGCGCGATCAGCGTAATGTATTTCTCGGCGGTCGTTGTACCCGTGACGCGGATGGTCTTTTGCAGGCCGCCCGCCTGGGCCGGAGCGGAACGGACCACAATGGCCGCCGACTGTTGCGCCTCGGCTTGCTGCCGCTGCCACAGCCAATAGCCCAAACCGCCAGCCACCACCAGCGCCAACACAATCCAAATAGCTCCGGAGGATCGCCCCGGGGGCGCCTCGTGCGGCGTCACGGCTTGAGGACCCGGCGTCGGCGGTCCCGCGGGCTGCGGCTGAGGCAGGTTCGGAACGGCTGCGCCACTCATGTAGATCTGCGGGTTCATCTCGGACATCGAAGTTGCTCCTCTCCCGGCGGGCCGGGATGGTCATTGCTAAGACGCTATTGTATTCGAAAAGGTTATGGTCATCTGGACAGGTTTCCTGGCGGCCCGTGTAAAGAAGGGTTAACCGTTCATCGACGCCAAAAATTCGGCGTTCATCCGGGTTTTCCCCAGCTTCTCCAACAGCAGTTCCATCGATTCGACCGGGGATAACGGATTCAACACTTTACGCAAAATCCAGACCCGGTTTAGCTCCTCTTTCGGCATGAGCAACTCTTCCTTGCGGGTGCCGGACTTGTTGATATCGATCGCCGGGAATACCCGTTTATCCACCAATTTCCGGTCCAGGTGTACCTCCATGTTGCCGGTACCCTTGAACTCCTCGAAAATCACATCGTCCATTCGGGACCCTGTGTCAATCAGCGCGGTTGCGACAATCGTCAGCGAGCCGCCCTCTTCAATATTCCTCGCGGCGCCGAAAAACCGCTTTGGCCGCTGGAGAGCGTTCGAATCCACACCGCCGGACAGTACTTTACCCGAGGGTGGTACTACCGTGTTGTACGCCCGCGCCAGGCGTGTAATTGAGTCGAGCACGATCACCACGTCCCGCTTATGCTCTACCAGCCGCTTGGCTTTCTCAATCACCATCTCGGCCACCTGCACATGGCGCGCGGCGGGTTCGTCGAACGTGGAGCTAATGACCTCGCCTTTTACCGATCGCTGCATGTCCGTCACTTCTTCCGGGCGTTCGTCGATGAGCAGAACGATTAGTGTCACATCGGGGTGGTTCGCCGTCACCGAGTTCGCGATGGTCTGCAACAGAACGGTTTTGCCGGTCCGCGGCGGAGCGACTATGAGCCCGCGCTGGCCCTTGCCGATCGGCGCCATAAGGTCCATAACCCGGCCGAAGAGATTCTCTTTGCCGGTCTCCAGCTTGATGCGCTCCTGCGGGTACAGCGGTGTCAGATTGTCGAAGAAAATCTTGTTGCGCGCCTCTTCGGGCGGCTCGAAGTTGATCGCGTCGACTTTGATGAGCGCGAAGTACCGTTCGCCCTCTTTCGGCGGGCGGATCTGGCCGGAAATCGTATCGCCCGTTCGAAGGTCGAAGCGGCGGATCTGCGACGGCGAGACGTAGACATCGTCCGGCCCGGGCAGGTAGTTGTACTCCGGCGCGCGCAGGAACCCGAAGCCGTCAGGCAGGCACTCCAGAACGCCCTCGGAAAAAATCAATCCCGATTTTTCGGCCTGCGTCTGGAGGATCTTGAAGATCAACTCCTGCTTGCGCAGCCCGGCTACTCCCACCACACCCAGCTCTTTGGCGATGGTGTTGAGCTTCAGGATCGACATATCCTTTAGCTCGACCAGGTCGAGGGTTCCGTCGCGCCGGGCCGACGCCAAATCCGCCGGTTCGTTGATTTCCGCCGGCGGCCGCGGCCGGCGGGTCTTCGGCTCTTCGGCCGTTTGCTCTAAGCTGTCTTGAAACTCTTGATCGCTTGCCAAATTTCCCTCGCTCCCCGGCCGGTCGTCGCTGAGAACGGCACCGTGGTTGCGTTGGGTGCCTGCTTCCGGATCGCCGCCAGACCGTGGTGAAGTTCTGATTGATTTAACTTATCGGTCTTGGTCGCGACCACGAGATACGGCCGGCCATGATGCTCCAACCAGTCCCGCAGCTCCAAATCCGTATCCATCCATCCCCGCCGCGCGTCCACAAGCAGGATCGAGAGCACGAGCCGCTCGCGGTGGAGCAAGTACGCCTCAATGAGAGCCTGCCAGGAGTGTTTGACATGTTGGGGAACTTTCGCGAAGCCGTAGCCGGGAAGGTCGACGAATGTGAATTCGCCGTCGATGGAGAAGAAATTGATCGTTTGGGTTCGGCCTGGAGAAGAACTGGCACGAGCGAGCTTCGGCACGCCCGCCAGAACGTTCAACAAGCTGGATTTTCCAACGTTACTGCGCCCCAGGAACGCGCACTCCGGTTGCCGGAGTGCGGGAAACTGAGAGGGACTGGATGCACTTAGTATAAACCGGACGCCGGCTTGTTTGGGTGCCTGGTTAATGTGTCATGTCCTCGGCCGGACGGGTTTCCGTTTGCACGGCCGCGGCGGTGATCGGCAGCGGGGTCACCTCACGGACCAAGGCGAGCTTCAAGACCTCGTCCATCGACTCGACAAAGTGCAATTTCATGTCCTTCTTGATGACTTCGGGAATATCGTAAAGATCCTTCTCGTTGTCCCTGGGCAGAACGAGTTCGTGGATACCGTTACGGTGCGCCGCCAGCATCTTCTCTTTCAACCCGCCGATCGGCAGCACCTTCCCGCGAACGGTGATCTCTCCGGTCATGGCCACATCGCCGCGAACCGCGATGTTGGTCAGCGCGCTGGTGATCGACGTGGCGATCGTGATGCCAGCCGACGGCCCGTCCTTGGGAATCGCACCCTCCGGCACGTGCAAATGGATGTCGATGTGACGGTAAAAATCCCGGGACAGCCCGAGGGAATTCGACCGCGAGCGAATGTAGCTCATCGCCGCCTGCGCGGATTCCTGCATCACATCGCCCAGCTTTCCGGTCGTCGTCAGTTTCCCCCGGCCTTCCATGATGGCCGCTTCGGTCGTCAGGATCGATCCCCCGACCTCCGTCCAAGCCAGACCCACGGTTGCGCCAATGTCGTTCTTCTTATCGGTCACCGAGTCTCGATACCTGGGCGGCCCCAGCAACTCCGTCAGCACCTGTGTGGTCACGGCCACGGCCGGCAGTTCGCTCTTGATCTTCGGCAGCGCGGCATCGGCTTCCGCCGCGGCCGCTTTCTTGGTGCCTTTCTTGGCTTTCTTCGCCGGTGCGGCCTCTTCGATCACCTCGCCGCCCTTGGCCAGGTCTTCGGCATTCTCGCCGCCAGACAACTCCACCACCTTGCGCGCCACCTTGCGGCACACGTTGCCGATCTCGCGCTCGAGATTCCGGACGCCGGCCTCGCGCGTGTAGCTCTGAATCAACGCCCCAAGGCCCTCGGGAGTGAACTCGACCTGCTTCTCCTCGATGCCCGTCGCGTCCTTCTGCTTCGGTATCAGGAACTTCCGCGCAATCTCGGCCTTCTCCAGCTCGGTATAACCCGACAGCCGGATGACCTCCATGCGATCCTGCAGCGGGCCCGGAATGGTGTGCAGCACATTGGCGGTAGCGATAAAGAACACCTCGCTCAGGTCGTATTCCACGTCCAGGTAATGATCCTGGAACATGAAATTCTGCGCCGGGTCCAGCACCTCCAACAGCGCCGACGACGGATCGCCCCGGAAGTCGGTGGACATCTTGTCGATCTCGTCGAGCATGAACACCGGATTCTTTGTGCCGGCCTTCTTCATGCTTTGAATAATCTGTCCGGGCAGCGCGCCGATATAAGTCCGCCGATGTCCGCGGATCTCGGCTTCGTCGCGCACTCCGCCCAAAGACAGACGGACGAACTTGCGCCCCGTGGCCTTGGCGATCGACATGCCCAGCGAGGTCTTGCCCACGCCCGGAGGCCCGACGAAGCACAGAATCGAACCCTTCGGATTGTTCACCAGCCGGCGGACGGCCAGAAACTCCAGAATGCGCTCTTTGATTTTTTCCAGTCCGTAGTGGTCGGACTCCAGAATCCCATGGGCGTACTTTAAGTCGCGGATCTCCCGCGTCTTGTTCTTCCACGGCACCCCGAGCAGCCAGTCGATGTAGTTGCGGCTCACCGTGGACTCGGCCGACATCGGAGGCATCTGTTCAAGCTTCTTCAACTCACTGATCGCCTTCTCGTGAGTCTCCTTCGGCATGCCTGCGGCGTCGATCTTCTTTTTGAGCTCGTCGTACTCGCTCTTCTCGCCGCGGCCCAGCTCTTTCTGGATCGCCTTGATCTTCTCGTTGAGGTAATATTCCTTCTGCGCGCGCTCCATCTGCCGCTTTACGCGGCCTTGAATGGAACGGTCCATCGAAAGCTTCTCGATCTCGATATCGAGCATCTCCGCGATGCGCGTCAACCTGTCGATGGGATCGAAGATCTCGAGCAGCTCCTGCTTCTCCTCGATCGTCAACTGCAGATTCGCGCCCACCGTATCGGCCAGCTTGCCAGGATCGTCCACTTTGATGGCGGCGATCATCGTCTCGTAGTTGAGATTCTGGCTCAGCTTCACATACTGCTCAAACAATCCGGTCACGCGCGTGGTCAACTGCTCCACCGGCGCCGCTGCGTCCATGCGGGTTGAGAATGTCCGGACCGTAGCGCGGAAAAACCCTTCATCGCTGGCCACGGACACTACACGGGCGCGCTCCACGCCTTCGACCAAAACCTTGATATTGCCGTCGGCGAGCTTCAGGCTCTGCACGATATTGGCGATGGTGCCGGTTGAAAAAATCTCGTCGGGACGGGGATCGTCCACCGACGCGTCGTGCTGCGTCGCCAAGAAAATCTTCTTGTCCGAAGCCAGCGCTTCTTCCAGCGCGCGGACCGAGGAGTCGCGGCCAACGACGAAGGGCGTCATCATGTGAGGGAAGATGACCACGTCGCGGATCGGCATCATCGGCAAGCGCCGGGATTCTGAACGTTCTTTTGTACTCATTGTTTAACCGGCTTTTTCCAACAAACCAAGGTTGATCTTCTGAGAGAGGACCATCTCTTTGGTGACGATTACCTCGCGGACTTTCTTGTTCGACGGGATGAAGAACATGAGATCCAGCATCAATTCTTCCAGGATCATTCGCAGTCCGCGGGCGCCGACTTTACGCTCCAGGGCAAGACCGGCGACCGCATCCAACGCGTCATCGGTGAACTTCAGCCGTACATTCTCGAACTCGAACGACCGCTGATACTGCTTGGTCAGAGAGTTCTTCGGCTTGGATAGAATCTGCACCAGTGCGTCCTTGTCCAAATCGTCGAGCACGCCGACGACCGGCAAACGGCCGATGAACTCCGGAATGAAGCCGTAGCGGATCAGATCGTAGGGCTGTGTCTGCTGCAACAGACTCACGTCTTTTTTCACCTGCGGGCGAATAGGCTGAGCGGCCTCTTTGGCTTCGCCTTCCGGGAATCCGATCGACCGGCGTCCGGCCCGCCGTTCCACGATCTTGTCCAAACCAACGAATGCGCCGCCGCAAATGAACAGGATGTTCGAGGTATCGACAGGCGTGAACTCCTGGTGCGGATGTTTACGGCCGCCCTGGGGCGGCACGTTGGCCACGGTCCCCTCCAAAATCTTGAGCAGGGCCTGCTGGACACCTTCGCCCGAGACGTCGCGGGTAATGGAAGGATTCTCGTCCTTGCGTCCGATCTTGTCGATCTCGTCGATGTAGATGATGCCCTGCTGGCAGCGTTGCACGTCCCAATCGGCGTTCTGCAACAGCCGCAGGATAATGTTCTCCACGTCCTCGCCAACGTAGCCGGCCTCAGTCAGCGTGGTGGCGTCGACAATGGCGAACGGCACGTCCAGAATCCGCGCCAGCGTCTGCGCCAGCAGCGTTTTCCCCGTCCCGGTCGGGCCGATCAGCAAAATATTCGATTTGCTGAGTTCGACGTCGCTGCCGCGCTGCTTGTTCATCTGCACACGCTTGTAGTGATTGTAGACGGCGACGGCGAGTTTCTTTTTTGTTGCATCCTGGCCAATCACGTATTGGTCCAGATACTCCTTCAACTCCAGCGGCTTGGGAAGCTTGTTCGGAGCCGCGTAGGTCTGCTCGTTCCGGTCGTCCTCCAGGATCGAGTTGCAGACCGCGATGCACTCGTCGCAAATATAGGATCTCGGATAGTCGCTCAACGGCGAGGAGATCAACTTGCCGACAACGTCCTGGCTTTTGTGGCAGAACGAACAGCGCAGGGACTCGTCCGTCGAGGAACGCTTCACGCGAGGACTCCAGAGATGTTTAGCATGGACACGCCGTCTTCATTATAGCGGTTCCGCCGCGGGAAGGTACCGCGCCAACAACTCTCGCAAGCGTTCCGAACTGACCGGTTTAGAGATATAATCCGTCATGCCGGCCGCCAGGCATCGATCGCGATCCCCTTTCATGGCATTGGCTGTCATCGCCACGATCGGCGTACCTATCGTGGCTGGTTTTTCACGCAGGACCCGGGTGCATTCGTAACCGTCCAGGCCCGGCATCTGGCAATCCATCAGGATTAGATCGTAATTCTTGATACGTGCCGCAGCCAGCGCCGCGTTCCCGTCGGAAACGACGTCGGCGGTCAGACCCAGGTTGGTCACCAGCTTGACCGCCAGCATCTGGTTCACCGGATTATCCTCGGCGATGAGTACATGTCCGGCTAGCCCTCCGGTCCGCGGCGGCGACGCCGGCGCCGGCGCTGCCCCAACGGCCTGAATCCGCGCAAGCGCTTCCACCAGACGGCCGGCCCGAACGGGCCGGGTCACGGCAATTTCCGTGGACTCGCCGATGGACTCGTTCTTATTGAAAACTAATACGATCGGGGTGCCGCGCAGCCTCTTGCGCAATTCCGCAAGGTCAGCCTGCGCATGCACGAACGCGACATCCCACGAACGGGATTCGATCTCTGGGTCGTCTACCGACTGGACCATCACGCACTTCGGGCCCAGGATGCCGCGTATCGTTTCCGCCGAACACGGCGTATCGAGAATCAGAATCTCCCACGAACTGAGTCCCGGCGGCGGCGGATGGGTTCCGGCCGGATTCCCAAGCTGGATGCGAAACCAGAAGCGGGCGCCCTTGCCCGGTTCGCTGTTCACGCCGATCTCGCCGCTCATCGCCTCCACAAGCTGGCGGGAGATCGCCAGTCCAAGCCCTGTGCCGCCAAACCGGCGTGCGTTGGACGAATCGGCCTGGGTGAACGGCTGAAACAGCAGCTGCCGCACCGATTCGTCCAGGCCAACGCCCTGATCCGTCACCGACACAGCGATCGTCGACTCCGTTTCGGTGTAACCCACCCGCTCTACGCGCACCCGTACATCCCCGCCGTTCGGCCAAGGTGCGCTCCCGCTAAACTTGATCGCGTTACCGACCAGGTTCATGATCACCTGCCGCAGCCGTCCTTGGTCGCCGCTCAGCCACTCCGGGACGGCGGGATGAATCGTGTATCCGATATCCAGGCCCTTTTCCAGTGCGCGGGACGAAAGGATATCTAGAACGTCCTCGATCACCTCCCGCAGCCGGAAATCGGAGTTGGCGAACTCCAGCTTGCCCGCGTTCATCTTGGAGAAGTCGAGAATATCGTTCAGAAGGTCCAGCAGAGACGCCGCCGAGCGGTGCACGGTCTGCGCCAACTCCAACTGTTCCCGGTCGAGCCGCGTCGCCAACAACTTCGTATCGACGCTGTTCTTCGGCTGGCTAGCGCTTTACCTGCCAGAGATTTTC
>Ga0194119_10003662_pt1 | contig 24501 bp, 24 predicted proteins | sample TA2MahC100mmetaG_FD_148620 | JGI IMG/M metagenome (GOLD analysis project Ga0194119, IMG submission 148620) | Freshwater microbial communities from Lake Tanganyika, Tanzania - TA2015018 Mahale Deep Cast 100m | ecosystem: Environmental > Aquatic > Freshwater > Lake | place: Tanzania: Lake...
CATCACCAAGTACAACCAGCAGTGGCTGGTTGGAAAATTGGGGTACCGCTCCCCAGCCCAAGCCCGCCGCGAGTACTTTCAAGCGATTGCAGCATGAACAAAGGTGTGTCCAAACAATCGGGTGCGGTACACAGGGAGCCGGCGTGTTGCGCCGCATGATGGTGCTAGGCCCGTCGCCGGAGTTTTGTTTGCTCTCTCCCGTTGCGTTGATGCTGCCGGCCGCGATCGCCGGCGTCACGTACCGGCCGCTTACTGCACTGTGATCGAAACGAGCGCGGAAGCCTCGCCCGCTTTCACGCGGAACCGATGCACGCCCGCCACAGGCCCCATGGAAAGCGTGGACTGGAATACCCCAGGGTAGACTTCATCGAGTGACACCGGCGTGCGCGCCGAGCCCTCGCCCACTTCCGCCAGCACTTCCGGATCAACGCCGCTGGCGATCGCCACGCCCGCTGCATCCAGCACGCGAAACTGCAGTGCGCCGCGCAACGTCGCGCCGGGGCGGGCCGAGGCGGGCGCCGCCAGAATCGTAATAGCCGCTGGTTTATTGTCGGTGGCAGCGTACCAGTAGGGCACGCGGATCGCCTGGCCCGAGGCGACCGAACGCACGTTTAGGAAACCTTCATACGCGCCGGGCGTCACGCCTCTAGCCATCCAACGCACGGGCACCTGCACTGTCGCGCCGGGTTCGACTCGCACCGTATCGGCTACCGGCACCGCGGCCGCCAACGATTCCGCTTCGATCATGAACGTATCGGCGATCGTGCCGACATTGGTGAGCGCGAGGTTGCGGCGGTGATCAAACTCGCTGCCGCCCAAGCCGAAGCCCAGCGTGGCCGGGAAAACCGCGGCCGGGGCGTTCACCGCCGCCAGTGCATTGAGCGTACCCGCGCCAATTTGCTGCGCGCCCGCCCTCTCGCCCTGCCGGCCGTAGGCCGCTGTGGCCGTGTTGATCAGCAGTGAACGATACTGCTCCCAAGTGAGCCCCGGGCGCGCCGCCTTCAGCAGCGCCGCCGCGCCCGCCACCACGGGCGCTGAAAAACTGGTGCCGCCCAACATGATGAATCCGCTTGGCGAGTACAAGTCGCCGGCAGGGTCAATCGTCTGGGTCGCCGTGTAAACCTGCCCGCCGGTGGCAACGATCTCCGGCTTGATCGATGCGTCGACATTCGGCCCCGCCGAAGAAAACGCCGTACGCCGCCCGCTAGCTCTCTCCACCGGGCCGGGCGAAAAGTGCAGCGTCGCCACGATGCCGCCAGCTCCCGCCTCCTTGATCGCCACGCCGCTCGCGTTCGAAACCATTTGCGCCGGGAAGGAGACGGCGGCCGTGTCCATGGTAAACGGGTCGGGCTCTTCGGCTGTCGCGTACACGATAGCCGCCACCGCTCCCGCGTTTTGCGCATTGGTCAGCTTCACCACGAAGGTGCAAGTACCGCGCAGAATCAACGCCACGCGCCCACTGAGAGAACTCGGGGGCAGCGCCTCACAGCCGAGCCCGTTGCGATCGAGCGAAGCGACATCCGCCACCGTGCCCGTAATCGGCGCCGTTGCCGTGGCGCCGCTACTGTTCACCGCGGCAAAGGTGCCAAGCCCAGCCGCTTCCACGCTAGTAGAAAACGTGCGGCTGTTGGTTACCGCACCCACTGTGATCGCCGACGACGCCGTGCCCGGCGAGTTGATCGTGTTCAACCCCGGGCCATTGTTGCCCGCCGCGGCGATCACCAGCACGCCCGTGCGGGAGGCACGTTCCACCGCCGCCACCAGCGGATCGTCGCCAAGGCGAGGGGCAAGGACGGAGCCCAAGCTCAAATTGATCACGTCCATGCCGTCCATCACCGCGTCGTCAATCGCTTGCAGCACCGCGGCTTCCGACGTGGAATCGTTCACTTTCGGCGACCCGAACACTTTGTATGCGCCGATCCGCGCCCGTGGCGCCATGCCCGTGATCGTGGCGAGCGGCCCGGCCGTGCGTGCACCGGCGACGATCGCAGCCAGCGCCGTGCCATGCCCTGAGCGATCGCGCGCGGAGGTATCCGGGTCGCTCCGCGAAAGCAGCGACACATAACTGCGCGCCACAATCACCTTGCCGTTCGTGTATGCGAGGTCCGATTCGTTGGCTGCTTTGGGAAAGCCCTCCAGAGCCGTGAAGCCTTCGCCCTTCAACGCCGGATGCCCGATGTCGATGCCCGAATCGATGATGCCCACCTTGACGCCGTCACCCGCGCGGCTCTCGCCCACTTGCGCCCACACATCCACGGCCTTGTGCGTCAGCACAATCCGGTCCAGCACGCGGCGAAACTCGCGCACCGGGTAGACGCGCTTCACGCCCTGCGTCGCGCGCAGTTGCTCCAGGGCATCATCGCCATTAAGTTGCACAAACACGCTGTTCAGCACCGTATGGGTTTCGCCGAACACCTGCGCGCGCCGGGCACGCAGCCGCGTGCGCATGGTGTCGTGTTCGGCCCGCAACCGTGCCCGATGCGTACGCGCCGCACCGTTTCGCATTCCCGCCGCCGGCAGCAAGTCGAGTTCCACGATGAACTGGCCTGGAATCGTCGCGCCCGTGGCCGCCAGCGCCAGCAAGAACAGCATGCTCCAACGCGTCATAGAGCGTAGGACGTGGGCCGCCCGCATCTGGTTAGCATGCGCTCCGCGGAATTGATATTTCTTGACCTATTTAACATAGGCCGGCAGCGCGAAAGCAACGTACTTGCCTCCGCTCGCCGCACCGCTTTTGCCGCCGCCGCACGCAATCACCACACATTGACGGCCCTGCCACTCATACACGGCTGGCGTGGCGTTGCCGGCCGCGGGCAGCAGTGTCTCCCACAGCATCTTGCCGGTGAGCTTATCGAACACGCGGAACTTGCGGTCGTGATTCGTCGCGCCGCTAAACAGCACTCCGCCTGCCGTCACTACTGGGCCGCCGTAGTTCTCAGACCCAGTGTTCTTGATCCCCTTCGCCACCAGTTCCGGAAACTCGCCAAAGGGGATCTGCCACTTGATCTCGCCTTTGTCGAGATCGATCGCCCAAAGCGTCCCCCAGGGAGGCGCCACGGCGGGGTAGCCATCGGGATCGAGAAACTTGTTGTAGCCGTCGAAGGCGTACTTCAAATTCATTGGCGAATTCTGCGGCGCGGCGCTTTCGGCCGCGATCTCGGTGCCGCTCATGATGTAGGCCGTGATCGATTCAAGCGCCGCGTCTCCCAGTTGCGCAAAGCCCGGCATGCGGCCCACGCCCTTGCGCGTGGTCTCCACCACCTGTGCGGCCGTCATCTTCTTGCCGATCCCCACCAGTGCCGGAAACTCCGGCGGACTGCCGCCCATATCTTCGCGATGACACCCGGAGCAATTGAGGCGATACAGTACGCGTCCGCTCACTTTGCCCTGCGTTTCGGCTCGCGGTACGATGCGCATGATCCACGCCATCTCGTTCGCGTTCACTTAGAACAGTCCAGTCTCGGGATCGAACGCCAGGCCGCCCCATTCCCCACCCCCGTCATACCCTGGAAAAACCAGCGTACCGTTGGCGCTCGGCGGTTCAAACTGGCCCGCCTTGCTCTGGATTTGTTTAAAACGCTCCAGCACCAGTTTGTGCGCCTCGGGAGTGCGCCGCGTCACCATGTCTTCGGTGAACGCCTGGCGTGCAAACGGCGGCGGCTTTACCGGCAGCGCCTGCGTGGTTGCCAGCACCTCGCCCGGCACATCGGAGGGCCGCGTGGGATGGTACTCAATCGGAAACAGCGTTTTGCCGGTGGCGCGGTCAAACACCCACACATGGCCGGACTTAGTGATCTGCGCCACGGCGTCAATCAGCTTGCCTTCGCGCCGCACCGTCACCAGGCTCGGCGGCGAGGGCAAGTCGCGATCCCACACATCGTGCTTCACCATTTGGAAGTGCCACACGCGCTTGCCCGTGTTGGCGTCGTGCGCGAGCAGCGAGTTCGCAAACAGGTTGTCGCCCACGCGATTGGCGCCGTAGAAATCATAAGAAGCCGACCCCGTGGGAGCGAACACCAGCCCGCGCTTTTCATTCAACGCAAAGCCAGCCCAGTTGTTCGCCGCGCCCGAGTACTTCCACGCGTCCTTGGGCCACGTGTCGTAGCCGAACTCGCCGGGAGGCGGAATCATGTGGAATGACCAGCGGAGCCTGCCTGTGCGCGCATCGAACGCGCGGATATCGCCGGGCGCGGCGAACAGGTCTTCACTCGCGAGGAAGCCCATGATCAACATGTCTTTGAAGGCGATGCCAGGCGTCGGCGCGGCCAGCGAGATACCTTGCGGATCGCGGCCCAAGCCTTAACGCAGATCGATACGCCCGCTTTGGCCGAAGCTCTCCACCAGCTTGCCCGTCTCTGCATGCACCGCAAATAGCGTGTCGCCGGCGGCGGCAAACACACGGCGTTCAGCGCCCGCGCCCCACACCACCACGCCGCGGCTGCGCGTACGTCCTTTCAGGCCGGCCGCCTGCGCGGCATGAAAACTCCACTTCTCCTTGCCCGTCGCGGCATCGAGCGCGAACAGCCGCAACGCGGGACTGGTACCGTAGAGCACGCCGTCCACGATCACGGGGTTGCACTGCATGTCCGCGCCCTTCGAAGCATCGTTCGTGTCGTACTCCCAAGCCACCTGAAGTTGGTGCGCATTCTCGCGGTTGATTTGTTTCAGGCGCGAGTAGCGGATGCTGTCCGAACCCCCGCCGTACACAGACCAGCCGGTGTAGCCGGATTTCGGCGCCTCACGCGGTTGCGCACAGATGACAGCAGCCACCAGCAGCGGGGCCAGAATCACAGGGGTCATGATTCGTCCATCATAGATGAGCGCGGACCGTTTGCTATCCTGCGAACTCATGCAGGATTGGATCTGGGGAGTGGCCGTCACATCGGCGGTGTTGCAGGTTTCCGTGCTTTGCACCACGATCTATCTGCACCGCACGCTCACGCATCGGGGTCTCGAAGTCCACCCGGCGCTGGCCTTCGCAATGCATCTGTGGCTGATGATGTTCACCGGCATCACGCCGCGCCAATGGGTGGCGGTGCATCGCAAGCATCACCAGTTTTCAGACAAAGAAGGCGATCCGCACAGCCCGCGCCTGTACGGCATGTGGAACGTGCTGTTCCTCAACGTCGTCTACTACCGCCGCACTGCGGCCGACCAGGAAGTGTTGCGCAAGTACACGCCGGACTACCAGAGCACTCTCATCGATTGGATCCCCGCCCAAGGCTACGGCGTTTTCGCGGGCTGGGCGATTTTCGTGTGGCTCTTCGGCTGGGGGTGGGGCAGCGGCGCGTTTTGGTTTCAAGCCATTGCCTACATTTTTCTGAACGCGTCCATCAACAGCATATGCCACATGGTGGGCTATCGCAACTTCGACAATCTCGCCACCAACGTGCAGTGGATCGCCCTGCTCACCGGCGGCGAGGGGCTGCACAATAACCACCACGAGCATCCGACGTCGGCGCGCTTTGCGATGCGCGGGCGCGAATTCGATCCCGCATGGCCCGTGATCTCACTGTTTCGCGCGCTCGGCTTGGCCCGCGTGAAGCCGCTGCCCGCCGGTGTCCACTAAGGGCGATCCCACCACTTATCGTTGGGATCGCGTTGCGCCAACTGCGGCCGTTGCTCCGCCATTCGTGTCAACAGATCCTCAATTGAGTCGCTGAACAGCGGCAGCGCGCGATGTTGCGGCCGCAGGAAGCCTTCTCCGGAGGCGTGGTCGAACATCGCCATGAGCGGAGTCCAATAGCCGTTCACATTCCACAGTCCGCAGGGCTTGGCGTGAAACCGGAGTTGGCTCCACGTGAGAATCTCGCAGAACTCGTCGAAGGTGCCGTAGCCGCCCGGCAGCACCACAAACGCGTCAGCAAGATCGGCCATCATCGCTTTGCGTTCGTGCATCGTGGCCACCACATGCAATTCAGTGAGCCCGCGATGCGAGACTTCTTTGTCCACCAACGGCCGTGGCATCACGCCCACCACGCGCCCGGCTGCCCCAAGCGCGGCGTCCGCCACCGCGCCCATCAGCCCTGTACGCCCGCCGCCGTACACAAGCGTGATGCCTCGTCTCGCCAGCAACGCGCCCAGTTCCCGCGCCGCTTGCGAGTAAACCGGGCTGTTTCCGCCGGACGAACCGCGAAAAACACAAAAACTCAAAAATGTTTCCGCAATGCTATACAATAGCGCATTCATGACGACGAAGTTTAATGTAGTGCTGTTGCCTGGCGACGGCATTGGCCCCGACGTTACGTACGAAGCAGTCCGCGTGCTGGAGGCCGTGGAAGCCAAGCTCGAAGGCGTTGAATTCGCGTTTGTCGAGAAGCCTTGCGGGGCAAACGAGTATTTGCGCAACGGCGACCCGTTGCCCGCCGCCACCGTTGACGCCTGCCGCGCGGCGCACGCCACCCTCCTTGGGGCGATGGGATTGCCGGGCGTCCGCTGGCCCTCCGGCACCGAGATGACGCCGCAGATCGACATCCGCGAGACTCTCGACTTGTACGCCGGCATGCGGCCCATCAAACTGTACAATCAGGCTCACTCGCCGCTGAAGCCCCGGCCCGGCTCGATTGACTTTGTGCTCTACCGCGAAAATTGCGAGGGCCTGTTCTTCGGCCGCAAAGGCGCCTTCGACCCGCAGGCGCCGGAGGTGCGCGACATCATGTGCATCTCGCGCCGCGGCGCCGAGCGCATTTGCCGCGCGGCGTTTCATCACGCCATGCACCGGCGCAAGCAGGTCACGCTGGTGGACAAAGCCAACGTGCTGCCCTCGATGGCCTACTTCCGGGGCATCTTCCACGAAGTGGCGAAAGAGTTCCCGGAAGTGAAAACCGACGCCGTGTATGTCGACGCCGCTTCGCTCTACCTCGTGCAGCGCCCGGAATCGTTCGACGTCCTGGTAACCGAAAACATGTTCGGCGACATTCTCTCGGACCTCGCCGCCGGACTGGTGGGCGGCATGGGAATGGCGCCCTCCGCCGACATCGGAGACCAGCATGCCGTCTTCCAGCCTTCCCACGGCACCGCGCCCGACATCGCAGGCAAGAGCATAGCCAACCCGATTGCCACGATCCTGTCGGCCGCGCTGATGCTGGAGTGGCTGGGCCACCCGGAAACCATCCGCGGCGCGCGCCTGATCGAAGCGGCGGTGGCGGGCTTGTGTAACGATGCATCCTTTGCCACGCGCGACCTCGGCGGCAGCGTTTCCACCACCGAGTGCGGTGCGGCCATCGCCGCAGCGGTAAAGTAGCACCGCGGCATCAAGATCGTGCGTCAATCCAGTGCTCTCTGGCATCCTATGATCTTGGTCATGCGATTGTTGCGAGATGACGAAAAAGTCCAGTGGCTCACGTCGGCCCCGTTTTTGTTGATGCACCTCGGCTGCCTCGCCGCGTTCTGGACGGGTGCAAGCCCCGCCGCGATCCTCGCCTGCATCGCGCTGTACTGGGTGCGGATGTTCGGCATCACGGCCGGCTATCACCGCTACCTCGCTCACGCCAGCTTCAAAACCGGCCGCGTCTTTCAGTTCGTACTCACCTGGATTGCCTGCTGCTCCATGCAGAAGGGTCCGCTCTGGTGGGCCGCGCATCACCGCCACCACCACGCACACTCAGACGAACCGGATGACATCCACTCGCCGGTGCAGCGCGGTTTCTTCTGGTCGCACATGGGCTGGATTCTCTGCACCAAGTACGAACCCACGCGCTGGCATCTCATTCCGCAGTACGCCAAGTACCCTGAACTCGTCTGGATGAACCGCTTTCACCCGGTGCCGGGCCTCTCTCTCGCCGCCGCGATGTTTGTCTTCGGCGCGCTCGCTCCCGCCTCGTGGGGAACGTCGGGCTGGCAGATGTTGATCTGGGGCTGGCTCCTCAGCACTGTCTTGCTGTACCATGGCACGTTCACGATTAACTCGCTCTCGCATGTCTACGGCACTCGGCGCTACGACACTGGCGATGCGAGCCGCAACAACTGGCTGCTGGCACTGGTGACTATGGGTGAGGGCTGGCACAACAACCACCATCACTACCCGTCGTCAGCGAGCATGGGTTTCCGCTGGTGGGAGGTGGACACTACTCTTTATATCCTGAAGGTGTTGGCGGCGCTGGGCATCGTGTGGGACCTGAAGTTCCCACCGCTCCAAGTGCTGAATCCTCCCGCCAACCGGCAAGTAGCGGCGTAACGTTGTCCAAGAACTAGTTGCTCTGATGGGCTCCCAGGAGCCGCTCTGTGCCGTTTACCCGCCGTACTTTCCTTGAAACGCTACTCGCCGCCAACGCCGCGTTGGCCGCCAGGAACGACCCCAAATCCGGCATGCCCACGCGCGTTCTGGGCAAGACCAAGGCGCGCGTTTCCGCCGTGGCGCTCGGTTGCGGCTCGCGCTTGCTCTCGTATCAGAGCGAGGATAAAGCAATGGAGGCCATCGCCAAAGCCCTCTCGCTCGGCATCACCTACTTCGCGGCTACGGCAACGGCAAGAGCGAAACGTGGATGGGCCAGGCGCTCGAAGGTAAGCGCAAGAACGTGTGGGTGGCGACGAAGATCAACGAACGCGATGGCGACAAGTCGATGCGCATACTTGAAGAATCGCTCAAGCGCCTCCGCACCAGCTAAGTGGATCTCATCCACATGCACTCGCTCAACGATATGAACGACCTCGCGCAGGTAGAAGCCGGCGCGCTCAAGACGCTCTACAAACTCCGCGATCAAAAAGTCGCGCGTTTCATCAGCGTCACCTCGCACACAGACCCGCTGACGCTGAAGACCGCCCTTGAACGTCATGACTTCGACTGCACGCAGATGTCGCTCAACGCCGCGCTCGTCGGCATGAAAAGCGGCCCGGGCGGCATGATCATCAACAAGCAATTGAAGGACAGCTTTGAAACCATCGCGCTACCCGTGGCGCTGACGAAGAAGATGGGCGTCACCGCGATGAAGATCTTCGGCCAGGACGGACTGGTGGGCGCCGCGCCCATCGGCAAACTCATCCACTATTCCATGTCACTGCCGGTGGCCTCCGTGGTCCTGGGCATGCCGAAGCTGGAGTTCATGGACGAAACCATCCGCGCCGCGCGTGCCTTCAAGCCGCTTGGCAAGCCCGAAATGAAAGACCTGTCAAACCGCCTGAGCCGCGAATACAAAGCTCAACTCGACCGGTTCTTCGCCGGCCACATCGACGCGTGAACCAGTACATCTACGGCACGCACGAGGAAGAACACGCCCGCCTAGGTTTGTTGAACGCGATGCTGAATCGCAAGAGCCTGGCGGCGGTGGCGCCGGCGCCGCGCGCGCGGATTCTGGATGCCGGCAGCGGCCCCGGCCAGTTCACGCACGTGTTGGCGGAAGCGGCCGGCCCTTCTGGATTCACGCTGGGAATCGAACGTAGCGAACAGCAACTCGCGCGCGCCTGCGCCCTCACGCCGGCTCTTGCTGAATTCCGTGAGGGCGATATCGCCGCGGCCCTCATGCCGCTGCGCGAGGAAGAGTGGGGCAGCTTCGACATCGTGCACACGCGGTTTCTGCTGGAGCATCTCACCAATCCGCTCGCCGCCGGCCGGCAAATGGTGCGCGCCGCGAAACCCGGCACCGGGCGCATCGTGCTCGAAGACGACGACCATGCCATCCTGCGCGTGGAACCTGAGCCGCCCGGCTTCCCTGCCTTGTGGACCGCCTACCAGCGCGCCTTCGATCGCTTGGGGAACGATCCGTCCATCGGCCGCCGCCTCGTAACGTTGCTGCACGAAGCCGGAGCCAAACCCACGCGGGCCACGCTGCTCTCCTGGTCTGGCTGCGCGGGCGATGAAGAGTTCAGCGCGCTCGCGCGCAACCTGATCGAAGTCGTCGGTACGGCGCGCGACACGATCGTCACGCAGGGACTGCTCAGCGCCGCACGCTTCGACGCCGCGATTGCCGCGCTGTGGAACTGGACCACCGAACCGGACGCGGCGTTGTGGTACGCCATCTCCTGCGCCGAAGGTCTGGCGCCGCCGCCGGGCTAACTTGCCATGTGGTTCCGCACCTTTCGCGCCAAACTGCGCACCGCGTTCCTCGCGTTCGGCCTCGCCGCCATTGCCTTCACGGGCTGGGAAGCTTCGGAAGGCGCAACGGCAGCGTTGCGCGAGACCACGCGAGAGCGGCTCACCGCGATACAGCAAACGCGGCGCCGGCAGATCGAGCGCTACTTTACGGACCTGGGCAATCATGTTTTGGCTCTGTCGTCCGACGAGTCCGCCATCCGCGCCATGGAAGAGTTCAGTGCGGCTTGGCAGACTCTGCCAGAGTCGCCGCGCGGTACAGCAGCCCACGCCTCACTGGAGACGTTCTATCGCGAACGTTTCGCGCCGGCGGTGGCGCGCGACACGGGTGGCCTAGCGATGACCGCCGCGTGGTTCCCAGCCGACGCGCGTACGGTGACACTGCAGCACCAATTCATTGCAGCCAATCCGCATCCGCTGGGCTACAAAGACCGGCTGCTCGAAGTACCCGGGCCCTACGGCGCGGTTCATGCGCGCTACCATCCCACGCTCCACCGCTACCAGAGCGCGTTTGGCTTCTACGATGTATTGCTCATAGAAGCCGGCAGCGGGCGCGTGCTCTACACCGTCTTCAAAGAAATCGATCTCGGCGTGGCACTCACCCGCGCGCCGTATGCAGACTCGCCTTTGGCCTAAGCGTTTCGCCGCGCCTCCGCGCTAACGGAGCCGGAACAGTACACCACGCTTGACTATCAACCCTATCTGCCTTCGAACCTCACGCCCGCCGCCTTCGTCACCGCGCCCATCTGGCGCGCCGGCCGGCAAGCCGGCATTCTCGCGATTCAGATTTCGATCGATGAAGTGAATCGCGTGATGACCGCTGATCACCGATGGAGCGAGGAGGGTTTCGGGCGCAGTGGGCAAGCCTACATCGTCGGGCCAGACGGCACGCTGCGTAGCGATCTGCGAGTTCGCATCGAACGCCCCGAAGGCTTCTACACCGAACTGAAGCAAGCCCGCACCGCGGCCTCCGTTGTGGATGAGGTACAGCGGCACGGCACGGCGATTCTGCGCCTGCGTCCACCGGAGCGCGGCAATGCCGTGCTGCGCTCGGAGTCTACGCTGCAAGTCGCCGGGTTCAACTGGAAACTGGTGGCGGAGATTGGCGAGGCCGAAGCGTTTGACCCGGCCCGCCGCCTGCGTAATCGCATCGCGCTCATCGGGCTTGGCGTGGCGGTGGCCTTTTGGGCTACGGCTGCATGGTTGGCCAGCTCGGTCTCGCGCCCGCTGCAAGCACTCACCGAAGGAACTGAGCGTCTGGCCGGCGCTGACTTCTCGACGCGCCTCGAACCGCAATCCAACGACGAGTTCGGTCAGCTCGCGCACGCGTTCAATCGCATGGCTAGCCAACTCGAGCGCACCACCGTTTCGCGCGCTGAGTACCGCGAACTGGCCGGGCGTCTCATCACCGCGCAGGAAGACGAGCGCCGCCGGGTGCGGCGCGAACTGCATGACGATCTCACGCAGCGCTTGGCCGCCGTGGCGATTCAAGCGGGTTTGCTGGAGCAGCGGTCGGCCGGCGACCCCACCGCACACGAAGCCGCCGCGCGCGTGAAGGACTCGATTGCACGGCTCTCGGGCGACGTGCATGCCTTGTCGCGGCGCCTGCATCCATCGATTCCCGATGACCTCGGCCTCGTCGCCGCGCTCGAACGGGAATGCCGCGCCTTCTTCGAGCGCGGCGGCCCGCCGGTGGATGTTTCGGCCACCGGCGACTGGAACGGCGCCGCGCCGGGCGTACAACTGGCGCTCTATCGCATCGTGCAGGAAGCCCTGCATAACATTCACAGGAAGCCCTGCATAACATTCAGAAGCATGCCGGGGCAGACCACGTATCGATTCGCCTGGTGAGCCTGCCCAACAGCGATGCGTCGCTCACCGTCTCCGACGACGGCCGCGGCTTTGACCGCACCGCGCCCCACTGGCGGCCGGGCATCGGCCTCGCCAGCATGCAAGAACGCGCCCGCCTTCTCGGGGGCGTCTGCACTGTGCGCAGCGAGCCCTCGCGCGGCACTACTCTAGAGGTTAGGATTCCCTGTGCCGCAACAGAACCAGAACCCGGCCAAGCCCCGCCTCCTGCTGGCTAACGATCACCAGATCGTCATCGACGGACTGCGCACGCTGCTCAGCACCGAGTACGAGTTGTGCGGCTCGGCGGCCAACGGCCTCGAACTCGTCAAGCTGGCCGAAGCACTGAAGCCCGACGTGGTGGTGGCCGACATCTCGATACCGCTGCTCAACGGCATCGACGCCGTGGCCCAACTGCGGGCCCGGAGCGAACACATCAAGGTCGTCTTTCTCACCATGCATCCGGACGTGACATATCTGTCCAAAGCCCTCGCTGCGGGTGCCGCGGGCTGCGTGCTGAAGCACGCCGCATCCGATGAACTCCTTGCCGCGTTACGCGCTGCGTTGCGCGAAGAGACGTACGTGTCGCCACAACTGCAGTTGGACTCGGTGCGCGAGCTGCTTCTCAATCCCGCCAAGCGCCAGGCGAAGGCCGAGTTGGAACTGACGCCGCGCCAGCGCGCCTTACTGCGGTTGCTCGCCGAGGGCAAGTCTGCCAAGGAAATCGGCGCCGCGCTGGACATTTCGCCGCGTACCGTCGAAACGCACAAGTACAAAATGATGGACGACCTCGGCGTCAAGACCACGGCGGAACTCGTGCAACATGCTGTCCGCATCGGCTTGATTCATCCGTAATTTTCCGGATGTTGCGGAGTGGGCCAGTTGAGGCTTGATGGAGGCAGGAGAACAAACACAAATGCCTACCCGCCTGTTGATTGCCTCTCTGGCTCTTGCCTGCACTCTGTCCGCCGGAAACGTGGTGGACCAACTCTCGCCACAGCACGCAGAGTTTGTGGCCAAGAAATCGAATGCGGCGCAGACCGCCAAGGAACACCTCGAAGCGGCCACCTTGCACGAAGAGCGTGCGGCCGCCTTCGCCGCCAAGGCCCTGCGTCATGAAGCGCGCGCCGAGGAGTTGGACAAACGGAAAGCGCACAACCCCGTACGGCAAAGGTGGCCCGCCATGGTAGAAGGACCGATCGAACGCGAACGGCACCTCGCCATGCAAGCCCGCCGCGCCGCTACCGAGTCGCGCCAGTTGGCCGCCCGGCACCGCACTGCGGCGACCACGGCTCACTCGTAGTAGAGAAACTCGTCCGACGCCGTGCCGGCGAGTTTGTCGCGCAGCGCCAAGTGGTCCTTCCTCGAAGGGTCAATCAGTTCACCGATGTGGATGATGAGCCCTTCGAGGTCCCACAGCGGATTACCGAGACCGATGTCGGCATCGACACAGACCCGATCGCTCGCCATCGTTGCGGGGGGAATCGCGGCACAAAGCTGCATCCTGTTCCTCGCGCCACGCCCCGCATCGCCTGCAGACACTCCCACGCGTGCCGGACGAGGCCGCGAACTGCGCAGCCAACTTATCGCAGCACCTTCGCCGTTGAGCCTCGTCCGCGGCTCTTCCACCACCGCCGCCGTCAGCTTGTCGAACGGCTCAATCAGCGTCACCTTGCGCTTGTCGGGCTTCTCCTCCAGCACCATTTCGGTTACTCTGCCCTGGCGCGGCACCAGGCGTTGCGAGTCGCCTTTGCAACGCATACTCTCAACGTGCATGGTGAAACCGTAAGTGGCCTCGGGCAGACTCGCACCGTCCCCGTCGAAACCACTGAACAGCAGCGCGTCCTTTTCGAGCCGCACGTCGAGCATTCGCCTTCCAACCGCGCCTGTGTTGCACGCGCCCAGCAATGCACAGATGAGCGGAGAACCATCGGCGTGCCCGGCGCGGCGCAGGGCGCCTCCCGGGCGTTGAAACTGTACGAGCAGACCGGTGGACATAACGCCCGCTACCTTACCTGTTTTTTCGCACGCGGTAGTCTTCCACGCCGCGCGTGGAGATAGTGCGGCACATCTCAAACAGGCGCGAACGCGCCCGCGACCCGATACGCTCAGTCAGGTAGTAGCGGCTCGCCATGTCCGCGCCGCCGCCCGAAGCCAATGGCGCATCGCCCGCTTCGGGGTCACGCAGATTCGCCGTTGTGATCAAAGGCTTGTTCTGGTTGTAGCGATAGGTGATCAGCGACGTCACCGTATCTTCCACCCAGTCCGTGACGCGGTGCGCGCCGAGATCGTCCAGCACCAGTACTTCGCAATCGAGCGCGCTTTGGTACGCCTCGCGCTGCGCCGCGCCCGACGCCTGATCGTAGCTGGAACGAATCCGCTCCAGCAGGTTCTGATAATCGAAGAACACGCACTCAAATCCGCGCGCGATCAAGCGCTTCATTACTGCCACGGCCAGATGGGTCTTGCCCGTGCCCGGATCGCCGATCAGCATCAGCCCCTGTTTCTTCGTGCCGAACGGATACTGGCGCGCATAGGAATTCGCCACGGTCACGGCGGTCTGCAGGATCCGGTTGGCCACGGGATTCTCCGGCTGCGTGCTGAAGTTTTCAAAACTCGCGTTCTGATAGAGCGGCGGAATATGCGCCACCTCCAGCAGCCGTGTCGCGCGTCCATTCGCCACACACTCGCAACGGGAGACGGATTGCAGCCCGCCCCTATCGGCGCGCTTCCAACCGCTGCCGCCGCAATGGGGGCAAGCTGACGAATTCTCCGCGGGACTCATGCGTCTCTAGCGTAGCGCGGTCACTCAATGACCGCCAGCACTTGCCCCGCCGCCACCGCCTGACCGGCCTCGGCGCGCAACGCCGATACGCGTCCGGCGCGCGGCGCGGGAATTTCGTTTTGCATCTTCATCGCCTCGACGACGACGATGCCTTGGCCCGCCTGCACCTCATCACCCTCGGCCACCAGCACCCGGATCACTTTGCCCGGCATCGACGCCACAAGTTCGCGGCGGCTGGCTGCACACGCGCCGTTGGCGTTCGCAGAGAGTTCGCGCGGGTCTTCCACCGCCACGGCATAGGCGCGGCGGCCGACCCACACGCGGCCCACCCCATCCAGTCGCGCTTCGTAGCTGCGCCCGTGTACGAGAATCGAGTAGACACCCGGCTCCACTTGTTCCACCGAGTGCTCCGCTGCCTCGACGGGTACCAACTCGCCATCGACACGAACGCGTTTCATCGCAGCAACCGCTCCCTTCCTTCGCGGAGCCACCTGTTCGCCGGCGCGGCCGGAGGACCGGCGCTTGCCTTGGGTTTCTGCTCCAACGCGGCCAGCGCAACGGCAAGGCGCGCCGGCTCAGTCGCCGCGGCAGGCTCACGCCTGCGCCGCAGAAACTCCTCGATGAACCCGGTGTGCAGTTCGCCGCGCGCAAACTCGGTGTCTGCCACAATCGAATCGAGAAACGCGAGGTTCGTTTCGATGCCCGTCACCGCATATTCGCCGATTGCGCGGCGCAATCGCCGGATCGCTTGCTCGCGAGATTCGCCAGTGGCAATCAACTTCGCCAGCAGCGAGTCGTACTCCATCGGCACGGTCCAGCCGCTGTAGATACCGGAGTCCACGCGAATGCCAGGGCCGTTCGGCTCGGCCGCCTGCTCAATGCGCCCGGGCGACGGTAGAAAATTCATCGCCGGATCTTCGGCGCACACGCGGCACTCCATCGCCCAGCCGCGCCACTTCACGTCTTCCTGCCGCACCGTCAGCCACTCGCCTGCCGCGATGCGCAACTGCCACTCCACCAGGTCCAGCCCCGTTACCAGTTCGGTCACCGGATGCTCCACCTGCAGGCGCGTGTTCATTTCCAGGAAGTAGAACGCGCCGCTCGGATCCACCAGAAATTCCACCGTACCCGCGTTGACGTAACCGGCTTCGCGCGCCGCCCGCACCGCGGCCTCGCCCATTGCACGCCGCAACGCAGGCCGCGCGGCGACAAACGGTGACGGGCATTCCTCAATCACTTTCTGATGCCGCCGCTGCACGGAACACTCGCGCTCGCCGAGATAGATCATGTGGCCGTGCCGGTCACCCAAAATCTGAATCTCAATGTGCCGCGGACGCTCCACCAGCTTCTCCAGGTACACGGCGCCGTTTTTGAAAGACCGTTCCGCTTCGCTCGACGCTTCGCGAAACGCGGCCCCGAGTTCGGCCTGGGACATCACGCGCCGCATGCCCTTGCCGCCGCCGCCCGCCGCGGCCTTCAACATCACGGGGTAGCCAATGGACGCCGCCACGCGCAACGCCTCGGCTTCGTCCGCGAGCGGCGACTCCGTGCCCGGCACCGTCGGCGTACCCGCGCGCTTCGCCACCAGGCGCGCCTCGGTTTTCAATCCCATCGCACGAATCGCCGCAGGCCCGGGCCCGATGAAGACAAAGCCCGCCGCTTCGCACGCCGAGGCAAACTCCGCATTTTCGCTAAGGAATCCATAGCCGGGATGAATCGCCTGCGCACCGGTTCGTCGCGCGGCATCGAGAATTCGCTCCGGATTCAGGTAGCTCTCCGCCGATGGCGCGGGCCCGATACAAACGGCCTCGTCCGCGCGGCGCACGTGCAGGGCGCGCCGGTCAACTTCTGAATACACAGCCACGCTTGCAATGCCCATGTCGCGCAATCCGCGGAGCACGCGCACGGCGATTTCACCGCGATTGGCCACCAGGACTTTGGTGAACATTGTTGCAGTTTAGCGCGGTGGCTAGGAGCGATAGCCGTGCGGATGACGTTCAAACCACGCCCACGCCGATCCGATGATTTCTTCAATCGTCGAGTGCACGGGCTCCCAACCCAGCACCTGCCGCGCCCGGTCAGACGCCGCCCGCAGCACCTTCGGATCTCCTTCGCGCCGCGTGCGGATGACGTGCGGAACATCTCGCCCGATGATGCGCGCGGTGGCATCGATCAACTCGCGCACCGATATCCCCTCGCCGGAACCGAGATTAAACGCCTGGTTGCCGAGCGTATCCAGCCGCTCCAGCGCAATCAGGTGCGCGCGCGCTAAATCGATCACATGGACATAGTCGCGAACCGCCGTGCCGTCCGGCGTGGTGTAGTCATCACCGAAGATCTGAAATGGACCGGTCTGCCCCACCGCCGCGCGAAAGATCAGCGGAATGATGTGGGTCTCCGGGTTGTGATCCTCGCCCAACTCGCTCGACGCGCCGCAGGCATTGAAGTAGCGGAACATCGCATACCGCGCACCGTGGATCTGCGCGTAGCGCGCAAGCACGCGCTCAAACATCAGCTTCGCTTCGCCGTACGGGTTAATCGGATCCAGCGGATGCGTCTCGTCAATCGGAATCCGCACCGGTTCGCCGAACACTGCGGCGGTGGAGGAAAACACAATGCGATTCACCCCGGTCTCCACCATCGCATCCAGTAGACTCAAACTGCGCACAAGGTTCTGGTTGTAATAGAGCCCCGGCTCGCGCATGGACTGCGAAACGATCGTGTAGGCCGCCAAATGGCACACAGCTTCAATGCCGCGCGATGACAGTACCTCGCGCACCAGAGCGCCGTCGCCCGTATCGCCTACCACCAGTTCCGCGCCCGCAGTCACCGCCTCGCGATGGCCCTGCACCAAATTGTCGAACACTGTCACCTGGTGGCCCGCCTGCACGCATTGCTGCGTCACCACGCTGCCCACATACCCTGCCCCGCCCGTTACCAAAATCCGCATTGGTTATCTTGCCGCCACGGCAGAATAGATTGCGTTCAACAAAAACTTGAACGTGCCCGCGGTCTGTGCGCGAAACTGGGGCCGAAATCCGAAGAGCACCACGCGCCCCTTGCCGTGCCGCGCTTGCAGCAGAATGTGCTTCCCTCGCACCACGCGATCACCCGACAGCCAGCCCGAAGCCAGCAGATCCTTCTCCGCGTAGCGCGCCACCGAACGCACCGCGCGATCGCCGGTATTAAACTCTTTGAGCAGCGTGATGTCCCACGCTTCGCCGCCCGAAGCAAACGCGTAGGCATCCTCTGGCATGCCCGCGGCCAGCGGATGCGACGGATCCACCTTAATGCGAATGATGGAGCCTGGCGAGTAGTAGCCGCCAGTGCTCTCGCCGCCTTCGCCTGCGTCCCCCAACAGCGGACGCACTGGCAACGGGAAGAACTGCACCGGCAACGCCGTGGAATCGTCGAAGGCGATCAGCGTGCCGCCCGCGCGCACAAATTCCTCCAGGCGCGCCAACCCGTGTAGGCCGATGCCGCCAGTAAACTCCGGGCGCTGGAGCGTTGGCGCATCGCCGGCGCGCCCGCGGCTCACGCCTTCACCAGCACGCGTGCCGTGCAGAATCGAGTTCACAGATTGCGATGCCAGAATCACCGCGTCGAAACGCTCAGCCAGCGGCGAGGCAAAGTCCGCGTTGTGCAGCAGCGTGTGCGGCACCTTGAACTGATCCAGCACATACTGGGTCCAGCCCGTGTCCATGTTCGCCGTGAACGGCTCATACAGCGCCACGCGCGGGGCGGAGGTGCGTTGGCGCGCCGGCAGGCCAACGTAGTAAGCGTTCTGCCGCGGGTCCTGCGCGGCGGAGGCAGGCACGGCGAACTCGGTCACCGCTTCCAGCCGGGCGTCAAACGGCGCATCCACGCGCTGTACGTCCACGCCCATGTTCATCGGCAAGGTCCAACCCGCCACATCGTAGGGGCGCTTGGTGGGCCCCGTGGTGCCGCTGCGCAACTCCGGATACTTCTGCGCTTCCATCAAGTCAACCAGGTGCGCTCGGAACGGCTGCGCAGCGGAAAGCACGTACGTGCCCGCGGCATAAGTCTTGCCGCCCGCCTGAAACGTATCCGCCGCCCGCCGGACATCAATGCCAGACCAAGCCAGGCGCTGCAGCATGTCCACCGCGGCACTCGCATCCCACTGCGCGGCCGGCACGATATACGCGTGGGGACCGCCGGTGCGCGTCTCCATCGCCGCCCGCGCCATTTCCCACGCTTTATACAGAAAATGTTCTGACCGCCCAGCGGCCAATTCAAGAATCGCCCAGTCCGCCGTTAGCATATAGTCGATCGCCGGCCGCGTCCCCCACTTGCCGCCCAACCACGGGCGCTCGTAGAACACGGTGGGCTCCTTGGCAGGCATGCCGTTGGAGAAGCGGTCCGGCAAATCGCTCAACGCATAGGTGCGCGGCGTAGCGTAACTGTGCAGTGCGGTCTCGGTGAGAATGCCGTGCATGTTGTGAAACGCGGGCACCGAACGCAAGCCGCCATTCCACCAGGCATCGTAACCGAGATAGGACAAGACCCCAGGCTTGTCCTCGCGCGCAAACCGCTCCTTCATCACCGACCCGATCACGTTGATGCCTTCCATCAGCATCGCGGGAATGTGCGGATTCAGCGGCTCCGCATAAGGCGGCACAAAAATGCGGGCCGGGAAAGCGGGCGCTTGGTGCTGGTTGTAGACAATCTGCGGGAACCACTCGCGGAACAGCATCCGCGCCACGTGCCGCGTTTCCGGCAGATTCAGCATGAAGTAATCGCGGTTGTTGTCATGCCCGGCGTACTTCTGATAAAGATGCGGCAACGGGGCGAGTTCATACGGCGTGCCCACGTTCTGGCGGTACCAGTGCGCGATCCAATCGAGGCCATCGGGGTTGATCACAGGCACCTGCAACAGAATTACGCGGTCGCGAATGCGGCGGGTCTCGTCGTCCTCCTGCGTGATCATGCGATACGCAAGATCGAAGGAATGCTGCACGGGCGCCACTTCGCTGGCATGCAATCCGGAGTCGATCCACACAATCGCGCGGCCCTCCCGCGCCATGCGCCGCGCATCTTCCGCACTCGCCCGCCCGAGCGCCAAGTCGCGGCTGATCTGCTTCCACTTGCCGAGCTGCCTGAGATTTTCCGCCGATGAAATGTAGGCCACCAGCAGGGGCTTGCCATTGGCACTGCGCCCGAACTCTTCCAGTTGAATGCGATCGCTCGCGGCGGCGAGCTTGCGAAAGTAGCCCGACACGTCCGCGAAGTCGGCTAGTTTGTAGTCTTCGCCCGGCGTATAACCGAGATGCTCTTTCGGCGACGGCACCGCCGCGGCGGAGAGCCTAAAAACGAAGGCTAAAAAAACGGCGAAGCGGCGCACCATCTGTTGCACAATGATACTATGCCGACGCAATCCATGACCCCGTCTCGCGCCGCGTTTCGTGTGGGTCTGGTGCAGATGAGCTGCTCCACCGATATCGCCGCCAATCGCGAAAAAGCCGCCGCGCGCGTGCGCCAAGCCGCAAAAAAAGGCGCGCAGGTCATCTGCCTGCAGGAACTCTACGACGCGCAATATTTTTGCCAGGAAGAAGACTACACGCGGCATGACCTCGCCGAACCGATCCCCGGGCCGTCCACCGACCCGATGGCGGCGCTTGCCAAGGAGCTGCAAGTAGTCATCGTGACGCCGTTCTTCGAGCGCCGCGCGCCTGGCGTGAATCACAACAGCGCCGCCGTGTTCGATGCCGACGGCTCGCTCGCCGGCGTCTACCGCAAGATGCACATCCCCGACGACCCGCACTACTACGAAAAGTTCTACTTCGTCCCGAGCGACCTCGGTTTTAAGACGTTTCAAACCCGCTACGCCAACGTCGGCGTGCTCATCTGTTGGGACCAGTGGTACCCCGAGGGCGCCCGTCTCACCGCCCTACGCGGAGCCGACATTTTGTTTTATCCCACCGCCATCGGCTGGCACCCGCAGGAGAAAAAATCGGAAGGCGCGAAGCAGCGCGACGCCTGGATGACCGTGCAGCGCGGCCATGCCGTCGCCAACGGCATCTACGTCGCCGCGGCCAATCGCGTGGGTCTGGAAAAAGAAATGACCGACACGGGCGCGGGCATAGAGTTCTGGGGCTCGTCGTTCCTGTGCGGCCCGCAAGGCGAGATCCTCAAGCAGGCGTCCACCAGCAAGGAAGAGATCCTCATCGGCGAATGCGACCCCGCTCACTCGCAATACGTGCGCCGCAACTGGCCGTTCTTTCGCGACCGCCGGATCGACGCCTACGGGGACATCACCCGGCGGTGGATTGACTGATGTCCACCACGAAGCTGCACGGTCACTACTTCATGCCCGCCGAGTGGGAAACGCACGAGGCCACGTGGCTCGCCTGGCCGCACGAAGAATCGGACTGGCCGGGCAAGTTCGCGCCCATTCGCTGGGTGTACGGCGAAATCGCGCGGCACCTCGCCGAGGTGGAGCGAGTGCGGCTGCTGGTGCCCGACAAAGCCTCGCAGGCCGAGGCGCGCCGCGTGTTCAAACTCGCCGGCGTCAATCTCGCGGCCGTCGATTTCTACGTCTGCCCGACCGACCGTAGTTGGACTCGTGACTTCGCGCCCATCTTCGTGCGCGACGCCGCCCAGCGTCTCACCGTCACCAACTGGAAGTTCAACGGCTGGGCCAAGTACCCGGACTGGCATTGCGACAACGCCGTGCCCACCTTCACCGCTCGCAAACTGAAATTGCCGCTGGTGGACCTGGAGCATGTGGTGCTCGAAGGCGGCAGCATCGACGTGAACGGCGCCGGGCTCATGCTGACCACCGAAGAGTGCCTGCTCAGCCCTATGCAGGCGCGCAATCCCGGCCTCGCGCGTGAGGATCTCGAAGCAATCTTCGCGCGTCATCTCGGCATTCGCAAAGTGCTGTGGCTCAACCGCGGCATCGCAGGCGACGATACGCACGGGCACGTGGATGACCTCGCGCGTTTCACCCACGCGCGCACCGTGGTCATCGTGGTCGAACCCGACCGCGGCGATGAAAACCACGAGCCGCTCAAAGAGAATCTCGCCCGCCTCCGCCGCATGACCGATCTGCGCGGCCGCCCGCTGCGCATCGCCACGCTCCCCATGCCTCGCCCGGTGATGTTTGGCGGCCAGCGCCTGCCGGCCAGCTACGCGAATTTCTACATCGCCAACGGCATCGTGCTCGTGCCGGTATTCAACGACCCGGCGGACCGCGAAGCCCTCAACACCATCGCCGAGTTATTCCCCCGCCGCCGCGTGATCCCGATCTACTGCCGCGACTTCGTACTCGGCCTCGGTACCCTCCATTGCTGCACGCAGCAACAACCCGCAGCGCGAGCCTAATCGCCGCCGCCCGCCGCGGCCGCCTTGCGTTTCAGAATCAGCAGGCGTTTACCTTCACGCTGCGTCCACTCGCAGAAGCCCTGCTTGTCCGCCTCCGACAACATCGCTTCGCTGTGCATGAACAGATACTCGGGCTTCGGCATGAGGCCCACCGTCACGTCCGAACACGACGCCGCCAGCATCCCCACAGCTTGCTGGAGTTTCTTGCCAGCCTGCTCCGTCCACAGACTGAAGTTCATGATCGCGCGCGCCTTTTCCACATCACGCACAATCAGCCACTTCGCCGGCGCAATTCTGCTGTACCAGGGCCAGATCGTGTCATTTGAACGGCAGTTCCAGCAGGAGCGCCGCAAGATCGCATCGATCTCACCCGGCAATTCCATCTGATTGTGCAGTCCGGCCGTGGGCGGCGCGGCGGGATTCGTATGGGGAAAGAGCGGGAGCGCCTGCGCGATGGTGCAACCAATCAGCGTGGCAATGGCAATCCAACGCAGTATCTTCCACATGTGGCGTCAGCCTTTACCAAACGCCGCCTGCTGCGCGACGGCCTCTAACGCATTTCGCCTCTCAGCAGCCTGGCAACGGCGTACCAAGCAACGTGACTGTTGCTATACGCTTCCTCATCACCGGCCCGCAAGGCAAACGAGGCTATCTTCCGGAAACCGGCCTGTTCCCAACCGGTCTTGTCGCGCTGCCATGCCCCAAAGCGAGGAACGCTACCCAGAGGACCGGCCTTTCGCCGAGCCGGTCCGATACGACACGCACGACGCGCAGCAGTGCCAGACCGGACGCAACGGGCAGCGCCAGCCCGTCTCCCACCATGAGGCCGCACAGTTCTCGGCGAGGCGGACGCAGGCGCTTGCGGGCGAGTAGAGGTCCGGTGAGTTGCGCCCGCACTTTTTCGAGCGCGGCTCGCCGGTTGGGAGGCAACTTGGGATTGTCGCGTTCCCACTGGGTCAGATCCGCACCGCTGTAGATGGCGGACAGGGCAGGCGAGCGAATGCCAGGGTCCAGGAGTCTCAGGGTCGGTGGGATCGTCGAAGTAGCTGTCGAAACTCGCCAGCGTCGAGCGCATCGCTTCGACGTCGGCCACGCCGTCTTCGATTTGCTCGCGGTACTCGTCGCGAATGTCGCGCGCGGTGTCGTCGTCGAAAAGGTCCGTTCCCCAGGTGCCCAGGAGAATCTATCGTCGGCCACGAAAATTGCCGTTAGCCCGTGAGCAGGTGCAAACTCACGCGCCGACGGTGTGGCGACGTGCGGTGCTCCACAACATAAATCCCCGGCCACGTCCCCAGCGCCAACGCGCCGTCCACGAGCGGAATCCCCAAACTCGTGGCGGTGAGCGCCGCGCGAATGTGTGCCGGCATGTCGTCCGGCCCTTCCACGGTGTGGCGATACAGGCGTGAATTCTCGGGCGCAATGCGCGAGAGGAAGCGCTCCAGGTCAAACACCACGTCCGGATCGGCGTTTTCCTCAATCAGCAACGACGCCGACGTGTGTTCGATAAACACCGTCAACAGGCCCGCCCCGCGCGGTGCGCACGAGGCCACCCAGCGGGCAGCCTCGTCCGTGATTTCATAGAAACCTTTACCGCGCTTCGATACCGTCAACCGGTGCGCAAACTGCCGCAGAAAGCTACTCCACCGTGACGCTCTTGGCGAGGTTCCGCGGCTGATCCACGTCGCACCCGCGCCGCACGGCGATGTGATACGCCAGCAGTTGGAGCGGAATGATTTCAAGCAGCGGCAACAACAGTTCGTTGGTGTCCGGCAAGACGATCACGTACTTGGCCACCTTCTTCACTTCCTCCACATCCTGTTCGCAGGCGATGGCAATCACAATGCCGCCGCGCGCGTTCACTTCCTGGATGTTCGAAAGCGTCTTCTCATAGCGGACGCGGCTCTCTTCGCTCGACGAATCGCGCGTGGCGATCACCACCACCGGAAGCGTTTCGTCAATCAGCGCGTTCGGCCCGTGCTTCATCTCGCCGGCGGGGTAGCCTTCGGCGTGGATGTAGGAAATTTCCTTCAGCTTCAACGCGCCCTCGAGCGCGATCGGGTAGTGCAGGCCGCGGCCGAGGAACAGGAAGTCCGACGCCTTGAAGTACAGCTTGGCCAGTTCTTCAAACTGCGCATTGTTGGCCAGCACCGTTTCCATCTTGTGCGGCACACGCAGCAGTTCCTGCCCCAGCGCCGCCAGTTCCGGATCCACACCGCCCCGGCGAGACTGCCCGATGTAGGCCGCCAGCAGGAACAGCGCTGTCAACTGGCCGGTGAACGCCTTGGTGGACGCCACGCCGATTTCCGGCCCTGCATGCGTCAGCAACGCACCTACGGCTTCACGCGTGATCATCGAGCCCACGACATTGCAGATGGCCAGCGTCTTTGAGCCCTTCCGCTTGGCTTCGCGCTGCGCCGCGAGCGTGTCGGCCGTTTCGCCCGACTGCGACACCGCCACCGTCAGCATCGAACTGTCGATGATGGGATCGCGATAACGG